>Ga0308414_1001449_pt1 | contig 15545 bp, 16 predicted proteins | sample HotsprSampleOS50_FD_205667 | JGI IMG/M metagenome (GOLD analysis project Ga0308414, IMG submission 205667) | Hot spring phototrophic mat microbial communities from Octopus Spring, Yellowstone National Park, Wyoming, United States - 20090730_OS50 ... | reverse complement strand
GTTTATGAAAAAATGAATGACAGGCAAGCCTCTGGAAAACCTCATTATATTACTGCTCTATTAGAAAAATCTAATATTTTACAATTTTCATTAAGTTCTGCAAAATCTCTTTAAATAATTATTCCGCATAAAATGGCTAAATTATATATAGCGTTATGTGAAATTTATTATCAGTAAGTAAATATTAAATTTATATATATAAACTAATTTCCTGAACTTAAAAAACTTTCAATAAATATTTTTTGAATATTAAAAAATAATGGTGAGTTTTTATGGTAAATTCAAGAGGTTTTTTAAAATATAAAAACTTAAAAACTTAGTTCAGTGTTTTGAATGACTAATTCAGCTAAAAAATCTATAAAAGGTGGATATATGCTAAGGGTTGGAATTCTAAAATATTCTCGTATTCCATGTTTATAAGCATGTTCCCGCAATTGTACGCCAATCTCTTCTAGTGTTTCTAGATGTTCACTTACAAAACTTATTGGATATACAGCTATGTTTTTATAACCTTTTTTTCCTAGTTCTTCTAATTTTTCTAGTGTAGATGGCTCTGTCCACTTTGCAGGTCCTACTTTACTCTGGTAACAAACAAAAGTCTCTCCCATGTATCCATATTCTTGTAGTTTTTTTGTAATGAGAGTTTTGGTTTTTTCTACTTGCTGGGGATATGGATCTCCTTTTTTTACTAGTCGCATAGGAATGCCATGAGCCGAAAAGAGAATGGGAATTTGTTTCCAATCATAACTAGGTGGGGTATCTAAGTTAATGAAATCTTCTTGTTTTAGTTTATTACCAAAGAAATCTAATATTAGAGAAGTAGTTACTTCTATAAATTTGGGTTGATCATAAAATGGATTAATCCAACCTCTTTTTTGATAACTTGAGTTTTTACAATTTCCAGAGCAGGAATCTTTTTTACAGGTGGTATTTGAATTTGTGACAGGACAAATTTGTAGCTTTTCTTGAAAAATTTTTACTGTGCTTAAGGTTGTAGATCTTGAAAATTGTGGATATAATGGTAAAATAAAGTGTTGTTTACCCAAATCTAATTTATTAAAATTTAACTCTCTTAAATTAGGTAGACCACATGCCATTTTTACACTTACTTTCCATTCTTCCCCAGTTTTAGTAATTAATTTTTCTTCTAGGGCTTTAGCTTGTTTTATTGTTTCTTGATATATTGGGGAACCTCCCCCATAGTTTAAAGAAGCATAAAGGTTTTTTACTTTTTGTGTTCTTTTTTTTGCAATGATTTTACCTATTTGGGTTTGTAAGAAACGTGGTAAGGGTAAATCAAATAAATAAGGATCAGTAAAAAGATCCATCAGAAATTTTTCAATTTCATTTTCATTTCTAGGTCCACCAAGGTTTGTTAAAATAAGTTCTTTCATTTTATTTCTATTTTGAATAATTTATTTTTCTTAAAAAACTAAATTCTAAAGCAGCTTCTTTGGTGGTTATGTAACTATGATATTTGCCATAATAATTTGATAAAACATCTTCTCTAGTTAATCCTCCAAACGTTTTAAAATTTGACTCTGAAAATAACCTATGTGCTTTGTATCCTACTCTTATCATGTCTACTTCTGTCAATTGATATAAAAGATTAATTTGTAATAAAAAGCCTATACCAGAGCCTATCCCTTTAAAATTTAAAGCTCTTTGAATATGAAAGTCTCTGTATTTTAAATAACCAAATAATAGATGAGTTGAAGTCTCTAATTTTACTTTTCCGAAGTTGAAAAAATATCCTAGACCAAAAGCAAATTCTAAGCTAGCAAAGGTATAAGATAAACCTAACCCAATAGGTCCATAGTAAAAAGGTCTGTTTACAAATTGGGTTACGTCATATAAATAATATTTAAAAAAAGTATGTTTTATACTTGAAGATAAAAATAAACCATCTTGTGATTCCCAAATATCTGTAGTAGCTTTTCCTAAGTAGTACTTAAAGTTTAAATCCGTAGTATTTTGTGAAACTACAGATTTTCCAATTCCATCTGCAAAATTTTGAGTTCCTGTAAAAGTATGGGCGGTATCATATAAAAAAAGTGGAAATAATGAGAATTTTTTTCCTCTTTCTGTAGAAATTTGTCCCATTAGGAAGTCTTCATCTCTTGACATTTTCTCTGTGTGTACATACCAACCTGTTGTTTGAAAGTTTATACCTATTGAATATTTAGTTTTTAAGTAATGAAATTCTAAACCTCCTAAGTAGAAATCTCTATTATAAGTAATCCTAGATCCTCCCCTTATGCCTGATAAATTTGGATATTTATTTCCTGTTTCAAATATATGTTCTCCAGTATTCTTAGCTATTGTTAGCCCACTTAGATAATTTCCATGTATTTTTGTAGTTAGTATTAAATTGTAAATGAAAATGAAGATGGGTATTTTTTTCACATAGCTATATTTTTGATTTACTTTGTTTTTGTAAACTTTATTCTAAGCTATCTGAATAAATTCTTGAAGAAAAATAAATTTTTTGTATAATTTTTCATATTTTTACGTTAGAATATAAGTTATTTAAGATTATAGTAATATTATAGTTTATTTTTATATTTTCTTAAGATAAATTCATGTCGAAAGATTTTATAGGCCATGAGAGGAATTTAATGAAGAAAAATTCAAGAAAAGAAAAACCTAAAATTATTGCAATTTCAAATCAGAAAGGTGGTGAAGGTAAGACTACCATTTCTATTTTCTTAGCAGAAGCCATGTCTCAATATGGTAAAACTTTATTAGTAGATTGGGATGCTCAGGCTAATTCTACAAGACACTTTTTATTAGATGTTAAATACTCTATTTTTGATTGTTTGGGGTATAGAGGGCAACAGGTTGTTCCGCCTTCTTTGGTTATAAGAAGTATATCAGATAGTTTGGATATTTTTCCTGCTTCTATTAGTTTAGCTAATTTTATTACTCCTTATGGTGTTGAAGATTTTAGCTTATTAGATGATTTACTTAAAAAAGTTTCTGATAATTACAAATATGTCTTTATTGATTGTCCTCCTTCTTTGGGTCTTACTTTAGAAAATGCTTTGATTGCTTCTGAGTATGTCATTATTCCTATTCAGACTAGAGCCTTTAGTGTGCAAGGTCTGAGTGATCTTTCTTTTACAATTGAAAAAATTAAAAAAAAAGCTAATTCTTCCTTAAAATTATTGGGAGCAGTTTTTAACCAATATGAACAATCTAGAGCTTTATCCGGTCTGACGGAGGGAATTAAAAAGTACTTCCCTGTATTTAAGACTTCTATTCCTCGAAAGGAAAGTATTCCTCAAGCTCAAGTTAAAAGACTTAGACTAAAAGAATGTGAAAAAAAAATTCAGAGTATTTTTTTTGATTTAGCAATGGAAGTAAAGGAGAAGCTAGATGAATAAGAAAAAAGAATTCCTCTCTATGGATCTTTTATCTGCTTACAATCATAATCAAAATAAGGAACTTTTAAAATTAAGTGACATTGTTTTAAATTCTGTTCAGCCCAGAATTCTAAACAGGGATAAGGTTGAAGACTTAGTTGATTCTATGCGTAGATTAGGTTTAATCGAGCCAATTGTTGTAAAAAGGCAAGGGGAGCATTATGTAATTATTGCAGGTGAAAGAAGATACAGAGCTGCCCTAAAGTTAGGTTGGGAAGAAATTCCAGCCAGAATTTTAGATGTTGGAGATGATGTTTGTTATGAAATGGCTTTAGCTGAGAATGAAAAAAGAAAAAGTTTAAATCCATGGGAGATTGGTAGAGCAATTCAGTATCTAAGAAAAGAAAAGAAAAAAAGTGCCGCTGAAGTAGCAGATCTTTTAGGATACACTGAAAGGTATGTTAAACAGCTTAGTTCTATTGCTCGTCTTGACCAAAGAACTGTTGAAGAGTTTCTTGAGTCTGGAAGAGAACCTTCAGTCAAAAATCTGGAGAATCTTCTTCGTCAGAAAGAGGGTAGGGGTGAAATCATTTCACCCCCAAATAAATATAGGTTAGTAATAGACATAAGTAGGTTGACAGGAAAAAAACGAGAAGGGTTTTTGAGTGAATTAGAAAAGTTGAAAAGAAAGTATGATTTGCTTTAAGGAGAAGAAAACTTGCGGAGAAAAGTTGAAATAAAAAGTTTAGAAGATTTAGAGGAAGAATTAAATTACTTGGAGTCTGCTGACCAAATTCAAATACTTGGAGAATTAAGTTTTTATCAAATAATAAATCGTATAAGGGATACGATTTATAGTTCAATGTATGGTTACCCTAGATTAGTGCCATGGATAATAAGAAAGACTATAGGAAGGCTTTTACTGGCTAGAATATTAATGGAAGGGAAAATGAATCCTTTATCCTATGAGCCATTATTGCCAAAAGATAACTCAGAAGGAGACATACGTAATGCCTTATCAAATTTAAGAGAAGTTATTCTAGAATTTAGAAACTGGAATAAAAGTTTTTGTGTGCATCCTGTATTTGATTTGATGGATAAACAAACCTGGGAAAAAATACACTGTATGTATGCTTCTTTGCAATTGAGTTTTGTACATCCAATTTGGCATACAAAAGAAAAAGTAGATTCAAAAGAATATAAACCTACACGGAAGAAAACAATTAAAAAAAGTAAGTCAAAAAAGAAAATTTCAAAAAAGAAGTCAAAGAAAAAAACTCCAAAAAGTAAAAACAAAATGTAAACAAATATTTAGTATTTTAATCATGAATTATAAAATAAATTTAAAATCCAGAGATCCTAAGTTATAAAAAATAAAAAATAAAGACTTGAACTAATAGGCTTTAATTTTACTATTATTTGGAACATAAGGATAGAGTAAATAAGAATGGCTTCTATAGTTACTATAAAGGCAGGAAAAACAATTTTCAAGGAAGGTGATGAAGGAAATTCTATGTACATTGTCTTAGAAGGTGAGGTTGAAATATATGTAGTTATTAATAATCAAGAAGTACACTTAGCCACAATGAAACCAGGAGACTTTTTTGGAGAGATGGCTCTATTTAGGGATAAACCAAGGAGTGCTTGTGCTAGGGTAGTGAAGGATGTACGCCTTGCAGTTATAGCAAGTAAGGCACAGTTGGAAAAGTTTTTATCTGACAATCCACTATTCGCATCTAAAATGGTAAACATAATGGCTTCAAGGTTAGCCCAAACCAATGATTTATTGTTTCAGAAAATTAGTGAACTATCAGCAAAAAAACTGGAATATAAATGATAAGAGAACTTTTTATTCAAGGAGGAATAGGGATGTTTCCTCTGGCATTTTTTTCATTTCAAGCACTTGCACTTATACTCTATTTATCAAAGGTCTTATATTTTACTGAAAAAAAACTTTTGGATTCAAAGTTACTCTTTGGAATTTTAAGAAAGATCAATTGGTTATCTCATATTGCTTCTTTATCAACTCTTACGGGATTGTTGGGAACAGTATTAGGGATAAGAAAATCTTTTCAAGATATGATGGATGCAGGTAGTCTATCTCTTGAAACTTTTAGTTCAGGAATAGGACAAGCTTTATTGACTACAATATTTGGTCTTTTTATTGCAATACCTTCACTTGTGTTTTATCATATTTTTTTAGATAGGTTAGAGGTAATTGAAGAAAGCTTAGATATAGATAAGAGAAATTAATCTTTTCACAAAAAACTTATTTTAAAAAATTGAATCTAAGAGGAATTTTATATGACTAAAATTAAGGTTGCTGTTTTAGGAGCAACAGGCTCAGTAGGGCAGAGGTTTATTCAACTTTTAGAAAATCATCCATATTTTGAAGTAGGGTATTTAGCTGCATCTGAAAAGTCAGCTGGAGAAATATACGGGGAACTTATGAAATCTAGATGGAAAGTATCTCCTAAGATTCCAGAATACGCTCGCAATATGAAAGTTGTAAAGTGTTTACCAAGTGAAACTCCCAATATAAGTTTGGTATTTTCTGGGTTAGATAGTGATGTAGCAGGTCAAATAGAACTAGACTATGCACAAGCTGGAGTAATGGTTGTTTCAAATGCAAAAAACTATAGGATGCAACCTGATGTTCCTATACTATCTGCAGAAGTAAATCCAGAACACTTAGAAGTTTTGCAGTACCAAAAAACACCTGGAAAAATTGTGACAAACTCCAACTGCACAATCATGGGAGTTACAATTACTTTAAAACCTCTTCATGAATTATTTGGCATAGAAAGTGTTTTTTTAGTATCAATGCAAGCAGTTTCAGGAGCTGGTTATCCTGGGGTTCCCTCTATGGATATCTTAGGAAATATAATACCTTATATCTCTGGAGAGGAAGAAAAAGTTCAAACCGAACCACAAAAATGTCTAGGAGAAGTAAAAGATGGGAAGATAGTTTCAGCTTCTTTTCCAATTACTGCTCATTGTAATAGAGTTCCTGTCTTAGATGGACATACAGTTTGTGTATCTTTAAAACTAAAGAAAAAAGCTTCTAAAGAAGAAATACTTTCAGCTTGGAAAAATTTTAGAGGTTTACCTCAAACTATGGGACTACCATCGGCTCCAGAAGTTGTAATTGATTATAAGGATGAAGTTGACAGACCACAGCCACGAATTGATTTAGATTCTGGGAGAGGCATGACTACTACAGTAGGACGATTAAGGATAGATCCTATCTTAGATTATAAATATGTTGTGTTAAGCCACAATACTATTAGAGGGGCAGCGGGTGCTGCTATATTGAATGCAGAATTAATTTATAAAAAAGGACTTTTGAGAAACTAAATGTCTGATCCAATTTCTCAGTACTATCGAGTTCTAGAATATACTCCGGCTATGCAGACAGTTCAAGCAATGGAGTCAAGAGACTTTCAGTATAAAGGTATATTTAAGGTATTTATGTCTATTGCAGAATGGACTGATAAATATGTATCTAACAAAGCTTTACCGAATATAGAACAGCTTACCCGAGAAGTGTCATTAGAACGAGATAAGGTTGAGTTTTTTATTCAAGAATTATGTTTTAAGGGTGCGACTCCTTTAGTAAAAAAACTTACTACAGTAGAATTTGATCCTACTAATACAAACAAATCAGAAATGGTTTCTACGGTCTTAAGAAGAAATACAGTTTTTGCTAGGCCACCTACATTAGATGCAAGTTCTGCACAGAGGTATGTTAATGGATGCAATGAAAATAGTGTTACATCTATAAAAAAAGCAGTAAATCAAAACAGAGTACCTTGGAAAGGTGAGCGATTTAAAGAGTTTATTTTTTCTAAAGTAAATGCAAATAAATTAAGTGATACTTATGCTTCTGCGGATATAGCAAATCTATTTAATTGTCCCTATGATACAACTAAACTACTAAAAGAAGCTACTATAAATTCACACTTAAAGCCTGTTTTAAAGAAATTAGTAGATGATAAAATACTTTTGTTTTTTCGCAACGAAAATTCAACCAAGTCAAGTAATAAATCCATTTTTCTTTATAACAACAAAGATGAAATTTTAGAACGGATAGAGATTTATTTGGCTTATGTAAAAAAATATATTATTCCTAATTTTCAAAAAATTGGAGTACTTGGAGAAATATCAGAAGAAGAGTATAAAAACTATACAAAGCTTGCTGAAAATATTCTAAAGTATTTAGATGATAGTTATGGAGATCAAAAAAGTCTCATTGAAGAATTGATTATATTAGGAAATTATTGTGAGGCTTACCGAGAAGAACAAACAAGAAAAGAACAAAAAGAAAAAATTGCTGAAGTAGTTAGCTTATTAGAAAACTCAGGACGCGTTACAGACTTAAAAGCTATTAGAGTCCAAGGAAAGCCTTTATCAAAGGACCTTATTCCTATGCTTTTGTCTAATGAAAATATTTTGTATACAGAGTATGACGATGGACATACTTTATTTGAGTTTGTGCTTCATAAAAAGTGTATTCCTGCAGCAGTAGAACATGCAAAAAAAATATATGAGGCAACTGAAAACGATGTAGATCTACGTATTTTAACAAGGATGAAGGTTGAAAATTATCTGGATCCAGATAAAAAAAGAGAGTTTTTAAATATAGAGACAGCAAGTCTGTTTCGATACCTACCTTTTTTTACACGTATATGGAGGCTTTTATTAGGGAATATTTATGTAACTAAACAAGAAGCCGAAATGATTCGAATAAAAAAGGAGATGGAGCAAAAGAAACGTATTGAGGCAGCTAAAGCTAAAGCTATAGCTGAGGAAAAATCTCGCTTAATTGAAGAGAGAATGAAGAAAAGGGAGAAGAGAGAAATAGAGCAAACAGCAAAAGTTGAGTTACAAGATGAGCCTTCTTTAAATACTACAGCTAAAATGCAGTCTATAGAAGAAGAGCAACGTCTTAAAGAGTTGTTAAAAAATATTATAAAAATACTTGATCAAGCGTGGGATCAAAATTTAAAACCAGATAGAGAATATTTACTTGAAAAGATTTCTGATACTGGTATGACTGAAGACCAGCTAGTTATGTACTTAAAGAAAAATTTTTCTAAAGAAATTTTTTCTTTTCAAGTGAAATCAGCTACAGGTTCTACAAAATATAAATGGCCTATTTTAATTTCAAAAAATTATTTAAAGAAGAATGGAAAAAAATTACTTGATTTAGCTATAAAAGAATCAGATGAAGAAAGAAAAGGAGTAGCACCAGATCAAGACAAGTTTGATTTTTATTCTTCTTTAGAAGATTTTCTCGAGAGAGTTTTGCCTAAAATATAATGAATCGAATTACTGCTGACCAGATTAGAAAGACGAAAATTATCTGTACTATCGGACCTGCTACTGCAGAACTAGAAAAAATCCAAGCTTTAGTAAAAGCAGGAATGAACATTGCCCGTTTAAATATGTCTCACGGGGATCATAAATTCCATGGCTCAATTATAAAAAAAATTAAAACTATAAACAAGTCCTTAAAATATCCCGTTGCAATACTATTGGATACACAAGGACCAGAAATTCGAACAGGAGATGTTGACTCTGAGTTAGATTTAAAAGTAGGGGAAATTTTTAAAATCCATATCATACCAGGCTTGGAGTCAGAAGCAAAATCTGTTTTTGTAAATTACAGTGATATTGTAAATGATTTAAAAGAAGGGGATAAAGTTACTGTTGATAATGGACTTATAAATTTAGTAGTACTGGAAAAAAAAGAAAAAGAATTAGTTTGTCGTGTACTAGATGGGGGAAAGTTAGGCAGTAGGAAACACATAAATTTACCCGGTATTCGTGTAAATATACCTTCTATTACTTCAAAGGATACAAAAGACATTTTATTTGGATTAGAAAATGATATAGACTTTGTAGCTCTTTCATTTGTAAGGAGTCAAGAAGATATACTTCAACTTCGTAAAATGATTGATGAAAAAAATAGTCATGCCAAAGTCATTGCAAAAATAGAAGATCAAGAAGCTGTGAAAAATTATAAAGAAATTATTGAAGTTTCTGATGGTATAATGATTGCTAGAGGCGATCTAGGAGTTGAGGTAGAAATAGAAGAACTTCCTATCATTCAAAGGAAAATTATAAGAGAATGTGCTTTGCAAGGAAAGCCTGTGATAGTTGCTACTCACCTTCTAGAAAGTATGATTCATCATCCTACACCTACTAGAGCTGAAGTTACAGATGTAGCAAATGCAGTCTTTGAAGAGGTAGATGCTATTATGTTATCGGGAGAGACAGCAGCAGGAAAATTTCCAGTTCGATGTGTGGAAATGTTGCATAAAATTGCCTTGAGGATAGAAAATTCCAATAGTGGAATGGGATATTCAAAAGAACGGATTCCAAAAAATCAAAAAGAAGAATTAGCTAGGTCAGCTGCACGCTTAGCAGATTCTTTAAAAGTTCCAGCTGTAATTGTCATTACTCGAAGAGGCATAACGGCAATCAATATAGCTAGTTTTCGACCAATGCATTCAGTAATTCATGCTTTTACAAATATGAGTTCCGTAAGAAGAAAATTATTGTTAAATCGAGGAGTCTTACCTTATAGGTTAGATTTTTCAAGTGATCCTGAAAAAACAATATCTTTGGCAATTGAAACACTTCGTAAAAACCAAATCTTAAGTTCGGGAGATAAGGTTGTCATTTTGTCAGACATTATAGCTGGAGAAGATAGAGTAGATACAATTCAAATAAGAGAAGTGAAATAAATTTTTTTCTTGAAAAATCTATAGGTTATTATTACGTTATAACTAAGAGGAAGATTATGGCAGTTTCCAAATTAGCAGAAGAAATTCAACATTTGGAGTTAGAGTCAAAAAATATCACAAAAAAAGCGAGGGAAAATTACTTGGAACAAGTATCAGATTTTAAAGAAAAGATGAAGCAAATAGGGGATGAAGCAGGTCAAAAAGCAAAGCAAGTAGTAGATAGGGTAGGGGAGTATATCAACGAAAATCCTCAGAAAGCTGCTTTAATTGGCTTGGGAGTAGGAATTGGCTTAGGAGTTCTACTTGGGGTTCTATTGAAAAGAGGAAGAGAAGACTAATTTGCCAAAAAAAAAATCAGAATCCGAACCCAAGAAAAAGACAAAATCTCCTAAGCTTGGGCTTTTGGATCATTTCTTAGTTTTATTAGAACAGATTCTTTATTATTTTGAGCTACTTCTAATTTATTTAAGAAAAAAGCTGAATCAAAGTTTAAGGCAGGTAGTAATTATTTTACTTTTTCTTTCATATGGGTTTTTTCTCTTATTTGCTTCTACAGGTTTTTTTTTACATGCAAGTTATATAATGCTTTTAAATCTTTATGAAGGAAATGTAGTTCATACTTCTTTAACTATAGGTATAGGACTGTGTTTACTTTCATTGAGTATTTTATATTTTTTGATAAAAAAGATATTGATATAAATGAAACTTAAAATCCCCGTAAATCCTCTAAAATCTAGTGAGGAATATACCTCCAAAAAACCTGAAGATATGAGCTTAGAAGAGTTAGAAATTTTATTACACAGTCAAAGACTTCTCATTAAATTAGAGTTAGAGAGACTAGAAAAAAAAATAAACTATAGTAAATTTATTTATAAAATAGCAAAAGAATTTAAAATCCCACAAAAAATAGAAGCTATATTTGATAATCTTGTGAATTCTTATTTTGGAGAAAAAAATAATAAGAAAAAACAAAAATCAAACAAAAACTAATTCCTACAGTCCAATTTGTAATCTCTAAGTTAGGTAAAAATCCCGTTAGTTCTAAGATTCTAAGTTGGATATAAGAAGGAGGTAAGTTAGTTTTTCCAACACAAGCTTTAATTTGATAGTGTATATCTGTTAAAAAGCAATATCCCCAACCATAAAAGTAACCTAAACCTATCCAAGAAAGAAAGGTTAAATTAATAGTATAAAAATGTAGTTTACGTAGTCTTTTAAATAGCCAAGCAATTAAGTTCCAAATAGTAAAAATGTCATGGAAAAGGGTTAAAAACACATCTAATAGTTTAAAAACTTCAAAAGAAAGTTCACTGCACATTTTAATCTACTATAATTCTAGGTATGTCTTTTTGAATGGAAGTAACTACATCATAATTGATAGTATTAGTAAGTCCAGCTATTAAGTCAGCAGAAATTTCTTCTTCTCCCATTTTTCCAATTAGTATAACGTCAGTTCCAATTTGAGCTTCTTTGATGTGAGTAATGTCTACCATGCTCATATTCATACAAACTCTACCAATGATAGGAGCTCTTTCATTTAAAATAACTACATATCCTTGATTAGACAATCTACGATTTAAGCCCTCATGGTAACCAACAGGAATAACCCCAATTTTAGAAGGATATACTGTCTTAAAAGTAGAGCCATAGCCTACATAAGTTCCAGATGGGACATTTTGAGTATGTACAATTTTTGTTTTCCAGGTTAATACAGGTTTCAGAGAAAAATTTTTTCCAAGCATACTTAAAGAAAGTCTAGTTTCTAAACTAGGCCAAAGACCATAAAGAGAAATTCCAATTCTAACCATGTCTAAATGTGCTTGTTCAAAAAGCATAGTAGAGGCAGAAGAAGCTGCATGTCGCATAAGTTGAGTATATCCATAAGATTCTAGAAACTGAGAAAAATGTTGAAACAATTGTAGTTGTTTCATAGAGTAAGAATGTTCTGTAAAGTCTTCAGTGCTAGCAAAGTGAGTCATAACTCCATCTAAGGGGTAACCATATTTAGCAATGGACTGAATAATCTCTTCCATAGCTTTTCCACTATGTCCAAGTCGAGACATTCCAGTATCTACTTTTAGGTGAATTTTGGGACGAGGTTTTAGAGAAGCTAGATAAGCAATATCATCTAATCTTGAAACTACAATCCAAAAATTTTCATCTGAAAGAATTTTATAATAATTAGATTTTTGGAAAATTTCTCCCATAATGAGAATAGGTTGAGTAGGAAAATTTTTTCTAAGTAAAATTGCCTCATCTAAAGAATTTACCCCTAAAACATCAGCTTTACCTTCTAAAGCTAATTTAGAAATTTCTAAAAATCCATGTCCATAAGCATTAGATTTAACGATTGCAGCAAGTTTTACAGATGGCAATAAGATATTTCTAAAAGTTTGTAAATTGGAGAGTAGGGCAGAACGGGAAATTTCAACTCTGGTAGTGTATAACTGACTCGTAAAATTCTCCTATGTATAAAATTTTTAGCTAGACTGTATAAACAAGTTTTTTTATTTACGAAAAAAACTAAAAAAAGTTTTGTGAATTTAATGAAATATACTGTAAAACATGTATTTGACTATTCTTTAGAAGAAGTACTTGCAGCTCGGGAAAACCGCTACAAGCACTTAGACAAATTTCCCGAATTACAAAATGTTACCTTACTAGAAGAAAGGAGGGAAGGGGATAATATTTTTCAAAAAAGGAAAGTAAGTCTAGCTAAGTCTCTTCCTCCAGTGCTTCAAAATTTTTTAAAAGATGCAAACCTTATAGAAGAGTCTGTTTTTCACTTAGATAACAATACTCACGAGTTTAAGTTTCACCCTCCTGACAATGAAAAAGTTGTAAGGATTTTAGGAAAAAGTGTGTATCGCTCACTAGGAGAAAACAAGTGTGAAAGAGTTTATGAGGTAGAAGTAAAGTCAGAAGTGTTTTTAGTGAGTGCATTGGTAGAAGCAGCTATTGAAGAAATTCATAAGCACAGCTTAGAAAAAGATAAAAATTCTATTTTAAATTATCTTCAAAATAGACCTGTTTAATGGCAGCTAAGGTTAAATATGGAGTAATCGCAGCTGCAGGAAAAGGAACAAGGGCGTATCCTCGAACTACTTATATTCCAAAGCCTTTGTTTCGTATAGAAAATAAAACAATACTTGCATATAACCTAGAACTTTTAGTCAAAAAATTACAAGTCGAAAAAATTTATGTCATAGTTGGGCATTTAAAGGAACAAATTATTTCCGAAGTAGAAAACTTTAAATATGAAGGCTATAAAGTTTCTATAGAGACTTCTTTGTGGACGACAAAGGGTCTAGCTGCAGATATAGCTTCTTTAGAATCCAAAATAGATTCACCTTTTTTTACAATCTTAGGAGATGAGTTTTACTATAAGACTAATCATGAAAAACTTTTAGATACTTTTCAAAAACATCCTGAGCTTTGTTGTGCTATAGGTGTGTTGTACACTCCTTTATTGTCTCGAATACGTAAAAACTATTCTGTAGAGTTAGAAGGAGATAGAGTTTTAAACTTAGTTGAAAAGCCCGAGGATCCACCTAACCATTTATTGGGTTTAGGAACGTATCTTTTTACTCCTGAGTATTTTGAATATTTTAAAAAAACCTCACCTTCTAAAAAATCTAAGATAGTAGAAATTACTGATGTAATTGACAACATGGCAAAAAGTACAAAGAGAGTTTTTGCAACAGAAATTCAATGTCAGTATTACAATATCAATTCTATGCAAGACTATCATCATGCCGTTTACGAAATTCGTAATGATCTCTTTAGTGATTATAAGATTTCTCTAGTTCTTCCAACCAAAAATCATGAAAGATCTTTAGCTGATGTAATAACTGATTTTAAAAATAAGGTACATGAAATTGTAGTAGTAGATGCAACATCTACAGATAAGACCTTAGAAATTGCTAAGAATGAAAAATGTAAAGTTGAATATTATTTCCATGAAGATAAAGTTGATTTTGATGGAATCCAAGTTCGGCAAGGTTTAGATAAAGCTACAGGAGATATACTTGTGGTAGTTTCTCCAAATGGAAATTTTCGTTCAAAAGATTTACCTAAGATTTTGGAATATATAAAAGACTGTGATATGGTAGTAGGAACTAGAACTACAAGACAAATGATTGAACAAGGTTCAAATATGAATCAACTTTCTAGATTAGTAAATTTATTTCTAGGTAAATTAGTAGAAATTTCTTGGTGGGAACAAGAACCACGTCTTACAGATGTAGATTGTCGTTATATGGGAATTTGGAAAGATGTTTACTATAAAATAAAACCTAATTTAGAAGTAGAAGGAAAAGCATATCTTGTAGAAATGATTATAGAGATACTTCGTTCTCATATGAGGGTAATTGAAATTCCTATTACTTTTTATAAGCAAGTAGAAGAAGATAAGTATACTTTAAAAAGTGCTCTAAAAGATATTTTCAAAGTAATTCAGATTATTCACAAGAAAAAAATTATTGATTGGTTTTCTAAAAAAAAGGAGGCTGAAGTATGAAAGTTTTAGTAACAGGTGGATGTGGATTTTTAGGTTCTCATGTATGTGAATTTTTTCGTAAGAAAGGTTGGGAAGTTATAAGTTATGATAACATGACTAAATATGAACTACAAAGGACAGGTTATGGGACAGAAGCTACTAGGGATTACAATTGGAATTACTTAAAGTCTTTAGGTGTGACTATGGTTAAGGGAGATATTCGAAACCTAGAACATTTGTTAGATAGAACAGAAGGTTGTGACTATATTGTTCATACAGCAGCACAGCCAGCTATGACGATTTCTTGGGAAGACCCAGCTTATGACTTTTCGACTAACGTATTAGGAACTTTTAATGTATTAGAAGTTGCAAGGCGTCGAAAGATTCCTGTAGTAAATACTAGCTCTATTCATGTATATGGAAACTCAATTAACCAAACACTAAAAGAAGATGAAACTTCTTACATTCGTGAACCTGTAGAAATTTCTGAATCACATCCTGTTATGGTAGGAGAGCTTTCTCCATTGCATGCTTCTAAAATGAGTGCTGAATATTATGTGAGAACGTATCAAGATATGTATGGATTAAAAGCTGCTACCTTTCGATATACAGGAATTTATGGAGAAAGGCAGTTTGGAGGAGAAGATCATGGTTGGGTAGCAAATTTTGTGATTCGCTCTGTGTTTAAACTACCTATTCGGATTTTTGGAAGTGGAAAGCAAACGAGGGATATTCTCTATGCTTTAGATGGAGCAGAGGCTTACTATAATTTTTTTGAAAATCAAATTAACGGGACTTATAACATTGGAGGCGGAAAAGAACATAAGATTTCTCTCTTAGAGTGTATTTATATGATAGGAGAAATTTTAGGACAAAAGCAAGAAATTATTTTTGAAGCAGAACGTCCGGGAGATATGCGTTACTTTATTT
>Ga0308414_1001447_pt1 | contig 15565 bp, 9 predicted proteins | sample HotsprSampleOS50_FD_205667 | JGI IMG/M metagenome (GOLD analysis project Ga0308414, IMG submission 205667) | Hot spring phototrophic mat microbial communities from Octopus Spring, Yellowstone National Park, Wyoming, United States - 20090730_OS50 ... | reverse complement strand
CTGCCCCCTATTGGGTAAGTTATGCTGACATTGTCAAATTAGCAGAAGGTGTTCCTGTTATAGTTCCTACAAAACCAGAAAATAATTTCCAAATTACACCCGAACAACTTCAAAATCATATCACACCTAAAACAAAAGTATTTATCTTTAACTCTCCTTCTAATCCTACAGGTGCAGCTTATCCCAAAAAGGATATAGAAGACTTATGTGAAATTTTACTTAAAAATAAAATTATGATACTGAGTGATGACATCTATGAAAAAATTATTTATGATGGTTTGGAATTTTATAATCCTGCTATGCTTTCTTCTGAGTTAAAAGAACTTACTTTTATTTGTAATGGAGTTTCTAAGGCATATTCTATGACAGGTTGGAGAATTGGATATGGGGCAGGTCATCCTGAAATTATTAAAAACATGGATACTATGCAAGGTCAATCTACTTCAAATCCTTGCTCTATAGCTCAAGCAGCTGCAGAAGAAGCCTTACTGGCAAATCAAGATTGTGTATTGGAAATGGTAAAAGCTTTTGATGAACGCCGCAAAAAAATAGTTCAAGCTTTAAGAGAAATTCCTGAGGTAAATTGTAATATGCCACAAGGTGCTTTTTATGTTTTTCCTTATATTCAAAAAGTTTATGCCTTAAAAGGTTTTAGGGAAATTTCTAAAGGTAAAGAAAAAGAACCCAAGTCAAAAATTTTTTGCGATTACTTACTTGAAAAATATGAAGTAGCTGCTGTGCCGGGAGTTGCCTTTGGAGATGACAACGCAATTCGTCTTTCTTATGCCTTAGCTCAATCTGCTATAGATAAGGGTGTAGAAAGAATTAAAAAGATGATCGAGGATTTAAGATAAACCTCATTTTAAATGATGTTAAAAGAATTTAGCCTTTTTTAAAAGAAGGCTAATTTTTTATTCAAGAAAAAATTTCCTCATAAACTATATCAAAGAAAATAATTTTTTCACTATCTAGAGTTTTAGAAAAAGTTCTTAGTAAAGAATTTTCAGATAAATCATGATAAGGTTGACTGATTATCCAAGAGTTAGGAGACTTTATAGAGTTATACAAATGATTTAAAAAATAAGGTCTCCAACTCCAATTTTTAAATCTTGCAGAATAATCTGTAAAAATAAAATTTTCACTCTTCCTCACAAAATTAGGAGAAATTTGGTTACCTTTTAAGTCAGTAATATAAAACCTACGAATAGAGGGATCTATTTTAAACACATCTTGATAGTTTGAAATAAAACCTTCAGGAGATAAATTTTTTTCAAGACTGAGTCCATCTAAAAGTTTTTCAATTCTCTTTTCCCATTCAATTTTTTGCAAAATTTCACTGTTTTTTCTTTCAAAAAAGCTCGAGAGAAATTGTTCTAATTTAGCTTGAAATTTACTTTCTTCAGCAAGTTCTATACTAGGTTCTGTAAATAAAAAACCTTGCACATAACGTGCCCCATAGCTAAAGGCTTTGTTAAATTCATCTTGTTGTTCAATTCCCTCAAAGAGTAAAGAAATTCCAAGGCTCTGTGCTAGATGAGAAAGATTATAGAGAATTTCACTAAAATTTCGATCAAACATAGAACGATGAAGCATCTGCATATCTACTTTTATAATATCGGGATGAAAAGAACCAATCCTATCTAAGTTAGAAGACTTGGAACCAACGTCATCTATAGCCACTAAAAAACCTTTCTTTTTATAAAGTTCTACAAGTGGCTTGAGAGTTTCAATATTCACATCTAAATGTTCTTCTATAATTTCTATCACTATCCTATCGGGAGGAATTTCTAACTCTTCTATAAATTGAATAGTTGTAGGAACTTGAGAACCATTTGAGTCTAAGTACCTTTTCATTAGTCTTGGGGAGATATTTAAAAATAATTTTTTATGAAAAGGACTTTTTTTACTAAAGTAAATTAAAGCCTTTTTACGTAGTTCTCGGTCAATGCTAAGTTTACTTTCTAAATCCTGCCAGCCATTTTCAAAAAAGGGTCCTAAACTTAGAATTTTTCCTTCCTTTGTACGCAACCTTCCTAAAGCTTCATAGCCAAAAATGGACTTATCTTCTAAGGAAAGAATAGGTTGAAAAAAGGGTAAAATCTCTCCAGATGAAATTAAATTCATCCAGTCTTTTGTTTTTATTTCCATTTCAAAAGAAATCTCCTCACTTGGTCTTATTCTTGCAAATTAAATACCAAAGTGTTATACTTTTTTATATAGACCTAAGGAGATTGCTTTTAAATTCAGCAGACTCCAATGGTTTTGCTAAAAAAATTATCAAGAAGAGTAAGAACTATGAGCATTGAATTTAACTATCCTGAATACTTTACAAGCTACGATGAAATGTTTGAGTCACATTCTACCCCAAGAGAAACCTATAGGGAAATTTTTGAAATCTTAAAAACCTTAGGTAAAAACACCTTAAAGGAAAAAGAAGAATTCTCTCGCCTTGCTTCTATCAATCAAGGCATTACTTTTACAGTGTATAACGACGGAAAAGGAATAGAACGAATTTTTCCTTTTGATTTAATTCCCCGTATCATTACTAGCTTAGAATGGCAGCATATTGAAGCTGGAATTAAACAAAGAATTAAAGCTTTAAACTTATTTTTAAAAGATGTCTATCATGAACAAAACATTTTAAACGATGGAGTTGTACCTCGTGATTTTATAGAAAGCTGTCCTGAATACAATCCTTTGATGAAAGGAGTTAAAGTTCCTTTTGACATTTACACTCACATTTCAGGCATAGATATAATACGCAATAATGATGGGCAATATTATGTTTTAGAAGATAACTTACGAACACCATCTGGAATATCTTATGTATTAGAAAATCGACTTATCATGAAGAGAGTTTTTCCTGAGATCTTTAAAGAAAGTTCTGTAAGAAGAGTAGATTCTTATCCAGCTCTTTTATATGAAATGTTACAAGCAGTTAGTCCTAATCCAGACGATCCCACAGTTGTACTTTTAACTCCCGGAATATATAACTCAGCTTACTATGAACATGTATTTTTAGCTTCACAGATGGGCATTCAACTAGTAGAAAGTGCAGATTTAATAGTAAATAATTATAAAGTCTACATAAAAACAATTGAAGGACTTAAACAAGTAGATGTAATTTATAGGCGAGTAGATGATGCCTTTTTAGATCCACAAGTTTTTAGACCTGATTCCTTACTAGGAGTATATGGACTTTTTGAAGCATATAAGAGAGGGAACGTCACTTTAGTAAATGCTGTTGGGAATGGAATTGCAGATGATAAAGCTGTATATTGTTATGTACCAGATATGATCAAATACTATCTCAATGAAACTCCAATTTTAAACAATATTCATACATATAAATTAGGAAATGAAGCTGAAAGAGAAGAAGCTTTTTCTAAAATAGAAAGTTTAGTAATTAAAGAAACCAATCAATCAGGAGGATATGGTATGTTAATTGGTAGAGATGCAACTCCTGAGCAAATTGAAGAATATAAGAAAAAAATTCTTGAAAACCCTAGAAATTACATTGCTCAACCGATAATTGAACTTTCAACTGCACCTTGTTTTTTAAATGATCTAATTGAACCAAGACACATTGATTTAAGACCTTTTGCTATTTACTCTCCGAATGGAATACAGCTTATTCCCGGTGGGTTGACACGAGTAGCTTTAAAAAAAGGTTCTTTAGTAGTAAATTCCTCACAAGGTGGAGGAAGTAAAGATACATGGGTGGTAAATTAAAATGAGTATGTTAAGTAGAATTGCAGAATCTTGTTATTGGCTTGGTCGTTTGATGGAAAGGGCACAAGGTATTTCTATTAGCCTTCAAGTCCAACATTCTTCTTCTTTAGAGGCAAGTGAATATTATGACTCTAGCAACTATGAGCCTATTTTAAATGCAGTAGGTCAGTTGAGTTCTTTTTATATGACGCATAACGTTGCTTCTCCTGAAAATGTAATCGAATACTTAGTATTTGATTTAAATAATCCAAATTCAATAATTTCTTGCATACATAAGGCAAGAGAAAATGCAAGAGGAATTCGAGATATTATTTCTAAAGAAACTTGGGAAATTATCAACGTTACTTACCATGAGTTTGAAAACTATAGCATGGAACTTGTACGAAAAGAAGGTCCTGATAATTTTTTTCATTTCATACGAAACAAAGGTTACCTTTTTGATGGAGTAACAGAAATAACTATGTTTCGTGGAACAGGTTTTCACTTCATGAGATGTGGAAAATTTATTGAAAGAGCAGATCAAATTGCAAGAATGCTAGACGTTAAATATCACATTCCTCTTAGAAGAGTAGAAGATGTAGGTAATCCTGTAGATATATATCAGTGGAGATCTCTTTTAGATTCAGCTGGAGCTTATGAAGCTTATATCAAACAGTATTCTACAAAGATTATTCCTATACAAATAGCAGAACTACTTATTTTTAATTATAAACTTCCGAGATCTTTAGTTTACTGTATGCAAGAAGCCTTACATAGTCTTCAAAATATTTTTCCAAACCGAGATAAAAGTTTCTTAAATAAAGCTGAACAAAAAATTGGTAAAATTTATTATAATTTAGCCTATACAAACATAGAGGAAATTTTCTTCTTTGGATTACATGAATTTTTAACTAATTTTATAAATGATTTAATTGCTGCAGGTTTAGAAATGAACTATTGTTATTTTGGACATACTTACTCATAAATCTTTAGGAGACTAAAATTTTTTTAATATAGCAAAAAGGCTTTAAAAATCCAACACAAAAAAGACTTGAAAATAAAAATTAACCTATTAGAAAAAAAACTATAGGTTATAAAAATGTTATTTTTGTTTTGGAATTTTTTTTTAACTTTTTCTCTTTTTTCTCAAACTTATCTTCAGACAGGTTGGGAAATATTAAATGAACAAATTTCATGGGATACTGCCCTACCTGATGAGGTAAAAAATCCACAAAATTATAAATGGAAACCCATCTCATTTTCAGAAGAATATGAATGTAAAGATAACAAAGCTTATCTACTTAGAATTCCAATAAAAGACCTATCTCATTACAAAAATCCTCATATTTTTTTACCTCCAGGACCCCAAGCATGGAGAATATTTTGGGATGGAAAAGAAATTTACCACTATTCTAGTCCTAAACAATTCGAGCCAAATGAATTTTTAGGTTGGATATTTCACATTTTCCCAATTGAAAAAAAAGAAACTTCAAATTCATATATTTATTTATTGTTTTATACAGGACCTAAAGTTTGGATTTTAGTTCCAGAGATAGATGAAAAAGAAAAAATTATCTATAAATTATTTACAAAAAATCTAACATCTCTTTTTTCTATCTCTATTGCAAGTTTTTTAGGAATAATAATTTTTTTTATTAGCATAACTAGAAAGTTTGAAAGCTTTTACTTTGCTTTATCTATATTTTTATTAAGTGTTTCTGTTTGGCTTTTTCTTACAAATCCTATTTCTCAATTACTTTTATCTTTTAGTAGTTGGAAATTAAAACTTGAGTACTTTTCACTATATTTAGCACCTGTAGGGGTGCTATGGTTTGTAGAAACTGTGTTAGTATCCCAGTTAAATAAAATTTTAATAATACTAAAATATATTATAATTTTATATATATTCTTTTCTTTTACTTTAGATTATTGGAAAATCTTTCCATTATGGAAGACCTTATATCCTTTTGATGTAATTATTATAATAGGAGCTTTTTTACTAACTTTTCAAATTTTAAATTCCGCTATAAATGGAAAATGGGAAGCTAAACTTTTAGCTCCCGGGATTATAAGTCTTTTACTGTGTGCTATTCATGATAGCTTGGAAATCTTAGGATTTTTATCTAAAGATAAACAACTTATCAGTCATTTTGGAATTTTACTTTTTATTGTTTCCATGACTTCCATTGCTATCTATAGGATCTATCTTCTAAACTGGCATTTGAGATCAATTGCAGAAGAGTTACATGAAAAAAATATTAGACTAAAAATCATAAATGAAGAAAAGGAAGAACTCAATCAAACTCTTGAAATTAAAGTCATCGAAAGAACTCAAGACTTATATCAAAAAATGGAAGAAATTAAAAATTTAAAAATCCAGCAAGATGCAGATTACTATTTAACTTCTATTTTAATTAAACCTCTCTCCAGAAATAACAATAAATCAAAATTATATCTTACAGACATGCTTACCCTTCAAAAAAAAATTTTTGAATTTCGTTCTAAAAAATGGGAATTAGGTGGAGATATTAGCATAATAGAAAATATTTATTTCCAAGATTTTTCTAATCGATATATTTTCTTTTTTAATGCAGATGCTATGGGTAAATCTATGCAAGGAGCAGGTGGTGCTATTGTAGCAGGGACTACTATAAACTACATTTTAAATAAAGCCAATAACTCTGGTTTTCCTATTCAAAAAGATCCAGAGACTTGGTTAAATTCTCTATATCTTGAAATAAATTCTATGTTTCAGACTTTTGAGGGATACATGCTAGTTACTGCTACTTGCGGAGTTTTAGAAGAAAATACAGGTAAACTCACTTGGTTTAACGCAGAACATACTCCCTCGATTCTCTTTCATAAGAAGGCAGAGTTTATTTTAGGAGAAAAATTTTCACCTAAATTTGGCTCTAAATTCAATGAATTTCCTGAATTTAATTACTATAAATTACAGGAAGAGGAAACTTTTTTAATAGGCTCTGATGGAAAAGACGAGGTAGAAATTTTTTTACCAAATGGAGGACTTAAATGGAATCAAACAGAAGATTTTTTTTTAGAGATAGTAAATGAAGCTGGAACAAATTTACAAAAAATTCTAGAGGTTTTACAAACAAAGGCAAACCTAGAAGATGACATTTCACTGCTCTCAATTTATAGAAATCCTAGCTTTTTTCTTGACAGATAAATGGAATTTGAGAGTCTAAATAACAAATACCGTGAATATCTCTAAGTCTGAAATACACCGTATCCGTTTTCATTTTTCACTATTTTTATCAATTTTTTTCCACGCTTCTATTCTCTTGTGGATTCTGTTGCCTAACTATCAAGTGATCTTCTGTGGAGTGGAATATCCCGAACTAGAAGAAAAAGAATATGTATTTCAAATTGATTTAGACCCTTCTTTAAATTTTGAAATGGGTTCTGATACACTTGAACATCTTTCAAAATTAAAAGAGAAGTTAGACTCAGACTCTCAATTTTCTTCAACAGAGGGAGAAGAAAAATCCAAAGCTCAAAAAGATCAAGGCAAGGTAGCTGGTTTTGATAAGGAAAAATACAAAGGTACAGGTTGGGAAGAACTTATTGAAAATTTAGAATCTGTGAAAGATTTACGAAAAAACTACATGGAAACATACGATAATCTTTTACCTAATTCAGATGTAGCAGAATCTTATATTCGTAGATTTCGTCACTATGAAGACATGGTAGTGAAAGAAGTTTTTCCTACAGTATATTCTATTGATAAGTCTTTTGAGCAAGAAATTTCTGAAGCTGAAACTATATTAGAAAAACATAATACTCGTAATCAAATTATTGAAGAATTTCGCAACCAACAAGAGCCAGAAGAACTCACTAAAGTTGAACTTGAAAAAGACTTAAAAAAGGCAAACAACAAAACCTTAGTTCCCTTAGTTATGCCAGAACCAGAAAGAGATCAATACTTAGATAAAATTTTACCCGATACAAAAGAATCTCAAATTCAAGAATTTGTTGAAAAATTTTCAGGCTACGATCCAAATAAAGGGGATCTTCCACTCATGTATAGGGATTTATATTATAAAAATTTACAAAGACTAGCATATACATTTAGTTCAGATCCTACTTACTTTACAGCAGATTATTTTGAAGAAAATTTAAACAAAGAAGATTATCTTAGAAATGCAATGAATCTTATATCTAAGCTAAAAGGCACTAAAACTGCTACAGAAATTCTTTTTACTATCTTAGATATCTATGAAATTCAAGAAAGGGCTATTTATCAACATTTTCAAAATAAGCTCATGTGGCCTAATTATACCAGTGAACAAAAAAAACAAATTCGAGTAGAGACCATTCGTAGAGTTATTGAGAAATACGATCCTGTTTTTAAATCTAAAAAAATAGAAAGTTATGAAGATGTTACAAAATTATATGAAAAGAAAAAATTACAAATTGTAGATTTTCTTATCAAAACTACTCCAAATTATAGACTAGCAGATGCACATTTTGAAAAAGGTAGACTATATTTTGAAAGATACATGAAAACTCCAAGTCAAATTGAACTTTTAGAAAAAGCCAGGCAGGAGTGGAAAATAGTTTCCCAATATAAATCTAAGAAAAACGAAGAAGCTGGAGATTTTTTAAATGAAAAAATATTTTTACAAATAGAACCTTATCTTTCTTCTCTAGATTCTCTCAAGGGTTCCAAAGATTTAATATACTCTCAAGTTTTAAGCCGAATGAATGAAAGACTTCAAAAAAAGAAAGAAAGAGAAGAAGCCTTACTTTGGAAAAAATCTACAAGTTCAACTCTAAAAAAATAGGTGCATGATCAGAAAAATTTTTTTCTGTAATTATATCAGAATTTATTATATATTTTTTTAGTTTTTCACTGACAAAGAAGTAATCAATCCTCCAGCCTTTGTTTTGTTTACGTGCTGAAAATCTATAAGTCCACCATGAGTAAATATCTTTTTTATAGGGATAAATATATCTAAAACAATCAATCCAACCTGAGTTTAAAAATTCACTTACCCAAGCTCTTTCTTCTGGTAAAAAACCACTATTTTTTTCATTTCCTTTAGGGTTGTGAATATCAATTTCCCTATGTGCAATATTTATATCTCCGCAGAGAATTAAAGCTTTCTGTTTCTTTTTTAATTGAGTTAGAAAGTTAAAGATATAATCTAAAAACTCCATTTTAATTTTTTGTCGTTCACTCCCACTAGTTCCAGAAGGGAAATAAGTATTTATAAGGATAAATTTTTCAAAGTTTAAAATAATAGTTCTACCTTCAGAATCAAAAAGTTTATGACCTATTCCAAATTGAAAAGTTTTAGGTTTTAGTTTACAAAAAGTAGCAGTTCCACTGTAACCTTTTTTTTCAGCTGGGAAAATATAAGAAGTATAACCTAAAGACTCAAAGAAATTTATGTCTATTTCTTTTTGGGTAGCTTTGATTTCTTGAAAGTTTAAAATCTCAAAATTTTGAGTTTTTAGCCATTCACCTAAACCCTTTTGAAAAGCAGAACGTATCCCATTACAATTGAAAGATAAGAGTTTCATAAAGTTTATCCTTTTTTGATTTTCAATTTTAACCAATTTATAGGAATGGAAAATATGGCAATTCAATTGATTGAACTTTCTTTAAAAGAAAGAACCAAACTCTATCCATTTTTACAAAGAGCTAAAAATGATTTAGCTGAAGCTATATCTGTAGTTGTACCTATTATTCAAGAAGTAGAAAAAGAAAAAGATAAGGCTATTTTACATTATACAAAAAAATTTGATGGAATTGAGTTAAAAAATTTTTCTTTCATTCCTTCTCAACTTCAAGTAGAACTTAGTGAGGAAATTAAAATAGCTTTTTTAAAGGCAAAAGAAAATTTAGAAGCCTTTCACAGCTTACAACTTCCTAGTCCCCAAGAGCAAGAAATTTCTAAAAATCGTTTAGGTTTTAAGTTTACTCCAATAGATTCTGTAGCTATTTATGCTCCGGGTGGAAAAGCTTTTTATCCTTCTAGTGTACTAATGGGAGCAATTCCTGCTAAAATAGCTGGAGTAAAAAATATTTCTTTACTTACTCCTCCACAAAAAGATGGAAGCTTAAACCCTATTTTAGTTTATGTTGCTCAAATCTCTGGAATCAATAAAATTTTTACAATTGGAGGAGCTCAAGCCATAGCTGGAGCTAGTTTTGGGACAGAAACTATCCCAAAATCTGAGTTTATCGTAGGACCTGGAAACAGATATGTCACTGCAGCTAAGTCTTATTTAGCAAGTATAGGTCAAATAGGTATAGAAAGTTTAGCTGGACCTAGTGAGGTTTTTATCATTGCTGACGAAAGTGCTAATCCCGAATGGCTAGCTTGTGATATGCTAAGCCAAGCTGAACATGGTGAAGACTCTGTAGCTATTTTAGCTACTAATTCTTTAGACTTAGCAAAGCAAGTAAGTGATGAATTAGAAAAAGCTCTAAACTCTCGACCCAAAAGAAAAGAAATGAAACAAAAAGCTATTTATGAAAATAGTGCTATATTCGTATTTTCTAATATAGAGGAATGTATAGAGTTTTCAAATTTATATGCTCCTGAACACTTAGAAATTCAAACAAAAGAGTTTAAAAAACACTTTGAAAAAATTCAACATGCAGGTTCTGTATTTTTAGGACCTTATTCTCCTGTAGCAATGGGAGATTATATTACTGGGACAAATCATATTTTACCTACTGCAGGTTTATCAAAAATTTATTCTTCACTTGGGGTAACCACTTTTTTAAAAAGAGTAACCTATCAAGAGGTTACTAAGCAAGGTTTAGAAGAACTCTATCCTTATGTAAAAATTATGAGTGAAATAGAAGGTTTAGATGAAGAACATGGTACTTCTGTAAAAGTGAGAACAAATGCTAGTAGTTAGAAAAAAACAAGATTTACAAAATATAATTCAAAAACAAAAACAATTGGGAAAAAAAATTGGCTTTGTACCTACTATGGGATATTTACATGAGGGACATCTTAGTTTAATGTCAGCTTGTAAAAAAGATTCTGACTTTTTAGTTGTTTCTATTTTTGTAAATCCCCTTCAGTTTAATGATCCTAAGGATTTTGAAAAATATCCAAAAGATGAACAGAGAGATTTACAACTTTGTGAAAGTATAGGAGTTGATTTAGTTTATTTACCTGAACTAGATGAAATTTATCCAGAAGGTCCTCTTACTACAGTTACGATAAAAATCCCTCATTTAATGAATTGTCTTTGTGGGAAGTCCCGCCCTGGACATTTTGAAGGGGTTCTAATTGTACTTGCACGCCTATTTCACATTCTTCAACCCGATATTGCTTACTTTGGAAAAAAAGACTATCAACAGTTTTTAATCGTACGTGAGTTTGTAAAAGAACTTATGTTTCCCATTGAAATCAGAGGTTTAGATACAGTAAGAGAAAAAAACGGACTAGCCATGAGTTCTAGAAATTCTAGATTAAATCCTAAGGAATTAGAAGCAGCCACTTTGCTTTTTCGTTCTTTAAAGATTGCAGAAGAGTATGCTCAGAAAAAAAATATTTCTATAGAAGAGCTTATAGAAGTTATTCGAGATGTTTTACTTTCTTCTTCACTTATCAAAATTGACTATATATCTATTTTAAATCCCGAAACCTTACAACCTAAAGAAAGTTTAAAAGGAAAAAATTTTATAGGAATTGCTGCCTTTGTAGGTGAGGTTAGGCTTATTGACAATCATATTTTTGAAGTGAGGTGACAGAAATAAAAAATTGAATAATTTAATTGCTTTATATAAAGAAAAATTAAAAAAAGGTAATTTTTTTGAGACCTATAGTAGGGAAAAAAATTTTTCTTTTTTTGGTATTCCCCGTGCTGCTTATTCTTTTTTAGCTTGTAGTATATCTCAAGTTTTTTTAGAAAACTTTATTCTCTGTATATCTGCTTACAACACTGATGCAGAACTTATGTATCGGGAGGCTTTAAGTTTTTTACCAAGTGAGAAAGTAATTTTTTTACCCGGAGTTGAATCTATTCCTTATGAGTATTCACATTATCCTTCTGAACTTAAACGTGATAGGATTCGGGCTTTAAGTAGGATTTTATCGGGCAAGGGAGCTTTAATTTTTACTTCTATAGCTGGTTTTCTACAAAAAGTTCCATCTAAAATAAATCTCATTAATAAAACAATTTATTTACAAAAAAACTTAGAGTTAGATTTAGAAAGTTTTTTAAAAACTCTTATAGTTTTTGGTTACCAAAGAGAAGAAGTCTGTGAGCAGTTTGGAACTTTTTCAAAAAAAGGCGATGTCATAGATGTTTTTTCACCTTTTTCTAACTACCCAATACGAATAGATTTTTTTGAAGATACAATTGAAAATATTCGTATTTTTGATCCCAATACCCAAAAGTCATTACAAACACTAGAAGAATTTATTCTCTTACCTTGTGATGAATTTTTTCTTTTAGAAGAAGAAAAAGAAATTTATAAAGAAAAAATTTTTTCTTATCCTTCCAATTTACTCAAACCTATCAATGAGCTAGGAGAAGTTATTTACTATGAAGAACTCAATGCTCTCATTCACTCTCCTGAGGGAATTTTAAGTTATTTTCAAAATCCACCTGTACTTATTTTTCCAGACCGCATAGAGTTAAAAGAAAGAACATTAAAACTAAAAAGAGAATATGAGACTTTATATGAAAAACGTAATAATGAAATAATTTGTTTACAACCTAGTTTACTTTTAAGTTTTGAAAGAGAATGGGAAGTTATACATTCAGACAAAGAAATTGAATTTCAATCTATTAAAACAAAACTTGATGAAACAAAATATAACTATGGATTTGAAATTCAAGAAGTAGATTCTTTTAAAGGAAAAATTCGAGATGTCAGAGAAAAGATTTTAGAACTTCATGAGTTAGAAAATGCTAATATACTTATTACTTCATCTTTTTCAGCTCAAACAGAAAGATTAAATTCTCTTTTTAGTCCAGAAGGAATTGTTTTACTTGGACAAACTAAAGAAGAACCAGAAGTATTTAATCTAGAACTTAAAGGAAAAACTTTATATCTTGTCTTAAGTGAACTACGTAATGGCTTTATATTAAAAGATGAAAACTTACACATTTGGTCTGACAATGATATATTTGGAAGAAACTACAAAAGAAAAACTAAGTTTAAAAAAACTCACTCTCGAGCTATTGATTCTTTTATAGATCTCAAAGAAGGAGATTTTGTTGTTCACGTAAATCATGGTATAGGTCGATTTGTAAAATTAGAAAAAGTACAAGCTGATGGAAAAATTCGTGACTTTTTAAAACTAGAATATGCAGAGGGAGATACATTATTTGTCCCCTTAGATCAAATTTCTTTAGTACAGAAGTATATAGGAGGAGTTGAACATCCCACCTTAGATTCTCTAGGAAAAAGCCAATGGAAAAAAAAGTTAGAACGTGCAAAAAGTTCAGTAAACAGGCTAGCTGAAGAACTCTTAGTTATGTATTCTAATCGTATGAAATTAGAAGGTTATGCATTTCCTAAAGATACCATTTGGCAAGAAGAGTTTGAAGCTGAGTTTGAGTATGAAGAAACTCCTGATCAACTAGCAGCCATTGAAGCAGTAAAAAGAGATATGGAAACTCCCCGCCCTATGGATAGGCTCATTTGTGGAGATGTAGGGTATGGAAAAACAGAAGTTGCTATTCGAGCAGCTTTTAAAGCTATTTTAGCTGGAAAACAAGTTTTGTTTATTGCACCAACTACTATTTTAGTTTTACAACACTTCAATAATTTTCAAGAGCGATATAAAAACTATCCCATAAAAATTGAAATGATTTCTAGGTTTAAAACTCAAAAGCAAGTTAGAGAAAGTTTACAAAAGTTTAACCAAGGTGAAATCGATATGTTAGTAGGAACTCATGCCTTACTAACTTCTCAACTTAAACCTAAAAATCTAGGACTTTTAGTAATAGATGAAGAACAGAGATTTGGAGTTAACCAAAAAGAAGCAATTAAAAAATATAAAAATTTAGTAGATGTTTTAACGTTAAGTGCAACTCCTATTCCTCGTACTTTACATATGTCTTTGACGGGAATTCGAGATCTTTCCATTATTGAAACTCCACCAAAAGATCGTCAAAGTATCGAAACTTATGTGTTAGCTGAAAACATTGAAGTAATTCAATCTGCTATTAGAAAGGAATTAGAAAGAGGAGGTCAAGTTTTTTATCTTTACAATCGAGTAGATACAATTGAACAGGAAACAAATTTTTTACGAGAAATTTTACCTGAGGTTTCTTTTGGGATTTTACATGGTCAACTAAGTGAAGAAGAAGTAGAAGAAGCTATATTAGATTTTAATAATAAAAAATATGATGTCTTAGTTACTACTACTATTATTGAATCGGGTATTGATATGCCAAACGTAAATACCATTTTAGTAAAAAGAGCAGATACTTTTGGATTAGCTCAATTATATCAAATTAGAGGTAGAGTAGGACGTTCTGGAAGAAAAGCCTATGCATATTTGTTTTATCCACCCGATAAGGCGTTAAGCGAACAAGCTGAAAAACGTTTAAATACAATTTTTGAATATCAAGAACTTGGTTCAGGATTTAAAGTAGCCATGAGAGATTTAGAAATTCGAGGAGCTGGAAATTTATTAGGTAAAGAACAAAGTGGAAATATCATAGAAATAGGTTTTGATTTATATGTCCAAATGTTAAATGAGGCTATTGCAAATTTAAAGAAAGAAGAAATTGAAATTGAAGTACGAACTACAATTAACTTATCTACTAATTTTTATATTCCAGAAGAATATATTCAAGATACAAAACAAAAAATAGAATTTTACAAACGTTTTGAAAGAGCAAACTCAGAAGAAGAAGTAAATGAACTTGCCTTAGAGCTAAAAGATCGATTTGGAGAATATCCTGAAGCTGTAAAAACTTTTATTCTTCTAGAGAAAATTCGTGTGATTGCCTCTAAGATGGGATTTGAAAGTATCTCTGAAATAGAAGGAGAAATTCGACTTAGAGCAGGAAAATACTTTAAAGGAGATCCAAATAAGATTATACAATTAATTTCAAAAAAAGAACTAGGTTTATCTATAGTAGCAGGTGAACCAAATGTTCTACGATTTAAACCCAAAAAACAAACTGAAAGAGAAAAGCTAATAGAATTTTATAACGTCTTAAAAAAGCTAGAAAAATAAAAATTCTATTTATATCTACATAGAAAAAAACTAGACTCCAAAGTAAGGATTTTTATTTTAACTACAAAAGGAAATTTTATGAAGAAACTATTTATTTTATTGTTTGTTTTACTTTTTTCTATAAATTGTAATCAGGATGATTCTCCTGTAATTGAGACTATTGATGGAGAAAAAATTACTGTAAAAAGATTTGAAAGAGATTATGAAATTGCTTTAGATACCTTTAGTAGGCAGTACAATGTAGAAAAAAAGACCTTAGTAGAAGATATTTTATCTAAAGATATAAAAGAACTTCCAGAGCAACTTAAACAAATTCGCTATCAATTAGATAAAAAAAATTTTTACGAGTCTTATCGTGATTTTTTAATTATTTCTAAAGCTGCTGAAAAGTCTGGTTTCACTAAAAGAGCTGATATAAAAAATATTTTAGATTTTATGATGATCCAAACTGTTTCACAACTTTACATACTAGAAGAACTAGAAAAAAAAGTAAAAATTTCTGATGAAGATGTTAAAGCTGAATGTGAAAGAATTAGAAAATCTAGTCCAGAGGCTGCAGCTAAGCCTTTAGCTGATTGTTTAAAGTTTGCTAGAGGTGAACTTAAACTTCAATTTTTTAAACAAAATCAAGATAGAATAAAAGATCGTATTAAAGAAGGTGT
>Ga0308414_1001446_pt1 | contig 15580 bp, 12 predicted proteins | sample HotsprSampleOS50_FD_205667 | JGI IMG/M metagenome (GOLD analysis project Ga0308414, IMG submission 205667) | Hot spring phototrophic mat microbial communities from Octopus Spring, Yellowstone National Park, Wyoming, United States - 20090730_OS50 ... | reverse complement strand
GGAGTACCTAACCCTTGCCGAGGAACTTACCGATGCCAATGGGGCGATTTTCGATGTTGCGCACCGATTTGCCGGCTGTATCCCGGGGATCCATGAAGTGCTTCGCCGGCAAGGATTGTTGGAAGGAAGGTGGTGTTTGAATCCGGAGGAATGTCTGTCAGCCGGTCAGGCAGAGGAGATCGACCGGGTGTACCGGTCGTATCCCCACCTGACGGACGATGAGTTCGTGCAGGAACACCTATCCGAATGGTTAGGCTAGAATAAGTTTGCCCTCGAGGGCAGCCCTAGCCTAACAGGGGCCCCTTGTAGACTGGGTAGACCCCCCTTGTCAACGGGGGCTACCCTTCCGCTTTGCGTACGAACATCCCTTTTATTGCCCCAACGAATTGTCTGAACCATACGGTCCTGTTCACGATAACGAAAAGGGTCACCAGAAAGATGGCCAGACAGATCGGACGGGTAAAGAAGGGTACCAGGCTTCCGTTGGAAAGCACGAGGGAACGCCGGAGGTTCTTGTCCAGAATGTCCCCTAGAATGATCCCCAGTACCAGCGGTGCCATGGGGTACTCCATTTCCCGGAGGATGAATCCCAGGAGACCAAACACGATCATCACCCCCACATCGAAGAGGCGAGCCTGCAGGGCAAAGGATCCTACCACACAGAGAACGAAGATCACGGGCATCAGTTTCTGTCGCGGGATGAGGAGAACCTTCACGAGAGACCTCACCATCGAAAGCCCCAGCACGTACATGGCAATGGTTGCCAGAAGGACCATCGCTACCACTTCATAGATGAAGGTGGGGAACTCTATCAATATTAGGGGACCTGGACGAATACCGTGAATCAGCATAGCGCCCAGTAGCACCGCTGCAGGTGCGGAACCAGGAATGGCGAGAGTAAGTACGGGAATGATGGCACCCGGTACGCAAGCGTTGTTTCCCGTTTCGGCAGCGATAAGTCCTTCCACGTTCCCTTTGCCGAAGGTTTCCCGTATCTCCGGAGAGGCGGAACGTTTGGTTAGATCGTAGGATACCCACGCCGCTATGTCTTCTCCTACCCCCGGGATGGCACCGATGAAGGTCCCCACGAGGCCTGAGCGGATGATGGTTTTCCAGTATTTGAACACTTCTTTCCATTTGGGAATTACCCGGGATATCTTTGTCTGTACAACTTCGAACTTGGTGAATCGCATTACGGTGATGATCTCGGCGAAACCGAAGGCTCCCACCATGGCGGGAATCAGGGAAATCCCCCCCGAAAGTTCGGTACTGCCGAAGGAAAACCGCACGTAGGCATGGATTCCTTCCATCCCAATCATGGCAACGAACAGCCCTAGGAATCCCGCGATCCATCCTTTTAAGGGATCTTTCGGAGCGGTGAGGTTCCCGCAGATCACGATGCCAAAAATGGAAAACCAGAAGAACTCGAAGGACTGGAAACTTAACGCCACTGAACCGATTAAGGGAGTGAAGATGGCCAAGGCTAGCATCCCGATCACCGAGCCGAGGAAGGACCCGGTAGTGGCGATCCCTATCGCCCGTCCCGCTTCTCCTTTCAGGGCCAGGGGGTATCCGTCCACTGTGGTGGCCGCATTGGCAGGGGTTCCCGGAATGTTCAACAGAATGGCGCTACGGCTGCCCCCATAGATGGCGCCGATGTACATGCAGATGAGGATCAGGATCGCGTTGTTGGGCGCCATGTTGAAGGTAAGGGTGGTGAGGAGTGCCACTCCCATGGTAGCTGTAAGACCCGGGAGCATTCCTATGATGATTCCCAGCTGGGTGGCCCAGAGGGCGTCGAAGATGGACCTGGGATTGAAGATCCCGATTACTGCGTCAAAAAGCATTTTTAATCCGGTCATAGTAGAGCTCCCTTACGGTAGGTTTACGAGGAACAGGTAGAAGAACACCCCGTACACCGCGCTTGAGGTGATGATGGCCAATACCGCTGCCATGAGTACCTTCCTTGCCTGGGTACGGAAACTTTCCCTGAACGAATACTCGAAGGTCAGCACGAAGACAAAGATGAACAGCATGGTAAGGAGAATGAAGTTGACGTGTCCCAACAGGAGGGAGTACAGCACGCAGATCAGTACAGTTTTCACCATTCGGTTGGTGGATTCATGGGTGAAGAACCCCTTTATCGCCTCACCGGTAATTTGTTTTCGATGTCCCCCCCTTCGGATAGCTCTAAAAAACATGATTCCCGAAAGGAAGGTAATGATGGCTCCGATCAAGCCGGGAACGATTCCCGGCGCAGCGTAGGGATTCTTACTTTGTTCTGCCATCGTGGGCATCTGTAAGGAAAGAATCAGGACGAGAATCCCAAAGGCCATCAAGCCGATCCCCGTGTAAAAGTCCGCTTTGGGCATGTTTTCTTCTTTCATAGGGCCCCCATCTGGTAGTTTAGATTCATCGGGTGCGGGAAGCAGGGCAGGAGGATACATTTCCAACAGTTGCTCCGCGGCCGGTTCCCAATCCCAGAAACAAAAAGAGCAGGGCAGTTGCCCTGCTCGAAAGTGTACAGGTTTTTTTACGGTTTGGGAATTCCCACCGCATCGGGTGAGATTTTGGTTTTTCCCCCTTCGTGGTAGAGCCAGGCTACCACCTGATAGTAGTCGAAGGCCTTTTTCTGGGCTTCTTCTCCGAACACCGGCGCGAATACCGCTCCCCGCGCAGCGGCGTAATCCTTCACTTTTTGGGAGTTCATAATCACCTCTTTCCAGGCCATTTCCATCGTGGTGATCACTTCCTGCGGGACTCCTCGGGGGATAAAAATCCCGAAGTAGTTCATCCCCGGCTTGTAATCTTTGATCCAGTTGGTAATGGGAGGAATCGAGCCGGTGTATCCCGTGAAGGTAAGGGGTTTGTCGGAGAGGACAGCCAGAGGCCGGATCTTGCCGCCCCGGATCATTTCCGCTTGTTCGCTAGCCAACTGTGGGGTGACTTCCACTTCTCCTGCAACGGTAGCGATTACTGCGGGGTTTCCCCCATCGTAGGTGACATGCTTGTACTGAATTCCCGTGTATTTCCGGAGAATTTCCATCGCGATGTGACCGGCAGAACTTTGTCCGGCTGTGCCTACGGGAATCTGACCGGGTTTCTCTTTGAAGGCCTTTAACAGATCATCGAAGGTTTGATACGGTGTGTTGGGATTTACTCCAAAAACCATCACGTTGGCTATGCTCAGGAACAGATGCCAGTCCTTTCGAATGTCCGTGTCCAGCATCCCCATGATTTTATATACGGCTAAATCAACCGCTGCACCCGATGCCCAAGTGTATCCGTCTTTAGGAGCATCCACAACGCTCTTCGTGCCTACCGAGCCGGAGGCTCCCGGCTGGTTCACGATGACGATCTTGGTTCCCAGGTAGGGCTCCAATTCCCCCGCGCAAACCCGGGTGATCTGGTCGGTAGATCCGCCGGCACCCCAGGGAACGATAATAGTGATGGGTTTGGTAGGTTTCCACTTGCCGCCGGTTTCCTCTTTCTTTCCCGCAGCGGTTACCGCTGTGGCGACTAACAGGCCAAGGATGAGTAAACTTACTAGTAACTTTGAAACTCTTTTCATACTCCCACTCCTTTCCTTAGGATTTTAGTTCAATTTAGTATATGATCATGACAAAATGTATGTCAAGGAGAATATTCGAAAACTTTCGGGGATGGCCTACGGGGAAAGTGCCAGGCGGTGAGAACCTGCCTTATGAAGGATTCTCCTTTAAGGATCGTTCGTTCCCCCAGATCGATCAGTTCTTCCTTCTGGGAAAAATCGAACTCCGAATGCTTTTGGGGAATCCGGATCTCCAGGTCGGGAAAGTCCCATTTCGGATCCATGGGTCGGTCGTTCCCCGCCACGGCCAGGGCTCGGAAGAATACCGATATTCCTGTGGGGAGGTCTTCCGCTTTCACCGGGGTAAAAGGACTACAGTTGATCGCTATTACCCGTTGGTAGCCTCTTTTCCGGGCTATCCGAACAGGAAGGTTATTGAGAATTCCCCCGTCTACCAGCAGGTAGGGAGGGATGGAAACGGGAGTGAAGATCCCCGGTACGGACATGGAAGCCCGAATCCCCTCTGCCAGAGGGCCTGAATCCAGCACCACTTCCTTCCCTGTCAGAAGATCGGCAGCGTTACAGGCGAAGGGAGGAGAGGTGTCTTCGAACCTCTTTCCCCTGGTGAACTTCCTCAAGGTTTCTAGAATTTTCTTTCCGCTGTCGATGCCCTTTCCCCGGGAAAGATGATTCAACGCTTCCTGGGCCTGGAGAAAGCGGAAAAAAGCCCCATCTCCCAGTTTGAAGGTGATCCCCTCCAGATAGTCCCGTAGCTCGAACTCTTCCCGCACAAAGGAGTCCAGTTCCGACGGGCTCATCCCCGCACAGTAGAGTCCGCCTAGAATGGCTCCGATGGAGGTTCCAGCAACAAAGGAGGGAACGAGGCCTAAACGTTCCAGCGCCTTGAACACCCCCACGTAAACGAGGCCCCTTCCTCCTCCCCCCGAAAGTACCAATGCCCATGGTTTCATCGGTATGTATCCTTTTTTATCACCCACTTCATCATAGGAAGGCTCCTCGGTCAATACCTACTGTACGGATCAAGGATACACGGCGGCTTACGTAAGAATCAATTTCCTTGCAGGCTCGGCATCCCTCCGTATCGAAGGTCCGCTACCGCCGGAATGACCAGATTCCTTGCCCCTACCAATAAAAATCGGTAGAATGCCTCTATTCGCGGAGGATCATACATGAAGGCAATCGAGTTGGCAAAAACCTACAACCCCAAAGATTTCGAGGATCGCATCTACCAGTTCTGGATGGATCGAGAATACTTCAAGCCGAAAGGACAGGCAGGGAAGAAACCCTACGTGATCGTCATTCCTCCCCCAAATGTAACGGGGGTTCTCCATATGGGGCATGGGCTGAACAACTCCCTACAGGACATCGTGATTCGGTTTCACCGGATGCTGGGGGAACCCACCCTCTGGGTCCCGGGTACCGACCATGCGGGGATCGCTACCCAGAACGTTGTGGAGAAAAAGCTTCGGGTCCGAGGGCTAGATCGTCGTCAGCTTGGGCGGGAACGGTTCCTCGAGGAGACCTGGAAAACGGCGTTGGAGCATAAATCCATCATCGTACAGCAGTTGAAGAAAATCGGTTCTTCCTGCGATTGGAGCCGGGAGAGGTTCACTCTGGATGAGGGGCTTTCTCGAGCGGTGCGGGAAGTGTTCGTGGGACTGTACGAGCGGGGGCTGATTTACCGGGGGAAATACCTGGTGAACTGGTGCTCCTCCTGCGGAACCGCCCTTTCCGACGATGAGGTAGAGCATCAGGAGGCCCACGGAAAGATGTACCATATCCGCTATCCCTTGGTGGATGGCACTGGAGGCATCGAGATCGCCACCACCCGGCCCGAAACGATGCTGGGAGATACCGCAGTGGCGGTGCATCCGGAGGATCCGCGGTACAAAGGATATGTGGGTAAATTCGTGATCCTTCCCCTGGTAGGTCGAAAAATCCCCATCGTAGCCGATACGTACGTGGATATGACTTTTGGAACCGGAGCGGTGAAGATCACTCCCGCCCATGACCCGAACGACTGGGAGGTGGGGAAGCGGCACAATCTGGATATTGTAAACATCCTGAACCCCGATGGGACCCTCTCTAAAGAGGTTCCTCCGGCGTATCAGGGGTTGCATGTGAAGGAAGCCCGGCGCAGGGTAGTGGAGGATCTGAAGGCGCAGGGATTTTTCCTCGGGGAAAAAGACCATGTCCACCAGGTGGGGCATTGCTACCGTTGCGATACGGTAATCGAACCCTACCTTTCGGAGCAGTGGTTCGTGCGGATGAAGAGCATGGCGGACAAGGCTCTCCAGGCCTGGAAAGAGGGAAAGATCATCTTCTTTCCCCGAAAGTGGGAGAATACCTATGCGCACTGGCTGGAGAATATCCGGGACTGGTGTATTTCCAGGCAGCTCTGGTGGGGCCACCGGATCCCCGTATGGTACTGCAAAGATTGTGGGGCTACCCTCGTGCTTCGAGAGGATCCCGAGGCTTGCACCCAGTGTGGAAGCAAGCGCATTCACCAGGATGAGGATGTCCTGGATACCTGGTTCTCCTCCTGGCTCTGGCCCTTTTCCACCCTCGGGTGGCCCGATGACACAGAGGACTTACGGACCTTCTTTCCCACCACAGCCCTCGTTACGGGATACGATATCATCTTTTTCTGGGTCAGCCGGATGATCATGGCGTCTTTGGAGTTCATGGGAGAGGTGCCTTTCCGGGATATCTATATCACGGGGCTCGTACGAGACATCCATGGGCGGAAGATGTCCAAGTCTCTGGGGAATGGGATCGATCCTCTGGAGATCGTGGACGAGTACGGGGCGGATGCCATGAAGTTCACCCTCGCTTTCCTCGCTGCCCAGGGGCAGGATGTGCTGATCAGTAAGGAAAGCTTCGGAGTGGGGTCGAGGTTCGCCAACAAGATCTGGAATGCCAGCAGGTACCTGTTGATGAACCTCGAGGGGAGGGAACTCCTCGATTTCGAGCAGGTTCCCAAAACCGAGGTGGATCGGTGGATTCTTCACCGGCTGAACGAGACCGCCGGGATCGTCCGGGAAGCGTTGTTGGGGTACCGGTTCAACGAGGCCGCCTCGGCGTGCTACGAGTTCTTCTGGAACGAGTTCTGTGATTGGTACATCGAATCAACCAAACTCTCCCTCTACTCGGGGGACGATACGGAGAAGGATCGGGTGGTTACCCTCTTATTGGGAATTCTGGAAGAAGCCTTGAGGCTCCTCCATCCCTTCCTGCCCTTCCTGACGGAAGAGATCTACCAGAAGCTACCTATGCGAAAGGAAGCATGCATCGTGGCACCATACCCAGAGAAACGGCCTGATCGCGCATTTCCCGAAGAGGCCGAATCGTACGCGGTTCTCCAGGAACTCGTTCGGCTAGTACGGACCCTCCGGAGCGAGTTTACCATTCCTCCCGATCGAAAGATACGGGTGGCGGTGAAAACGGAACCGGGTTTCTTTGCCGATGCGTACTTGAAGAGGCAGGAGGACCTCATCTGGTTACTGGTAGGCGCTTCGGAGGTAACCATCGGAGAGTTCCAGCAGCAGGAAAAGGGAAGCGTTGCTGTGGTGGGAACCGGATTCGAAGCCTTCGTATACATTCGGGATGTGATTGACGTTCCTAAGGAAATCGAACGCCTCACTAAGGAGATCCGCAAAGCGGAAGCCTTCCTCGATTCGGTGAACAAGAAACTCTCCAGTCAGGGGTTTTTGGAAAAGGCTAGGCCCGAGGTGATCGCCGAGCAACGGGCAAAACAGGAAGAAACCAGCCGGAAGCTGACCAAGTTACGGGAATACCTGGCGGATCTTTCGTAACTTAGGTTTTTCACCTAATATGTGTATTTAGAGGCCACTGCGTTGAAAGATCCTCCGGGCCTCTTCCAGTAACGCCTTGCCTTCTTCCAATGAGGGAACTACCGTTTGCACGATGAGACCGATGGGTGAAAGGTGCTCCTTGATCCATCGGTAGTCTTCCACGGAGAAGGGTCCCCGCAGGAAGAGCCTCCGGCCTTTCTCCTGGATTTGTTTCAAATAGGGGAACATTTCAGGGAGGCCCATCTCTCCCACATCCCGGTTGATCTGGAACACACCAATTTCTTTAACGGTAAGAAACTCTTCCACCAGGAAGAGGGAAGAAGCATGGAGGTGGAGGAGACTGTAGGGAAACTCCTGGGCAATCCTTCGATCCGCGGGAAGGATGCAGGCACGAAACAGCTCGGGTGAGTACAGCGCCGAGGCATCTTCTTGCATCCGGACAACAGGGCCTGGAGCCCATAGACCGTACTGCTCGATGAAGGTGCCTCCCTGAAAGAGCCCTGCCTCTCGATGGTGCGCTCGGGTGAGTTGGACGATCACCCCTGCGAGTTTCAACGCGGTATGTTTCACAACCTCGGGCTTCTCCAGCGCGTCCAGGATCGCTTCCTCATGCCCCCGCAGCACCCCCAGAAGATCGCTTACCCCGCGGAGGATGGGAAGTCCCACCGGGCAGGCGGATCCGAAAGCACCCTTCAGGGTTCTCACGAAGTGGATGTAGGTATGGAACCAGGGGGAATAGGAGAAAGAATCGAATGTTTTCAGTTCATCGTAAGACGCCTTTCGTTCCTCTGCCCAGAAGCTTTCCCCCTTCCGCTTGATCCGGCATCCCAACATCCCCTCGATCCAGGGAATGGCTGGGATGGGAGCGACTCCCTTCACTAGGTCGTCCGCCACATCCTGCAACCGGAGAAGGTACGCCCTGTAGTCGTCAAGGCATGCCTCGGGGTGGAGATTCTGGGGTTCGATGTACTGATCCTCCTCCACATCTTTCAGTACCGAGAAACGCTGGAAAGGGAACCACCCTCCCACATCGAAGCCTAAAAGGGGAACCGAGACGGGCTTGTTGTTCCAAAAGGGGTAGAACTGCTCAACATTTTGATTCGCTTTCATGTGGGCCCTTTCCAAGGGAACAGGGAAAGGGAGCCCCCTTTTTCTGCGCTGTTCGGAAGGCTCCCTACCGAGGGTTGCTACTTTTTCATCTGGATACCGCCCAGGTACTTTTTATAGATCCCTTCCTGTTGGGTAAGGAAGTCGAAGGTTTCTTTCGGCCCCATGTAGGTGGCTGTCACGTACAGGGCATTGAAGGCTTCTTTCTGGTAGTCTGGATTCTCCACCACCTTCTTTACGGCAGCGCTGAACCGATCGATGATCTCCTTGGGTGTGCCCTTGGGGAAGGAGTAGAAGAAGAACTTGGTGAAGGCGATATTGTACCCCAGTTCCTTGAAGGTCGGCACATCGGGGAACGCAGGGTTTCTCTTTTCGGATAGGACTCCAATCGCCTTGAAATCCCCGTTCTTGATGTAGTCCTTCACCAACCCGTACTGGGTACCGATCACGTCGATCTGACCCCCCTTCAATGCGGCTGTTTTGGCCGCAGCACCCCCGACATCCACGATATTCATCTCTACCCCTGCTGCTTCTTGGAAGGCCAGCACGTGGAGGTGAGTGAAGCTCCCCACTTCGGTGGCGAAGGAAATGGACTTCGGTTTTTCCTTCAGGATTTTGGCCAATTCGGCCATGTTGTTGTACGGTGCTTTTGCGTTGGAGGCGAAGATGTTCGTTTCATCCAGTACGGCTAAAGCAGCGACTTCAAATTCTTGAAACGAATAATCTGCCAGGCCCAGAACCTTGTTGAGCAGCATTCCGGGATGGAAGAACAGGGCGGTATAGCCATCCGGAGCCGCGTCTTTCACTTTCCGGGTCCCGAGGGTTCCACCCGCTCCTCCCACATTCACAGTCACCACACTCTGCCCCAGTTCCTTCTCCAAGTATTTGGCCAGGATCCGGCAGTTGATGTCCGTGTCTCCCCCCGCGCCCGCGGGCACCACAACCTGGATCGGCTTTTGGGGGTAGGTAGGCTTGGCTGCTTCTTTTCCTCCCGCTGCGAACAGAACGGGAGATGCCACAAGCACCGCGAGAAGAATCGCTACGCTCTTTTTCATACATTCCTCCTCACTAAAAATTTGTTTCTATCTCCAACCGAAGAAGGTTAACGACTCCTTCGGTGTTTCCCCAATAAATGCTCTGCCCAGAACTTCACTTCCTGAAAGGAAGTGGTGTAGAACAGCACGATCAGGTTTTCTGGCCCTAAATCCCTCAAGGCGAACTCCCAGTCTTCCATATCCGCCGGGCCTGCGATGACTATCGTTTTACCCGAAGCTTGAATCATGCGAAAGAGGGGTACGAGATCTTCCCAGGGGAGACTGGTTTCGTCCTTTTCTACAATAAGGCCCTTTGAGAAGCTGTATTTTTTGGTGGGCTCGAGCCAACGAAGCGCATGGGATGGAGTGGCTAAAAATACCGTACAGGGTAGTTCTTTTAGGAATCGATGGTAAAACAACATTTCTATCGGTAGAAGGTGCTGGAACTCCATCCAGGAAGGATCTTTCAGTACAAGGAGAGGTTTTGGAGAACTAAGAAAACACCCCCCGGCTATATACCCGAAGGAGGTGGGTTTTACGATATGCAAGATCCTTCTATAAAAAGAGATGTAAAGAAGGGCGATTCGTTCCATTGCACGGGCTACGCTCTCCGGCTGTGTGGCCAGGAGTTTTTTCAGTTCTTCTTTCCCCACTAGAGACAAAAGAAGATGTACAGGCCCTTTGAAAGAGGGGAGGGCAATGGGAAACTCAGCCCTTTCCAATGGGAAGACTGATTTTATCAAGGTGAAGAAAACCTCTATCCAGGGACTGTGGGAACACAACTCTTCCGGCGTGTCGCTGTCTCGTGTTAGAAATGTTGAGTCAGTAGGGTAAACACTGTACCCATGCTTTGAGGCTCGGACAGTACAACCGCAGACGGCTTCCATCCAGGGGAAATCAGGGTAGATTTCAACGGCCCAGGGGAGGGATTGGTTCAAGGTTTTCCACTGCTCGTGCTCCTGCTCGAACTCCTGGGGGTTCCATGCGTCTTTGAGGGCAGAAGGCAGGACTTCTTTCCCCAAGGGGAAGCGACTGGCTGTACTTCGCAGGGGATACAGGAGGAGTTTGGGTTTTGAGGAAACCTGCTGGTTCATGGAACAACCTCGTAGAATTAAATGCAAGAATCATGCCTTGTATGAGGATCCTTACCGACAAAGGAAAGAAGTTCGGAGATTCCGTACTATTTCTATGAACGGGATGGAGTTAGTTCGGATTTGGGGGGCTTACTATCTGGCAAACTATGAGAGGAAGGAAACGGACAGTGTTTCATCCTTGCATCGAGATGAAACATTTCCCTGGACAGGTTGAAAAGATACCGGTAAGATATCATCCATGATCCGGATGCTTCTCATCGCTCCGTACCAGGAGTTTGCCGAACAGTTCCAGCGAGTATTCAAGGAACACAATGCGGCCCAAATACAGCAAGGGGTGGCACCTGAGGAGTACACCCTCCAGACAGTGATTGCTAGCTGGCCGGAGGAGATCCAGGGCCTCGATCTGGATTTCGAGGTGATCATCTGCAGGGGGTTCGTTTCCATAGAACTCCGGAGGATGGATCCCTACATCCCCGTGGTGGAAGTTCCCGTGGCCGCGGGAGATCTGGTGCAGAGTCTTAAACGGGCCAGGAACGAGTTTCAGGCCAAGCGGGTAACGGTTCTAGGGTCTCTCAACATGGTGATGGGGGTGGAAAAGTACGGAGAGATCTTTGGACTTGAGGTACAGCAGGTTATCCTGAACTCTACCGAGGAGATTCGGCGAGCAGTGCAGGATGCCGTGGCTCGAGGGACGGATGTGGTGATTGGAGGGGTCAGGACTTGCATGTATGCCCAGGAACTGGGGGTTCCCTTCGTTCTTCTGGAGTCGGGCAAGGAATCCATGTGGCATAGCATTACGGAAGCGAAACGCCTGGCCCATGTGAGCCGGAGGGTGGAGGAACAGTCGGAGAACTTGAAAGCGATCCTGAACAAATCCTTCGAGGGTGTGATTGCAGTGGACGCATCGGAGAAAATCACCGTATTCAATCGTGCCGCTTCACGGATCCTCTCCAAGTCCGGTATGGATGCGTTGGGGAAGCCTGTGGATCAGGTGATTCCCGGCCTAAAGGGAACCACTCTTACGGAGACCGAAGATGGTTCCATCCCGGAAATCATCCAGTATGAGAAGAAGCAGCTCAGTGTGCGGGGAACCTCGGTTCGCCTCAGGGGAGAGAGCATCGGGCGCATCTATACCCTCCAGGAGGTATCCAAGATCCAGGAATTGGAGACCCGGTTGCGGGAAAAGATCTATCTTCGGGGGCACTATGCGAAGCATACCTTCGAGGATATCATCGGAACGAGTCCTGCCATCCTTTCCGCCATCCATACAGCCAAACGGTACAGCGTGGTGGACTCCAATATCCTGATCCTCGGGAAAACGGGTACGGGAAAGGAACTCTTTGCCCAGAGTATCCACAACTATAGCCCTCGAAAGAATGGCCCCTTCGTGGCGGTGAACTGTGCCGCCCTGCCCGAGACGTTGCTGGAGAGTGAGCTCTTCGGATACGTGGAGGGAGCCTTCACCGGCGCATCCAAAGGAGGAAAGCCCGGTTTGTTCGAACTGGCCCATCGGGGGACCCTGTTTTTAGACGAGATTTCCGAGATACCCCCTACACTCCAGGGAAGGCTGCTACGGGCTATCCAGGAAAAGGAGATCATGCGCCTAGGGCATGATCGGGTCATCCCCGTGGATGTACGGATCATTGCGGCCTCCAACAGGAACTTGCTGGAGCTTGTAAAGGCAGGGACCTTCCGAGAGGACCTATACTACCGGATCGACATCCTTACCCTGGAACTCCCTGAACTCGCGAAGCGTAGGGAGGATATCCCGGCCATCGCGGAATACTGGATCCGGCAGTTCACGATCCAATTTGGCCTTTCTCCCGTACAACTGACGGATCGAGCGAAACGCAAGCTGATGATGCTGGAGTTCCCCGGGAACATTCGGCAGTTACGGAACCTCTGTGAGCGGCTGGTCGTGTTGAGTCAGTGCCAGGTCATCGACGAGCGGGATGTGGAGAGCGCGGTAGCTACCTATCCTACGGTAACTGAGTCGATGAAACCTCCCGTCGGCACCTTCAGAGATTCCATGGAGCAGTTCGAACGGGAACGAGTATTGACGGCCTTGAAGCAGGCGGCCTACAACAAGAACCTCGCGGCAAAAGCATTGGGAATCAGCCGGACAACCCTCTGGAGGAGGATGAAAGAGCTTGAACTGATTTGAAACAGTTTGAAAATCCGTGTTCCATGAAAGGGGGCCGGGAAGGGAATCCAGGGAAAAGCTGTGCAGTATCTTACGAAAGGTTAATGAGTTAAGAGTAACTGATTAGAACCATCGAGTGTGGTTTTTTGGCATGTTTATTGCTCATTTTCTTTTAGGAGGATATGGGACATGACTGTGGATTCTAGGAAACGGGACCTCTACTTGGGAATCGGATTCTTGCTTTTTTCCATCGGGGTATGGATCGCATCCTTCTCCATCAAGCACCTGGTAGTCGCCAGAATCGGATCTGCCTTCGTTCCCCAACTAGCGGCAACCCTGTTGGCTATCCTAAGTATCGTACTGATCCTTCAGTCGATACTTCAGGCACCCGGAGGTTCTTCGAAGGAGGAGAAAACCAACGAACAGGAAACGGAGGCCGCTTCGAAACGAAAGAAACGGGTTCGTCTGACCTTTCTACTGATTCTTTTCTACTTGATCTTTCTGAAGCCCATTGGATTTCTCCTCACCACTGCCCTGTACCTGTTCTTTCAATTCTGGGTCTTGGCACGTAGAAAACCGAATCTTCCCCTCTACGGGATTATTGCTGTTTCCACCTCGGTTATCATCTATTACCTCTTTGTAAAGGTATTCGTGCTCTTCTTGCCCGCGGGCCTGCTAGGATAGGAGGAGATGGGTATGCTGGAAATGTTCTATGTCGGATTTTCTCAGATTTTAGCGTTGAAGCCCCTTATCCTGATCTTCCTAGGAGTGGGGGTGGGAATCGTCTTCGGAGCCATTCCAGGTCTGACTGCCACTATGGCGGTAGCCCTCTTTCTGCCATTGACCTTTGGGATGCATCCTGTGGACGGTATGGCCCTCCTGATCGGTCTTTACATCGGAGGAGTGTCTGGGGGTCTCATTTCGGCCATCCTGATCAACATCCCCGGCACCCCTTCCAGTATCGCCACCACTTTCGATGGGCACCCGATGGCGGAGAAGGGTGAAGCAGGAAAGGCCCTCGGTGCCGGCATTTTCTACTCCTTTCTCGGTGGCTGGTTCAGCTTCCTGGTGCTTTTTTTCATCGCCCCTCCCCTGGCCGATGTTGCGTTGAAGTTCGGCCCCCCTGAGTATTTTTCCATCGCCATCTTTTCCCTCACCCTCATCGCAAGTCTGTCCACGGGTTCTACCATCAAGGGGTTGATGAGCGGTATCGTTGGTGTCCTGCTTTCCTGCGTGGGCACCGCACCGATCGATGCCTTCCCCCGATTCACCTTTGGGTTCCATGAGCTTGACGGGGGGTTCAACCTTCTCCCTGCCCTGGTGGGACTCTTTGCCATTACGGAAATTCTAAAAACCGCGGAATCGGATATCGAGATCAAACTGGATCATATCGCCACCTACCGAATCAAGGGCTTCGGATTCTCTGGAAAAGAGTTCGTCCAGCAGTTGGGGAACTTCATCAGGTCTGCTCTCATTGGAACGGGAATCGGAATCCTTCCCGGTATCGGGGGAGGAACCTCCAACATTCTTTCCTACATCGCTGCCAAGAAAATGTCCAAACATCCCGAGAAATTCGGTACAGGGATTTTGGATGGAATCGTGGCTTCGGAGACTGCCAACAACGCCTCCATCGGCGGGGCCCTGGTGCCCTTGCTCGCCATGGGGATCCCCGGGGATACGGTAACGGCGATGCTCCTGGGAGGTCTTATGATTCATGGTCTTTCCCCCGGACCCCTCCTCTTTACCACTTCGGGGAACATCGTGTACGGGATTTTTGCCGCTCTCATCGTAGCGAACTTCATGATGGTCTTGATGGAGTACTTCGGAATCCGGTTCTTCGTGAGGCTACTCAAGATCCCGAAACATATCATGCTCCCCATCATCATCGTGTTCTGTGTGGTGGGCGCCTATGGGTTGAACAATCGGGTGTTCGATGCCTGGTCGGTGATGTTCTTTGGGGTCATCGGGTATGCCTTCGAAAAGTGGAGATTTCCCCTGGCTCCCGTGATTCTGGGATTCATCCTGGGACCCATTGCCGAAACGAACCTACGTCGAGGACTCATGATGACCCAGGGGAATTTCCTCCCCTTCCTTACCAAGCCGGTATCGGGAGCCTTTCTGGTGATTGCCCTGGCCTCGGTAGTGTACTCGGTGATCAAGGAGCGGAAGCAGGCAAAGCGGTAGTCCCCTTTTAGTTGCGGCTGATTTTTTAGGGGGCCCATACAGGGCTATCAGGTAGTGTTCCCTGTAGATGGCCCCGTTTATCCCTTTTTTGTTTGCAGGTAGAAAGAGAGGGAGCGGTCGTAGGCCCGCTCCGCCTCTTTGGAAAAGTAGCAAGCCGGAAGTTCCCCCATGCTCCGATGGTAAGCTATACACTCACAGCAGATCCCTTTCCGGGAGCAGGGGTAGGTACAGTTGCAGCGTTTTAGGTTGGAATCGATGGCACAGGTTTTCATAATCGGTTTCTACTATAATTCGTCAGTTGATTAGGAATCAAGGGAATAATAATATTACCAAAGTTGTCAACTAAAGTTGATCGCATCGTAGAGTTTCTGCTGGATTTATTTAATAAAAAACCAACAGGCTTTGAATCTCATAAAAAGTCGAAAATCCTTCCAGCATATTTCTATTGCCTGCAATGAATAATAAATAATTATAACAGGAATGATTCTCTTTTTCCTCAATTAGGTAATTTTGGTACTCTTTTTGCATATTAAGCACCTGGAGGATACCATGAACACAAAAAAAGACCTTTGTAAAAGAAAGTATTTTGGGTTGATCGCGGCTGGGATTCTCGCGGTGATTCTCATGGGATG
>Ga0308414_1001441_pt1 | contig 15598 bp, 7 predicted proteins | sample HotsprSampleOS50_FD_205667 | JGI IMG/M metagenome (GOLD analysis project Ga0308414, IMG submission 205667) | Hot spring phototrophic mat microbial communities from Octopus Spring, Yellowstone National Park, Wyoming, United States - 20090730_OS50 ... | reverse complement strand
GTTACATCTTTTGATAGTCTATGTGCTTCATCTAAAACAATAGCTAATTTTAATTCATTAGTTTCATCCCACTTAAGTATATCCTTATAAATTTTTCGTAATACAAAAGCACTAACAGCATTCTGAATAGTTCCTTCCCCAAGAGTTTTAAGATTCAAAATTAAGCCTTTTTTAGTGGCTTGAAGTAAATCCCATTTATTACTTTGGTCAAAAAAATTCATTTCTAAAAGTTTACTTGTTCTCGCTAATAAATTACGAACATTACTATTATTCTCTGCCTGTTTAAGTCTTCTTTTCAGGTCCTCAATAGAGACATTAGATTTATTTTTATATAATTTTTTTAATTCTTCATATAATGTATGTCTTTGTATAGTTCCCAACTCGCAGACATATTCAAATATATCTGCAATTGCAGCGCAATGCATATTTATTGAGTATGAAGCATTAGCAGAATCATCATTACTTTCTAGATCAAATGGATTAAATGGTATCTTATCTTTAAGTATATCCCAAACATTTGGTGCGCAATATTTCATAAGTGGATTATTCTGGGAAGAATATTGACCATGGAAGTCGAAGACAATTGAACCTACACCTTGTTCAGTTAACTGTACTAATATAGAATTTATGGTAACGGATTTTCCTTGACCAGGAATACCAAGTATAATAGAATGTGGTGCTCCTTTTGTCGAAGGTTTATATAAGATTTCGGAATTATTAAAAGTGCCTAATATTATATTACAACTTTCAGGAAAATTATTCGACACAATTGGCTTAGAACTTAATATTTCGTTTTCTACGATGTTTTCATTTAATATTGTATTAGAATTTGTTTCAACAATATTGTTGTTTTTTATATCTGAGTTTTCACTATTTAAATTTTCAGCAAAATCATTAACATCAAAAATTAAATTAAGCACTTTTGCAGATAAAGTTAGAACATTAATTTCATCAATAGTTTCTGATAGCTCACATTCATCAGAAGAATTTAAATCAATATTAACCATATTTAATTTAATTTGATAAACTTGTTTACCATTTTCAAGTTTTGAAAGAAGGTCTCGAATTTTTGATATTCTAGTATCCTCTGTAATCAAGCCATATCTAATAGATTTTTTAAGATAATATCTCAATTGTGTTACAAATTTTGATCTTTGAAGAACTTTTCCAACTTTATCTTCATCATCTTCGTAAAACATATTATCTATAAAATTTCTAGTATTTTCAAGAACATCAGGACCAGAATCGTTTTGATCTTCTAATAAGAGATTAACAGTATAAAGATCAAAGATTAATCTATCAGATTTTGATGTAACAATAACAAAATCACACAATTGGCGTTCATTAATTATTGTATCTGGCCAGAATGGTAAAATGAAGGCATCATCTATTATTTTCTTTTCTTTCATATATTTTAGTGCGAATGCTATACTCAGTGCTTTTTTCATCTCATCATCAATTATAAACATTTTAAAGAATAAGTTGCCGGAATATATTTTTATGGATTTCAATATTTCATCAATAATAAAATTTAAATCTTGCTGTTTATTTATAGAGGTTGAATGAAATAAAAATTTTATAATGTTTGATCTTACTTGCTCAACCCAGCTACTCGATAACAATAACCTCTCTCCTAAACCTTCATTAAATCCTGGCGTGTAATCAATTAAATATTTCTCCGATAGGCTTGATATATTGGAATCAATTGGACTATCAAAAATTTCTGGGCCTAAAAATCTATCAACTGTAACTACCCAATCTGATTGCTGATGTAAATACTCTATAAAGCCCTTTTCATCCGGACCTAATGAGCTTTTAAGGCAACAAATTAAATTACTATCATATTCATCTATTATTAAAAAACTCAAAGCCGTTGAGGTTGATCTTGAGATATTTAATAGATAGTCAGTAAGGAATCCATCAATTGGGTGTTTTTCATATCTGGCAGCTTTACTAACTGGAATCCAGAATAAAGTTTCATATATTCCACGATTGGAAATAACCTTAGTCATCCAACGATTCATCAAACCATAAAGACTAATTTCTTCAGTTTCATTCATGTCATTAAGTTTAATTGTACTAACTTTTGGTCTTATTGCATTATAATAAATTGCTATATTTTGATTTCCATTTGGAAATTCTGGATGTTCTGACTTTTCTGTTAGCCAATAACTTAATGCTGGATAGAGTGCGGAGCTTTTATCGGTTATACCTTCTGAATAATAAAAATCTTGTCTTAATTTTTCAAAAGAAGGTATATCAAGAGGTAACGGGGAATCAGCTATTGCTGCAATGTTGATTCTCTTTAAAGGAATGCTTTCTTCCTTTTCGGAATTTTGGAATAATAAACTTGATAACGCAGAAGCTATTAATTCCCCGCTCCCTGGATTAACTACGCCTATATTTATGCCGCGGGATTTAACATTTTCATCAATGTTAATATAATCAGAAAAAATTCTTTTGATTTGTTCACTTTTTATTTCATTGATGGTATATGATTCGTCATAACCCAAAAATCTCACGACATCTGCACTAACTCTGGCCCAATCTCTGCAATTGAGTGGTATAAATAAGCCAATAAAGAAATTTATATTCTTTATAAACACAAACCAGTTACTTGTATTTTTATAATCAAAAGAGGGTAGGATAAAAGGAACATTTGAGGGTTGTATTTGGCTTATGAGTTCAAAGTCAATAGCATTCCGACGATTTCTTATGTTCTTTTCTAATAACTTTGTACGCCAATCTTCTAATAAAATAGAATAAGATGCGAACCATAATAATCTATGAGGATGAGTTGGTAATAAAAGCATTACTTTTTGATCGCCGGTATTGTATTTAATATTTAATTCAAAAGTATCTATGGTTAATGATTCATTGATAAGATCATTTTTATCCAAATCAGACAAAGTCGAGTCATTAATTATTTTTTCGAGCAATTCGTTATATGATTGAGCGTAATTTTTTATCTTCGTTAATACTTCTTGCCATTTAAATAATATTTCAATAACACCAGATTCTCCATAAGCATTTTTTATTTTATTAAACAGATCTTTACGCTTTAATAAAAAAGATTTTACATAATCGATGTTTATAAATTTGTCAGAAAAAATTGGTTTTGAAGTTAGGTATTCAGAATTATAATTATCCAAGTCAATTACATCATAAGAATATCTTCCTTCTGTTTCTGGATTAGATATAATTTTTTTTTCAATTTCCTTTAAGATATTGCTAACAGCAACACGACATATTTGTGTTTCATTTACCTGAAGCTTGAAGTAACTTAATTCTTCATCAGTTGACCATCCTTGTGACAAAGGTTCATTCCATTCAGATACATCTCCTTTAAATTTAGAAGCTAAATCTAATAGACCATAAGAAAAATTAGGATAACTAAATTGTTTGGGTTTTTCTTCAGGTGACTCACCTTCTTCAAGCAAAATTCTTTCAGAAATGGCCTCTATGGGATTGCCATCTTTATCTTTAATTATATCACCATTCTCATCCATTCCGGTTATTCTCACTTGAACCCATTTAGTTTGAATATCATCCAGGTCAAGATCTAAACTTAATTTTGTTCTCTTAATATTAGGTTTAGAGATGACTTGTGGCAATTCTGCTTCAGATTCATCATCACCATAATCCTCTCTTGAAGGAATCAGTTCAATTAGCCAGCTACCAACATTTATTGGTTCTTTGGGCAATGTTTCCCAAGCAACATTTATTTTTTTCTTTTCACCACATTTTGCTATTATATGGGAATCAGCATCTTCACAGATTAAGTCTCCGCAAGAATTAATTAGTGTGCCATCATTACCTCTTCTAGGTTTTTTGAGTATTATTTCTTCTAAATCAGATTTTTCAATAAGCGGAAATTCCCAATGTTCAAATGAGAACTCTGGATTTTCACTGATAGCTTTTAACAAAAGCCTTGCGGGATATAGAGGGTAGTTGCTAATAAACTTTTCTAATCTGTCAAGAAAGTCCCCATTTTTAAGTCTCGTATTTTCCAGTCTCTGTCGAACCGTAAATTGAGGTTTACTAGGTTTAGCTAATTCTTTAACGCAATTGTAATTTAATCTAATTCTATCAATAAAATTCTCACTACTGTCAGGAATCAACCCAATCTTCCATAATGAATTTCCAATTGCATTAATATTTGGATTATTCAAAACTGACTCTAAAAAATTTATTATATCTTCATTCTTTAAATCTCTACCAAGAATTCCCGACTTTGCTTGTTTTATAATTTCTTTAACTAAAATATTTATATTATTATCTAACAGCCGAAGTATTTCATTTTCAAGGTTCCTCATAAAATCCAAGAGGTCAAAAACCTCAAAAGTATTAGATAATGAAGCGGGAACATCAATTCCTGGTGTGAAGATGAGACATAAGGAGTCAGTTTTTTTATTTCGCAACTCAATTGCGGCATCAAGTGTAATTTGATGACTTGAAATGTTATTATTCTTTGGAACGATAACGAAAGATTTAAAATTAGAAAACTCTGAGAGATGTTCACACAAATCGTAACATTCTTTTTCCGGGAGATCATTGATTCTTAAACAATGACCTACAGTTTTATTTTTAAAAATTTCGGCAATTGTTTCGGCTAATCTTTTAATCTTGTATTTCATACAATTTACCTCCCTTTACTAACATTACGATATTGTGGAGTGATATATTGAGCTTCATAATCATCAGAGAGATTTTCAAATAGACCCATTTGTTTTAATCTTCTTTGTAATGATGCCAAATTTTCTCGTGCTGCTCTATTTGCATCAATAGAATCAAATTCTTTCGGGACTTCTTTTATCAATATTCCATATCTTTTTTTCAAAAATTCTAAAAAGTCAGCAAGACGTATTCTTTCGGGTTTATCACCCTGCATTACTTCAGGATGGATTGCTGCCAAATGTACTAATGTCCAAAGTAAATCGTTACTCATAACATAAGCCCACGAGTTTCTGTTGTTAACTGCACCTTTTACAATACCAAATTCTTTTAATACCCCACTTACATCTCTAAACCAAATAAAAGATCGCTTACCACCACTTATTCGTTGAGCTTGATCTAATACTGCAACAAGTCTATCAACACTATTTGAATATTGAATGTCGCATCTTGAAAAAAAATCCTTAATCAAAGTATTTTCTTCTTGGTTATTTTCATTATCAAAATTTTCGCGCTTTATATAACCAATAATTAAATTAGCTGCAGCTTGAACATTAAAATCATCTTTAAATTTTAATAATTGAAGCATGTACTCATGAGGTTCTAATTCATCATAATTCAGATTAAATTGTGGATCATTAGATATTATTAAATCCAAAGTTCTTAATAATAAATTGGTGTTAAAAAATTGTGATAATTCTTGAATATCTCTTGATGTGCATTGGCGAGCAATTTCTCTGCTTAATGTTTTAAATTTATCTCCGCAATCAACATAGATAAATGGATCTGTGGCACCCTCATCAAATCCAAATTGAATTGGAATCTGATTGTTTTTTACCAAATAATTAGTTCCATATATTAATTTTAAGGTATAAATAAATAATTCAAAGTTTATCAAAGTTTGTAAATTATAAATTAATTCTCTTGCCGGCATTCGGTCCTTATAAATATAAATAAACTTGATAAATCCCTCCATAAATCTTTTAGCTTGACCTTGACAAATAGGTTTTGTTGATTCAACACGCACTCTCGAAATTTCCGCTTTAGGAAATACATCCATAAATCTTAATGAAAAAAGTGATTCAATATCAATGGGCGTTTTCTCATCATAAGTTCCGTCAATATCAATTCCAGCATTAATGTCTGGAAGACCTTGAACACCCTCAGCAAAAGCATTTCTTAAGGCGGTTCGAATTATTCTTAATGCTTCAATTTGATTGTTGTGTTCTCGTTTAAGAGCTTCAAGCATCAAGATATAAATAAAATAGTGAACATTTCTTAATCTGCTTGTTTCTGATGGAAAGCCAGCTTTCATCGTCATATATGTGAGTGGTTCTAAATATAAGATTTGATCAATATTCTTTTTAAGTCCTTTTTTCCCAATTTTAAAAAGCGATGTTTTAGACCATTTTTCAAATATTCTTTTACCATCGGGATCATTAAATCCTACAATCTTTTCATTATTTTTTAGTTTTTCTAAATAGGCTTCAATAGTAGTAGGATCAGTTTTTCTTTTTCTCTTACGACCATTTGATTCAACTAAAAAAAATAATGAGGGCAAAAGCATTTCCACAGAAAAATCATTCATTTCAATGCTAAATAATTTTGGGGAAAATGTACCTTTATAGGGTTTAAGATGTGTTGGAAACTTTATCTTCATTATTCAACTCCAATATTATTTATTCTTTCAATAATACCTTGAACCTGCCTGATATGATGATATCTTCCATTACTTTCTATTAATAATAATCTATCTGATTGATTTCTCTGTAAACGGCTTTTAAATTCATTAAGCTCATCAAGCACCGGCTTTTGTTCTTCTGAGGCAGGTAATTGACCCTCGGCCATTCTTCTTAAAATTTCATAAATGTCTAAATTGATTTTTGTTTGAATGCCACTAACAGTATGTTTTAAAATCATCTGGTAAGGTATTGTCTCTAAATATTGTTTGTTATTATTAGGTGTAAATACTTGAAATTCATTGAGTGGAAATTGTTTGCAAACTGTTAAACCTTCACACTTATTTTGTGTAATTTTAATAAGGATGTATTCCTTTGCTAACCCATAATCTCTAATACCTTCTAACTGAGCAATTCCTTTTGACAAATCATTCAATAATAAATTAAGTTTACCCAATTTTTGTAAATTTTTCAGATAAGTTTTCAGGAATGAGTACGGTAAAAGATTGTTTTGATTCTCGATTTCATCAAACAATTCAACAAGTTTATCGTTATCTGATTCAAAATAATATCTTCTGCGCCAACTAAATATAATCTTCTCAGTTGATAAATTTATTTTGGAATAATCAATTTTAATGTTTACCGGGTAAAGTGCGCTTTCAAGTTTATCAAATTGTGATGACAAATGATAACTATATATCTTTCGATCTAATTTCGGTAATAATTTCAAACCAGGATCTATTTCTCTTAACTCTATTAGAGCCTCATCCGGGGAATTATAGATAGAATTAAAATATAAACTTTCAAATATACTTTGATAGTTTTCTCTTCTAACTAAATTATGAACATCTTCGCAACTTAAATTTGAAGTTATAACATAAGATAGAGCAGATCGAATATTACGCATAGTATTATGTCTTTGATGCCGAAGATGACTAATTGTGAATAGTAATTTTAAGCGGGCTCTTATTTTGTTAGAAAAATCTGCGAATCCAAATGTCTTAGCATTATAAAAAATTGGGCATTTTTCTTTTGCTTCGCATTCAAAGCAAACATTATAATTTTTTTTATCAGAAAATATTTTTAAGGTTTTATCGAAAAGAGAATTTTCATTTTCACCATCAAATTCTAAATCAATTAAGGTTCTATCTTTCAGATTAACAATACAAACCGTTTCTTCATTTGTGTTTTTACCAAAAATTTGATTGAATACTGTTTGAGCTAACCAATAAAAATCTCTCTTAAATTCATTTAAGAAAGCGTGAAGTTTTCCATCATTAATTGCAGTTAAAATAATTACATTAGTTATTGGTTCTGTATTCCCTTTCAAGTGGTCATATAATCTAAGAAGTCTTTCATTAGCTGATACTCTTCCGTCTTTTTCAGATTCAGATGCATCATAACATGCTTTATATATTTTTCCTTGATACTTAACTATCCATCCAGATGAAATTTTTTCAATAGTCTCCCCTCCGTTTGATTTCAAAGCTTCATAAACTTTTTCTAAAAATGCCGTTTTACCATCACCAGCATTACCGGTTAAAAATACAGCTTTGAATTTTCCATTAATAATATCGGGAAGAAGCTCCGTGTCTAACTTTGTTGGTATGTAGGTTTCTCTGGCAAAATCTGTATCTAAACCTCGATTATCAGAATTGCCGGATTTACTGAATTGATATACCCCCAACAACTTATTTATCCAAGGATTGATTTTATACTCCATAAATAATGTCCCTTAATTTTTCTATGTCAAAATTAAACAAATTTTATGCTTATAAAATTTTTGCAATGTTGTGGCAACAATTCACTGTCCACCTTCAACTAAAATTTCATCTTGAATTACATCTACTCTATGATGAAATTTCCAAAAAAAAGAATAAGTCTGTGGTTCGAGTAAAGTAATTGTAGTTTTATCATCCCTATTTCCTTCATCAAGCCCCCATTCTATATTTACTCCACCTACATCTGTCAAAATTAGTCTTGCGTGAAAAATATTTCCACCAGAATTTGGGTCTTCTCTGTTAAAACTAGTCCATCTGACAAATTTTATTGATTTGTCTATTGGAATTAAACTCTTTATAAAGTGATTGCAACAATTTTCGAACTCAGAAATGGATTCTCTTGGATCAGCAAGAATATGATATTCAACTTTAATGTTATTTAGGCTGTTTGAAAAAATCTCATTTGAAAGACTATTTAAGGCACTTCTATATTTCTCGTTTTTTGGATGAAAGTGACGATCAACTAATATCACTTCTCTCGAGAGTTTGAACAAATTTTTTAGCAAGCTGGCTATACGTTGAAAATCTCGACTTACAATTATCTGGTTTGGAGCATTCCAAAATTCATTTTCATTTTCAAGATTTTCTAACTTCAATATATGAGGCTGATTTTCAGGATTACTTTTAGATATAATCGCTGAAAATGCTGTTCTTATATGTTCTTTTATTGCATTTTGAAACCAGTCTAAGTTGTTATCATATGGTCTTGATAAATCAATCAAATATCCTTCTAAATATTTTAATCTTTCTTCTAATCTTTTCCTTTCTATTTCCTTTATTTTTTTATTATCATAATTTTTCTTTAAGCTTTTATAAGCCTCTTTAACCCAGTTTTGAGGAAATTTTGAGATCAACCTTCCTGTATGAATTCCAAAATGCTGAAATAAAATTTGCCATTCATTTGGGGTACGATATAATTCCGGATCAACTGCAAACTCTTTAATCATAGAAATAATTCCTCTCCTCTTTCTGGAAAGAAACCATCTGGCCAGTGAGTTTCAAAATCACCGTCCTCTGTAACAGGAATTTGATAAACTATCGAGCCTTTTTCAGTAGGCTTTACATAAACAACATTAACATCATCAATCTTTATTAAAGGGTTGTTATTTGCATAACCTTCTCTTATCCTTCCCAAAATTCTAAGTATAAAATGCTCACTATGTGTTTCAAGTAAATAAGTATTGTTATTTTTAATTGCAGTTTCAATAAAAACATCTGCTAATTCAGCTTGAAGTGCAGGATGTAAGTGAATCTCAGGTTGCTCAATTGTTATTATTCTGTCTTTAAATGAATACGCATAAGCTAAAACTGGTAAAACCTGACTAATACCAATACCAACATCTCTATGACTTACCACTGTATCACTTCTTTTATCAATCAACACTAAATCATTTAAGACATCTGACCCTTCAAATATTTCACTTAAATCAACTAACTCTGAAGCAAATTGGTCAATGTAATTATCGAATTTTTCTTTAATCAAACTTTCATCAATTGATGAAAAATCTTTGTTTATAATTAATTCTAATATGTCTGATATATCAATTTCAACAGCACGAGAAAGATATTCTTTAAAGCCATCTAATATTTTTATTATATCCGGACTTTGAGTATCAATTAATTTTCTAACCTCAAGACGATAGGGAGTTTTCAATTTCTCTTCGTTTTCTAACCAGTTGTTAATAATGTTTCTGATAAGCTCATTATCCCGAACTATTTCCCAAGCAAGACCACCACCAGCTTGCCAATTAGGATCATTGTATTTAGTAAAAGAAATATGTCTTTCAGGGTATGATCTTAAAGGTCCTAAATAAATTAAATTTCCTAAAGTCTTATCAATTGAGTTATAAACTCCTTCAAGTATCTCGTTAAGCAAACGCGGGAAAAAAGTTTCTACTGCATTCTTTAAATCTTTTTCACGGTTTTCTTTACTCACGGCGAATATCTGTTCAATGCTTTCTAAAAGATCAATTTTAAGTGATGAGAAATTTTTAGGAATGAATGAATTATTCTCAGTATAAATTTTTTCACATACTTCCTGCGCTGCATTTTTAAGAATATGAATTTCATTCTCATCAAAATTTAGCACTGAAGTTTTTGCCTCAATTATTGCTTTTAGTATTTGATTGATTGCTTCGTGTTCTAAATTTATGAAATCAATTGTCATCTGTTTATTTGATTTCATACTCATTTTTAGAAATAGAGTATTATCAGTAAATATTTCATATTTGGTTACCTGCGGACTTCCTCTTGATATTAGTTCGCCAGTTGGTATTTCAACATATTTATTATTCTCTTTATCGTAAACCTTCTTTGTTCTTTCTGTATAACTCTGACTTATTGCAACATTTATTGATACTTCTTCAGTCTGAAATAAAATTTCTTTAAGCCGTTTTGAAAACTCTGAATTTGAAATTTTTATTCCCCATTCGATAGGAGTTTCAATTTTACGTTTATAAACAAATTGATTGAATCCACCTAAATCAACTGAGTTGCCGCTGATTTTCATATAGTGCGGGTCAAGGTCACCTGTAGCGAAAGCATTATGTATATAGAGCAAACTATGAATGATTGAAGATTTACCAGAACTATTCGGTCCAAAAATTAATGTGATTGGTTTTATAGCAATACTTTGTTTATTTGCAATTGCTTTGAAATTTCCAACTGATATTTCTTTTATTACTCTCTTAAAAACTTTTTGCGCCTCTATTGGTTTTTCTTTTTTTCTAATTTCAATTTCTGTTTTTTCTTCAAGGGGCTGTGGTGATAATAATTCTATTTCATCTCCTTCTATCATAAACAAAGAAGGATATCTTTTTACGCGAAGGAATACTTGACCAGGTGTAATTTTATCTTCATCAGATATTTTGGATTGATTTATTTTCTCGGCAATTTCTTTAGTGTTTAATTTTCTATTCTCTTTTAGTAAAACATCTCGTATATCACCAAGATTTTCCCAATCAATTAAACTGACCAAGCCTTTTTCATATAAAAAGAATTGAGGGAAAGTTTTAATTTTATTTTCGACAAGTTTATCAGAAATCGGAGAACCATCTAATTGCTCGTAATTGCCTCTCTGATTTATAAGTGAAGTAATTTCTGAGATTGATAAGGCACGCAGCTTTTCATTGAGTATAGAAATTATTTCATCTTTAAGATCAGATATTTTATTCTCGTCTGCCATTTATTTTACCTGTTCTAAATATTTTTTCTGTTCTTCCATTTCTTTGAGCAGTTCTTTCATATGTGCTTCCCGCCACGACGCTGTTAAACTACCGTCGAATGCCTTAGATAATAAATTATTAAATAATGAATTTATAACTGATAGTGAATTATTACGAAATTTTCGATTATCATTTAAGTTTTTTATAGCATCAGTAAGTTTGTTCAATTTCTCTTTAAATGGAACAAATACTTTTATGTTTTTAAGATTTTGTAAGGATATTGTTGATTGATTTACCCATCTTTTTGCAATAGAAGGATAAAATCTTTTTGCCCATAACAAGTGCAAATAGGTGGATAAGTACTCTGGAGAAATTCTATCATCAAATATTCTTAATCTTATTAAGTGGTTACTAAACAAAAAGTGTCTATCCTCTTCAATATTAAAAACAAAGGATTTACCAATCTTATCATCGCTGTTTGTTGACATAAATAGAACATCTCCATTATTTAATCTATACCTTTCCTTATCAAAACTATTTGGAACAGTTCTCACCAAATCAAGATTCAATATCCCCAAATCATCAATATTATTCATTCGAAGATGAGGAGTGCCATCAACAATATCTTTTTCACCACAAGCAAAACCATTTTGGAATTCAATATTAAACTCTGAAAGTGCTATGGAATTATCTCCCTTCATTAGTTCAATTGGATCCCCAAACATCTTATAGAACAAAGCGGGAATTATTTTCTCTGCTTTTTCATCTGCTTGTTTTCGTAGTTTGCGTATCTCATCTGCCTGGTCTAATATTTCTACTATGCGGCGCTGCTCGGAAAGTGGGGGAAGGGGAAAAGTAAAATTATTTACAAATGATCTTGATATTCCACCTTGTGCAGCACCTCGAAAATCAGCTAGAATTTTTTGTTTACCTGTCGGTGAATACATCAGATAAAAAGCAAATTTTGGCAATAATAATTTCTTATTTGTTCGAAGAAGAAATACGTGTTCATTAACGGCAGTTTTATTGGGCAAACTATTACTCGAAATGTAAACAACTTTACCCGTGGTTGCCCCATCTTTTACTATTAAAATGTCTTCATCTTGAACTATACCTTGTCGCATATTTTCAAAATAAGTCAAAGGAATAAATTTGGGATTTTCTAATTTAATTTCACCATCATCCCCCAAATGTTCTGCTCCAATACTTAAAATACCATTTTTATCTAATGATGCTCCTCCCTTGGGTCTCCCACCACTTTCTAATTTTTCTAAGCATTGATTCAAAGTTACAACCGAATAATTAGTCATTTCTTCCTCAACATATTTCTACTTTCAAGAAGTTTTCTTGTTTGTTCAACTTCTTTTGCAAGTAGTTTTTCATCAGGTAATACTAATTTGTATTCAGAGGCAAGGACTTTGTTCGGTAGTCCTTCTAAAGAATATTTTGCTACTGCATTATCTTTTTCAGCACAGAGTATTAAACCAACAGGGGGATTTTCATCTTTGTTAGTCCAGTTCTCTTTTGCATAGTTTAGATAAAGATGCATCTGTCCGGCATCAGCGTGAGTAAACTTTCCAACTTTCAGATCAATCACAACAAGGCATTTAAGTTTCCTATGGAAGAATAATAAATCAATTCTGTACCATTCATTTCCAATTCTTAAACGTTTTTGTCTTCCGACAAAAGCAAAATTTCCTCCAAGCTCAAGTAGAAATTTTTCAAGGTGCAGAATTAGAGCTTCTTCAAGATCATTTTCAGAATATTCATCTTTAAGCCCGAGAAACTCAAGAATAAACGGGTCTTTAATTTCTTCTTCTGGGGTAACAACATCTTCAGATTTTTCTTTACTCCCTTTTTTAAGCATAGCAGCTTTATTTTTAGAAAGTAAAGTTCTTTCGTAAAACTGGGAGGAAATTTGGCGATCAAGCTGCCTTACGGACCAGCCGTTGCGGAGTGCTTCTGTTTCATAAAACCTGCGTGCTTCATCATTTTTTAATCTCCTAATTAACATAACATAATGAGACCAAGGGAGTGGAAAAAAATTATTAAGATTTCCAGGTTTAAAAATCCGAGACGGTGTTTCGGATTTGTTCGATTTGAATTTCCGAGACACTGTCTCGGAAATCTTATCTGATGGATAAGCCAAGTAAAACAATCTCATTGATTCCAGGTTATCGACAGAAAATCCTTTCCCAAAGGTTCGCCTTAAATCTTCGGAAAGATTTTGAAGTAATTGTTTACCATATTCGGCTTTTTCTGATCCTGATTGTTCATATTCAACAATTCTTCTTCCAATTTCCCAGTAGGTTGCTGTAAGTATTGCATTAACATTTCTTGCAGAAGCCCTTCTTGCTGATTCGAGAACAAAAGAAATATTTTTAACAAGAGAAGTATAATTTGTATTAGATGTTTTTATTTTCTTAGGCATCAACTTCCCTCAATATCTTTAAGCAAGTTGTTCAAATTGACGGTAATTTTATTTTCAAGCTCAATTATTTCTTTTATTAGTTCGACTGGATTTTCATCGCTAATTTTTTGTGTTATTTGTGGTTTATATCTTGCAGCAGAAAGGTTGTAATCATTTTCAGCAATTTTATCCAAAGAAGCCCACCAGCATCTTGGTTCTTCACTTCCGTGTTCAAGTATTGTTAACGCTTCAGCACCTGGAGGATTTTTAAAGCCCGATTTTTTATAAACATTCCATTGTTTAATTAAATCAGGTATATCGTTTTTATCGGGAGTTTCGGGTCTGCCACCACCTGTAATTTTATCAGGATCATAGCCATCATTTTTAATTTCATAAAACCATACTTTTTCAGTTGCAGGTTTTTCTTTAAATAATTTTTCAGAATAAGGTTTTTTAAAGATCAAAATGGATGTTTTTACTCCTGCATAAGGTTTGAAAACACCTGCAGGCAAAGAAATAACGGAAAGCATTTGAAATTGTTCAACTAATTTTACTCTTAATTCCAAATGTGCATTTGTAGAACCGAATAACAATCCTTCAGGAACAATAACCGCACAGATTCCGCCATCAGCTAATGAATCCATCATTACAGCAAGGCATAACAATTCTGTTTTCTTTGTGTTTTTGGGTAAATCTTTTCTAATTGATTCTTTAGGTAAAACACCTGCGAAAGGCGGATTTGACAGAATCACTTTATATTTACGATAAAGGTCTTCATCGCTAAGACCACCCAATTCAGAAAGAGTATTTGCTCTTTTAACATTTGCTTTCATTAAGCCGTGTAATACCAAATTCATTGTAGCTATTCGCATAATTTGCCGGCTAACATCTACACCAAAAATAGAGGCTTCAAGAATATCCCAATCTGGAATTTTATCACCGTTACCCTTTTTATATGTCATAAGATTTGGAATTTCTTTTTTCAATTCTTGAATAAATCTCTCTCTCAATTCAGATTCTTCATCGAATGAAAATTCATCTTGCTTAAATTTAAGTTGGTCGGCTGCATCGAGTTTATTAAAATATTGTTTTAATAACCACTCTTCACCATAAATAGGAACCTCAATAGTTTTGCCGGAATATTTTTGCAAAATGTATTCTAAGAAATCAATTAAAAATCCCCCGGTACCACAAGCAGGATCAAATACGGTATCACCAAATTCAGGGTCTACTAATTCAACCATTAATTTTCTAATCTGGCGGGGAGTTCTAAACTGACCGAGTAAGGCGCCTTCCATTGTGTTTAGGTAAGTGAGCAAATACTCATAAATATCTCCTTTAACATCTGAACCAAGCTTATAAAAATTTATCTCGTCAATTTCATCAATAACCTGTTTTAATACAGCAGGATCGTTTATCTCCAATAAAGCATCTCTGAAGTATAATGCAATATGCTGGTTTTCACTGTTAATAGATGCCATATAAGGAAAAACTTCATCTCGTACAAACTTAAGAAGATTATCACCGCTTAAATGTCGCCATTCGCTCCATCTGTACTTTTTAGCTTGTTCAGGAAATAAAGAATTAGAATGATTTACTCCAAGTCTTTGCTGAATGGTTAATTCGCTTTCTCTTTCATCTAATAATTTCAAGTATATTAGATATGAAATCTGTTCAATATATGTGATAGGGTTATTAACACCGCCCGCAAATAAAATATTTGTAATTCTATCAAGTTTTCTTCTTATTTCACTGTTCATATTAACCTGCTTTTATAGAAAAAATTGTTTCGTTCATATCTGAGATTACTTGTTTTAACCCTTCTTCACCAAATAATTCAATTCCAAGATTAGCTGCATTCAAAATTGAAAGGGGTGGTTTAAATAATTC
>Ga0308414_1001439_pt1 | contig 15606 bp, 15 predicted proteins | sample HotsprSampleOS50_FD_205667 | JGI IMG/M metagenome (GOLD analysis project Ga0308414, IMG submission 205667) | Hot spring phototrophic mat microbial communities from Octopus Spring, Yellowstone National Park, Wyoming, United States - 20090730_OS50 ... | reverse complement strand
ATCCGCGCTGGCTTGCGCACAGCGTTGTGCCAGCTTCAGCGCTACGGGATCATCAGGAAGGCGCGCACGCAACTGGCTGGCAACCTGCGCCGCTTCATCATACCGCGCGCGGCCCATCAGCAGGCTGCCATAGCGGATATACGCTTCCGGTTCCCGGGCACACAGTGTCATCGCCAGATGAAACATCTGCGTGGCGCTGTGTTCTTCCCCCGTATGCCATCGGTAGCTTGCCTGCGTGGCGCAGCCGCGCGCCAACACGTGCCGCACGGCGTCCCATTCCTTTGTGTCCGGCCAGCCCACACTCCCCCGCGCAACTTCGCTCCACCACGTAATCAGGCCATGCGCCGTCGCGCATAACGTTATGTTAGTCCCATACCAAAACAGCGGCCCGCGCGGTACCAGCTGGTCATACAACGCGGTGCTGTCATAGCCTTCTTCAACTGCCACCGGCAGCGCCGTATTGCTCCGGCAGAGTACGTCGAGCAGCAGCATGTTGATGCGCGCGACGCTTTCCCGCCCGCGAATGCGTGCGGGCAGCGCGCCCGCGTCTTCCGGTGCGCCCGCCGCCGCGCGCTGCCCCGCCAGGCGTTCCACCTCCTGCTGCAGCGCGGCGCGGATATCGGCCACGCTCGGCAGCCATACGCGTGTCCCATACTTCGCACGCAGCGCTTCAATCGTGGTGCTGTCTGCCAGCATGTGTTGGTTCACCGGCACGATGTCAGCGCGCACACCGCGCACACTGGTGGCATACAGGCTGAGCAAGTACATGATGTCCGTGCCGCAGACAAACAACGTGTTGGACGGCATGGGACGCAGCACCATGCCCAGCAGCGTGCGTGCCGCACGTGATTCAGGATGTGGTACCACACCCGTGCTCAGCACGGCCCGTTGCAGCAGCCGGGCGTCACGCAAGCCGAGCTCGTAGGCCTGCAGTGCCGCGTGCAGCGCCAGCGTCCCAGCCTGCGCTTGCAGCAGGTATTCCAGCAGTACGCGCCCTTGTTCCGCCACCATCGCCAACTCCGCCGGCCGTGCCGCCACGCAGCGGGTGTGCCAGCGCCGGCTCGCGCGCTGCAACTCGGCATAATCCGCCAACTGCCAGTACGGCGGCGCCAGCTCGTCCCGCGCGCGCTGCATGATTGCCTCCGGCAACGTCCGGTCAAACAACTCCGGCATCAGCGGGCGGCCATCATACACCAGTGCGCCGCCCAGCGCATACCCCCGCGCGCCAATTATATTCCCCGCGCTGTCATACTGCCATTCGGTGCGGTACGCGCCGAATGCATTTGTCGCCGGCGCACCGCTGGCATCCAACGTCGCACTCTCGATCACACGGCCGTCCGACGTATATGTGAACCGATACTGCCCCACGCCAAACCAATCATTCGTGCGCGTCGCAGCATCCGCCCAGTAGCTCACACTCAACCACTCGCCCTGTGGCCCGCGTTCGAACGTCACGCGCGCAATCCCTGTCAGCGCCGCGCGCAACCTGCCCTGGTCATCGTGATAGCTGACAGATTCCATGAAGCCCCGCGCGTCATGGATGAATTCCTTGCGGTGCACCAGCAGCGCGTCATGCGACGGCTTACGGCCACACCAGTAGCTCACGGATGCCACCCGGCCATTGCCATAGCCGATGCGCATCTCTGTCCACGCAAACCCGCGCCGCACGCGCGGCGCCGTGCAGGCGATCTCGTGTATACGCCCTTCCCTGTCGTAGCGCAGCCGGTAGCCCACGCCGTTCGGCGCGAGAATCCCCGTCGGCCGCGCGCCATCGCCGTCATAGCTGAACACATAGCCATGCGCCGGCGGCTCGAACTGCGGCGGCCGCATGGGCTGCAAGCTCCCTTGCGCATCCCGCCGGCTCAGCTCGGTCAACCGCCCGCCTTCATACCGGCAACGCCAGTGCGCCACGCGCCCCGCCACCAGCGGATCCAGCAGCATGCGCGGCTCCGGTACCACGGCCGGCGCTCCCAAATTGGGCGCCAACAGCGCCGCCGCAAACACCGTCCCGTTGCTCGGCACGCTCCCCTCCGCCAAGGCATGCTGACACAGCCCGGCCGCCAGACACACTACGCTGACTACTGCCTTACGCATCTCTTCTTAGTCCACTCGTTGGCACCGCTTCATCACGCACTCGCCGGCGCCGCATGTGCCGCGCGCCACCCCGCGCGCCGTCCACTCATTTCCGGCAGCTGCCGCACTTCAACAACACCGTCATGCCGCCCGGTTCAGCCCGCCACTGCATCAGCCTGGAACACTGATCACGAGGACCAGCGCAGCCGGCCACGCGCGTCTTCTTCCCCTTCAAACACAATTTGCGCCAAGTCCGCCAGCTCCGCGCACACCCCCGCGCGGATCGCACGCACCAGCGCCAGCCGGTTGCGCCGCACCTCCGCATCCTCGTCATTCACGCGCACCTCGTCAAAAAATGCATGCAGGCAATCATGAAACTCACCCGCCAGCGCCGCAATCGCCGCGCGCACATCACCCGCCGCCCGCGCTGCCGCCAACTGCGCGCGCACTACCTGCCACGCGCCCCACAGTTCCGTTTCCCGCACTTCCGTAAAACGCTCCGGCTGCACGCCCTCCGGCGTCGCTTCCGCTTCGCGCGTGATGTTGTGGCAGCGTTCCACCACCGTGCACGCCCGCCGCATTTCTTCCGTCGCCAGCAGCGCCATCAGCGCCCGTGCCGTCTGCACCACGCCGGTCACATCGTTCCAACCGGGCGCCAAGACTGCGTTACTCACATCATAGCGCACGCCTTCGTCTTTCAGCACCGTCTCCAGCCGCCCTTGCAGCAACTGCCGCACCTGCGTGCATGTCTGCGCGCGGTCCGCCACATTGTAGTGCATCAGCGCCGTGCGCACGACATCGTCCATCACCAAATGCCACTGCTGCTGCGCGATGATTTTCAGCACGCCCAGCGCCTGCCGCCGCAACGCATACGGGTCCGCCGAGCCCGTCGGCCCCAGCCCCACCGCGCAGCATCCCACAATCGAATCAATTTTGTCCGCCACGCTCAGCACCGCGCCCGCCGCCGTCGCCGGCAGCGCATCCTCCGCCCCGCGCGGCTGATACATCTCTTCTATCGCCGCGCAGACCTCTTCCGGTTCACCATCCACAGCCCGCGCATAAATCCGCCCCATCGTCCCCTGCAACTCAGGAAATTCAAACACCATCGCCGTCGTCAAATCCGCCCGCGACAGCATCGCCGCCCGCGCCACCACCGGCGCCAGCTCCTCACGCCCCGCCGCCGCCGCGATGTATTCCGCCAAGCTTCTCACCCGCTCACTCTTGTCATAATAGCTGCCCAGCTTCTCCTGAAACGTCACGTGCTTCAGCGCCTCCACCCGCTCCGCCAGCTTCTTCCGACAGTCTTCGTTCCAGAAAAACCGCGCATCCGCCAGCCGCGCCACCACCACGCGTTCATACCCGCTGCGGATCAGCTCCTCATCCCGCAAATCATTATTCGCCACCGCCAGAAACCCTGCTGCCAGCGTGCCGTCGTCGTTATAGGTACAGAAGCTGCGCTGATGCTTCTTCAACGCCGTTACTAACACTGCTTCCGGCAGTTCCAGCATCTCCGCCGGAAATGACCCGCGCACCACGCTCGGCCATTCCACCAAGTTCGCACATAGCCGCACCAGCCCCCGGTCTATCCGCTCCGCCCGCGCGCCATGTGCCAGCAGTTGCCGCTCAATCTCCGCTTCGCGCGCGCCGGCCTCCACTATCACGTGCGCCGCATACAGCCGCTCCCGCAGCAGCTCAAAATCTGCCTTGGGTATGCTGATCGCCCCCGGCGACAAAAACCGGTGCCCGCGCGTCACCCGCCCCGCCCGCAGCCCGTCCACATCCACTGGCACCACCCGCGCCCCGTACACCGCCACCAGCCAGCGGATCGGCCGCGCAAACACCGTCGGCTTGTCGTCCCAGCGCATGCTCTTCGGCGCGCGCAGCTTGCGCACTATCCCCGCCAGCAGCCCCGGCAACAACTCCTGCGCCTTCCCCCCGCCCCGCACCACCCGCGCCGTCAAGTATTCTTTCCCGCCATACTCCTTCCGCTCAACCTGCTCCAACGCCACCCCCGCTTTCGCCGCAAACGCTTCCGCCGCCCGCGTCGCCACCCCGTTCTGAAACGCCACGCTCACCGGCGGCCCTTTCAGCTCCTCTTCCGTCACCGGCTGCCGCTCCGCCAGCTTCTCGCAATACAACACCAGCCGCCGCGGCGTCCACGCCGTCTTCACGCCTTCCGCCGCCAGCCGCGCCTGCGCGCATTCTTCCACAAACAACCGCGCCAACTGCTCCGCATACGGCGCAAGATAACACGCCGGCAACTCCTCCGTCCCAATCTCAAACAACAATGGCTTGCTTCTCATGCCTCCCCCCCCTGCGCGGCCGCGTCGTTCATATACAACGCCGCACACTCCCGCGCCATGCCGCGGATGCGCGTGATATACCCCGTGCGCTCCGTCACGCTGATCGCCCCGCGCGCGTCCAACACGTTAAACCAATGCGAACATTTCATCAGCCACTCATACGCCGGCAGCGCCAGCCCCGCTCCCAGCGCCGCTTTGCATTCCTCTTCCGCGCAATTGAACAACTGCCAGTGCCGCGCCACCTGCGCCGCCGTAAAACTATACGCCGACAGTTCGTATTCAAACCGCTTCCGCAAATCGCGGTATTTCACCCCTTCCACCCATTCAATATCCAACACATGATCCACGCCCTGAATAAACGCCGCGATGCGCTCCAATCCATACGTATATTCAATTGACACCGGCGCAAGCTCATACCCCGCCATCTGTTGAAAATACGTGAACTGCGTGATTTCCGTCCCATCGCACAACACCTGCCAGCCCAGCCCCGTTGCGCCCAGCGTCGGCGATTCCCAGTCGTCTTCTTCAAAGCGCACGTCGTGATGCTGCGTGTCAATCCCCAGCGCGCGCAAGCTCTCCAAATATATGTCTTGTGCATCGGGCGGCGAGGGCTTTACAATCACTTGAAACTGATGATGCTGATACAAACGGTTTGGATTCTCTCCATACCGACCGTCTGCCGGCCGCCGCGACGGCTGCACATACGCCACCTTCCACGGCGCACTGCCCAGCACGCCGAAGAACGTCGCCGTGTGAAACGTCCCCGCACCCACTTCCTGGTCATACGGCTGTGCCAGCACGCACCCCCGCGCGCCCCAATATTCTTGCAGGCGCAAAATAATCCGCTGTAATGTCGGCCGTGCTCCCGCCATACCTTCTTCTCATACTAGAGTTACGGCCATGTGCGCGTCATCCTCATTTACGCCGCGCCATACGGCCACAAAACCCTAGTATTGTACACTATCCCACCCGATTCATCAACCCCAGCCGTCGCCCCCACCCCCGCACACCTCCACTTCCCCATGCCCCGCATCCTCATTTGTCATTGATCATTGGTCATTGGCCATTTGTCATCGGTCATTTTGTAGTCTTCGTGCCTTCGTGGTTTTTGTTCCCCAAATCGTAAATCGTAAATCGTAAATCTTCTTCGTGGTTCCTCCCCCCAAATTCTAAATTGTAAATTGTAAATTGTAAATCTTCTTCGTGGTTCCTTCCCCAAATCGTAAATCGTAAATCGTAAATCGTAAATCGTAAATCCTTGCCCCTCCCTCCCCTGTATCCTTTTGTCACAACATTGTGTCCTATCGGTACCATCATTATAACCTCAATAATTGCATAACTAGTTCATTTATAAATACTTACAATATGGCACTGCTTTTGCTATCCTTGTAGTGAGTGACATTAAAAATGAACGCAATGTGTAACAACCAACCAAAGGAGGCAGCTATGTATGTAGGATTTGGACCACGCTGGAGCTTGCTCGACGACATGCAGCGCCTGCAGCGTGAGATCAACCGGCTCTTCGCCGGCACGACAGACGTTTTGCGCGCGCCGCGCTTCCCTGCGGTCAACTTGCGCCAAAACAAAGATGATGTCGTTCTCGAAGCTGAAGTCCCGGGTGTTGATCCCGCGCAGATTGCTGTCACGGTGCAGCGCAACACGGTGACCATCAGCGGTTCTCGTCCGGCAGGCAATGTCGCTGAAGATGATGTCATTCATCGTCAGGAGCGCTTCACTGGTGAGTTTACCCGCACCTTCGAACTGCCCTGCCGTGTGGACGAAAATGCCGTGAAAGCTACATACAAAAATGGCATCCTGACGGTCACCATGCCGCGCGCACCCGAGGACAAGCCCAAACAAATCTCGGTCACTACCGCGTAACCAGTTTTCCAATACTGTGAGGTGATGCCTATGAAAGACCTGCAAAAACAAACCGCAAAGACGCCTGCGACTGTTGAGCGCACGCATGCTTGGCCGACGTTCGTCCCCGCTGTGGACATCGTCGAACACAAGGACGCCTTTGAACTGCATGCTGACATCCCGGGCGCCGATCCCGGCAGCATCAATGTCAACTTCGAACAAGGCGTTCTGACGATCCATGCCGGCCGCGCCGTCGCCGCAGCTGATGCCGACACGATCTATGCCGAGTTCGAGCCCGGTGAATATGAACGCAGCTTCACCGTCTCTGACCAGATTGATGCCGGCAAAATTGCGGCGCACTACCGCAACGGCGTGCTCGTGCTCACGTTGCCTAAAGTCGAAGCGGCTAAACCTAAGAAAATCGCAGTTACCGTCAATTAACCCTGCGGGCGGCCGGCCTTCCCCGGCCGCCCCGCGTCACCAAACAAAGCAAGGAGGTGTCTCATGGCCTTTACTGATCTGATTCCATGGAAGCGTGGCACCCAGGCACTCGCCAAGTCCTCGCCAGACAACGTCTTCGCTGCCTTGCAGCGCGAGATGAACTCCTTGTTTGACGAGTTCTGGCGCTCGTGGGGCGCGCTCCCTGCCACACCGCGCGCGGCCTTCTCGCCCTCGATCACCGTTGATGAATCGGCCAAAGATTACCGCGTCAGCGCCGAATTGCCCGGCCTGTCCGAAAAAGATATCAAGGTCGAACTCACCGGCAATACGCTGATGATCACGGGCGAGAAAAAAGAAGAGCGCGAGGAAAAGCGCGGCACCACCGTGTACACCGAACGCTCCTACGGGGCGTTCGCCCGTGCAGTGCCGCTGCCCGGCGCAGTTGACCGTAACAAGGTCAAAGCCCAGTTCAAACACGGCGTCCTCACCGTCACACTGCCCAAGACCGCCGAAGCCAAGGCGGCGCACAAGCAGATCACGGTGAAAGCCGAATAACTGGGCGCTTGCGTGCTGGTTGTCCTCGTAGAGCCGGGTGAGCCCGCCAATATTGGCGCCGCCGCGCGCGCGCTCAAAACCATGGGGCTCTCCCGGCTCGCCCTTGTCCGCCCGCAATGCGATCCACACAGTGAAAGCGCCCGCTGGCTCGCCCACGGCGCCCATGATGTCCTTGCCGCTGCCGCTTCCTTTTCACAGCTGTCGGACGCAACTCACGGTTGCGCGCTCACCGGCGGCTTCACCGCGCGCCCGCGCCGCGCACCCTTGCTGCCCCAGCTCTCGCTCGAAGCCTTTCTCCGCCTCTGCCGCAACGCCCAGCCTGCGCAGTCCGCCTGCGTCTTCGGCTCCGAAGCCCACGGCCTCACCAATGACGATCTCGCCCTCTGCACCCATCTCGTCACCATCCCGCATGCCGCCAGCCATCCCTCGCTCAACCTCGCTCAAGCCGTGATGGTCGCGTGCTATGAATGGTATCGCCAAAGCGCCCTCCCAGCCGCGCCGGCCGCGCCGCCACTTTCCGCTGATGATGTTTCCCACTTCATCGAACACGCACGCGCCGCCCTCCACTCCGCGCGCGCCACGCACTCCACGCAGTTCCTCCGCCGCCTGCGCGCCTCCATCCTCAGCGCTCCTCTCTCAGCCAAAGACCTCCGCGTCCTGCACGCATTGCTTGATCTGCTTGCCCCTCAGCGCCCCCGCTTCCGCTGATTCACCCCGCTCACACGCCATACTCCTCCCTCCCCACCCCCCCCATCTGCCGCTTCACGCAAACACATCCTTCAAACTTTCCACGGTGGTGCGCCTCAGATACTGGTTAATCTCCCTGTACATGCCGTGCAGTATCGTGCCCATGACGCAGCGGCCCTTCTTGCACACCGGCTCTTCAAGCAGACACACATCCGAATTGATGGGACCTTCAATCGCTTCGTACACCTCCAACAATGAGATCTTGTTGGCGGGTTTGAGCAAGGCAAAGCCCCCGTGTGGCCCGCGAATCGAGCGCACCAGCCCCACGCGCGCCAGCCGTTGCAGCACTTTTGACAAATGCGCCTCAGATGCGTGGAATACTTTGGCAATCTCTTTTGTAGACACCAACGCCTCCGTATGCGCCGCAAGATACACCACCGTGTGGATCGCCAGTGACGTGGCTTCGGAAATTCTTAACATACTTGCCATACAAATTCCTCATCCCGTTAGCAATCATGCACGCCGCGCGTGCAACCTATGCCAATTATTTCGGTACCATTATAATAAATACAACCGGTGTTGTCAATACATCACGCGATTTTGCATCCGGCGGATAGGCAGGGCCGCCGGCCCGGCGGCCTTATGTGTGCAGGTTCAAAGCGCAACGGGGCCGTTGCCCCTCCATTTTTACGGCAGCGAGGCCGTTGCCCCTCCACGCTATGTCCCTAGTCGCCGGATTCAGGCCCACCTTGTATCCGGCAGATAGGAAAAAGTAAATCTTCTTCGTGGCTTCGTGACTATCCCCAAATCCTAAATCGTAAATCGTAAATCGTAAATCCCCTTCGTGTCTTCGTGTCCTCGTGGTTCCTTCCTCAAATCGTAAATCGTAAATCGTAAATCGTAAATCCCCTTCGTGTCTTCGTGTCCTCGTGGTTCCTCCCCCAAAAATTGTAAATTGTAAATTGTAAATTGTAAATTGTAAATCGTAAATCGTAAATCGTAAATCGTAACTCGCCCCCCTCTGCCTTTCGCCCCGCATGGCAGATAAAGAAAACCCGCGCGGGGCGTCCCGCGCGGGTTCATTCGGCAGTTTTTGTCGTTTGCAATCAACCGTTTTTGTTGATTGCGCTGGCGTACCGGCTTAGTACATGTCGCCGCCCATGCCGTGGCCGCCGCCCGGCGCGGGCTTCTCTTTCTCCTTGATCTCCGTCACCATGACTTCCGTCGTCAGCAGCAGGCCGGCGATGGACGCCGCATTCTGCAACGCGCTGCGCGTGACTTTGGTTGGATCAATCACACCCGACTGCACCAAGTCTTCGTACTTGTCGGTAGCCACGTTGTAGCCGAAGTTGATGTTCTGCGTTTCAGCCTTGATCTTTTCAACCACCAATGAGCCTTCGACACCGGCGTTCTGGCACAGCGTGCGGCACGGTGCTTCGAGCACTTCGCGGATGATCTCGACGCCGATCTTTTCGTCGCCCTTGACTTTGACTTTGTCGAGCGATGACAGGCAGCGCAGCAGCGCCACACCACCGCCCGGCACAATGCCTTCTTCCACCGCCGCGCGCGTGGCGTGCAACGCGTCCTCGACGCGCGCCTTCTTTTCCTTCAGTTCGGTTTCCGTCGCCGCGCCAACCTTGATCACTGCCACGCCGCCCGCCAGCTTGGCCAAGCGTTCCTGCAGCTTCTCGCGGTCGTAATCGCTGGTGGTCTTCTCGATCTGCAGCTTGATCTGCTCGATGCGGCCCTTGATCGCGTTCTGTTTGCCTTTGCCCTTGACGATGGTGGTATTTTCCTTATCAACTACCACGCGCCCGGCCTGGCCGAGGACATCCAGCCCAACATTCTCAAGCTTCAGCCCCAGTTCCTCGCTGATAAACGTGCCGCCCGTCAGGATGGCGATATCTTCCATCATGGCTTTACGGCGATCACCGAAGCCCGGTGCCTTGACCGCACAGCACGACAGCGTGCCGCGCAGCTTGTTGATGGTCAACGTGGCCAGCGCTTCGCCTTCGATGTCTTCCGCAATCACTAAGAGCGGCTTGCCCGCCTGCACGATCTTCTGCAGCAGCGGCAGCAGGTCATTCAGGCTGCTGATCTTCTTCTCGTGAATCAAAATATACGGCTCTTCCAGCACGCACTCCATCGAGTCCGCATTGGTGATAAAGTACGGCGAGGTGTAGCCCTTGTCGAACTGCATGCCTTCGACAACCTCGAGGGTGGTCTCGATGCTCTTGGCTTCTTCGACGGTGATCGTACCGTCTTTGCCGACTTTCTCCATCGCATCCGCGATGGTCTTGCCGATTTCGGTGTCACCGTTGGCCGAAATTGTGGCTACTTGTTCGATTTCCTTCGCGTTGCTGACTTTCTTGGAAATGTTCTTCAGCTCCTCGACGACCGCCTCAACAGCCTTGTCAATGCCACGCTTGACGCTGATCGCATTCGCGCCGCCCGTGATGTACTTGAGGCCTTTCTTATAGATCGCTTCCGCCAGCAGTGTCGCCGTGGTCGTGCCGTCACCGGCGACATCGCTGGTCTTCGAAGCCACTTCGCGCACCATCTGCGCGCCCATGTTCTCAAAGGGCTCTTCCAGCTCGATTTCCTTCGCCACCGTCACGCCATCTTTGGTAATCGTGGGCGAGCCAAATTTCTTGTCGAGCACCGCATTGCGCCCTTTGGGGCCGAGGGTGACCTTAACGGCCTTGCTGAGCAATTCCACGCCGCGCAGGATCGCCTGCCGCGCGGATTCTTCAAAAATTAACTGCTTTGCCATAGTTGTTCTCCTTAACGTCTGTTGTGAGTGAGTGCGGCACGGCCGCGTTAGTCTTCAATGATCCCGATCACGTCATCTTCACGCACGATCAGGTATTCTTCGTCATCCACCTTGACTTCGGTGCCGCCGTACTTCGTGATCAGTACGCGCTGGCCAGCCTTGATCTCGATGGGCATGACTTTGCCTTCGTCGTTGCGCTTGCCCGGGCCGACAGCCTTGACAATCGCTTCCTGCGGCTTCTCCTTCGCCGAGTCCGGAATGACAATGCCGCCTTTCACGGTGTCCTTCGGCTCTACGCGCTTGACGAGCAGGTGATCTGACAGTGGTTTAATCTTCATACGTTACCTCCAAGGGGTGTAGGTGTTGTGTGGTTATGTGTTATCGTTACGTACAGTTACATATTACTTAACCTCTTCGAAATCGGCATCCACGACGTTGTCGCCGCCTTTCTTGCCCGCCGCTGCGCCCGCCTGCGCGCCTGCCCCGGCCGCACTGCCCGCGCCCTGCGCGTGCTGCTTGGCCTGCGCCTCGCGGTACATCGCTTCCGCCAGCTTGTGCGACGCTTGTTGCAGTTTTTCCATCGCCGCCGTCAGCTCGTCTTTCGTGCCGTTGTCCTTGATCTTCTTCAGTTCTTCGAGCGCCGCCTCTATGGCGCTGCGCTCGCCAGCCGGCACCTTGTCGCCGTGTTCCTTGAGCGTCTTTTCCGTTTGATACGACAAATTGTCGGCCTGGTTGCGCAGGTCAATCAGCTCGCGCTTGGCCTTGTCTTCCGCGGCGTGCGCCTCGGCTTCCTGCACCATGCGCTTGATCTCCTCGTCGGTCAGGCCGCTTGACGCTTCAATTTTGATTTTTTGCTCCTTGCCGGTGCCAAGGTCTTTGGCTGACACGTGCACAATGCCGTTGGCGTCAATATCGAATGTCACTTCAATCTGCGGCACGCCGCGCGGCGCCGGCGGTATGCCCACCAAGTCGAAGCGCCCCAGCGTGCGGTTGTCTTTCGCCATCTCGCGTTCGCCCTGCAACACGTGGATGCTCACCGCCGGCTGGTTGTCCGAAGCCGTCGAGAAAATCTGGCTCTTGCGGCACGGGATCGTGCTGTTGCGCTCGATCAGGCGTGTCATCACACCGCCCAGCGTTTCTATGCCCAGCGAGAGCGGCGTGACATCCAGCAACAACACATCACTGACATGCCCGGAGAGCACCCCGCCTTGAATGGCCGCCCCCACCGCCACGACTTCGTCCGGATTGACGCCTTTGTGCGGCTCTTTGCCGAAGATGTCTTTGACAATTGCCTGCACGGCCGGCATGCGCGTCATGCCGCCCACCAGGATCACTTCGTCAATCTGGTCCGGCGTGAGGCCCGCATCTTTCAGGGCGTTGAGACACGGCTTGCGCGTGCGCTCGATCAGCGCGGCGCACAGCTGCTCAAGCTTCGCGCGCGTCAGCGTCATCTGCAAGTGCTTCGGCCCGCTCGCATCCGCCGTAATGAACGGCAGGTTGATATCGGTCTGCAGCGACGACGACAGCTCGCACTTGGCTTTTTCAGCAGCCTCTTTCAGACGCTGCAACGCCATCTTGTCGTTGCGCAAGTCAATGCCTTGGTCGCGCTTGAATTCATCGGCGATGTAGTCCATGATCACTTGGTCGAAGTTGTCGCCGCCCAAGTGTGTATCACCATTGGTGCTCTTGACTTCAAAAACGCCATCGCCCAGTTCAAGAATGGAAATGTCAAATGTGCCGCCGCCCAGGTCATAAACGGCAATGCGCTCATCCTTTTTCTTGTCCAGCCCATACGCAAGGCTGGCCGCCGTCGGCTCATTGATGATGCGCAGAACATCCAGGCCCGCGATGCGGCCAGCGTCCTTCGTCGCTTGGCGCTGCGCGTCATTAAAATACGCCGGCACCGTGATCACCGCCTGCGTCACCGTCTCGCCCAAGTAGTCTTCCGCCGTCTGCTTCATCTTCTGCAGAATCATGGCCGAGATCTCCGGCGGCGTATACTCCTTGCCCTGCACCACCACCACCGCGTCGCCCCGGCTGTTGGCCTTCACTTTGTATGGCACGATGCGCTCTTCTTCCTGCACCTCGCTTTCGCGGCGCCCCATAAAACGCTTGATGGAATAAATCGTGTTCTCGGGGTTTGTGATGGCTTGGCGCTTTGCCACGGTGCCCACCAGCCGCTCGCCATCCTTCGTAAACGCTACTACCGACGGGGTCGTCCGCCCGCCTTCGCTGTTGGCGATGACTTTTGGCTCTCCGCCTTCCATCACCGCCACGCACGAGTTCGTCGTGCCCAAGTCTATTCCGATTACCTTTTTTGAAGCCGCCATAATAATCTCCTAACTAGCAATTAGTTCCGCAGGCTTGCGAGCAAGAGCAGTGCCAACATTACAACAAGTTCATTATCAATATGTTAAGATTACCGGCATGCGAACAGGCCAGCCTGAACGCGCCAGCATGTCACACCTGTGCCAATCTGTCGCGCCTGTCTGCGTCATCTGCATTTGACAGTTCGCCGACACCCGGGCGGCAACCTGCCGCCGCTACATTGTAGAGGAGCCATCCTGGCTCCTCAACCGGCAACCTGCCGCCGCTACTTAAAAGCGGCAGGATGCCGCTTCTACGTCGCCGCCCAAATTGTAGATTGTAAATCTTAAATCTTCACTGGTGGTTCCTTTCCTGCACAGCACACAGTCATGCTCGAAATTTGCTATACTATGTCGTTTGACGAACGATGATCACACTGCTCTTTATTGTCGCCGTGGTGGTGACCGGCTGGGTGTATGCGCTCTGCCGGCTGGTCAACCGGCTTTCGACGATGGCCGACCGGCTGGTGCGGCTGAGCCAGGTGGGCTACACCGTGTTGGTCTGCGCGCCGCTGGCATATCTGGGCGGCGTCCTGGCGCTGCAAGGCGCGGCGCGCGGCTGGTGGCAGATTGATCTGGCAACGCTGGCGGCCCGGCCCGTCACGCTGGCATTGTGTGCCGCGGGCGCCGCCGTCGTGGTGATTGATCTTGTGCGCCGCCCGGTTGAACTGATCATCCGCCAGCGGCGCGTAGGCGGCGCGGCTGTGCTGATCGAACACCACGTTGACCGCGCGCCGCTATTGTATGCCACTGCAGCCACCCTGCGCGCGCGCCTGGCGCATCTGTTGAGCCGCGTGCCAGGCAATCATATCGCCGAACTGCATGTCCTGCGCTACACCGTGCGCCCGCTTGCGGGCCGCGTACCGTGCCCGCTGCGTATTGTTCATATTTCCGACATGCATTACACCGCGGCGCTGCCAGACGAAGTGGGCTGGCGCATGGTGCGCGCCGTGAATGCCTTGCAGCCGGACCTCATCGCCATGACGGGCGACTTCGTCAATTCGTGGCGCGGGCTGCCCCACGTGCAGGCGTTCATTGCGGCGTTGCGCGCGGCGCGTGGCATGTTTTATGTTTGCGGCAATCATGACATCTGGGAAGGCGAAGAGCGCTTGCACGCCGCTCTGCAGGCTGTCAACTGCGTGCATCTGGGCGGGCGCGTGGTGCCCGTGCCGTGCGACGCCGGCACGTTCTGGCTCGCAGGAACCAACCGGCCGTGGCGGTCCGATCATCTCTTGCATGAGCTGGCCGCACTACCACGTGATGCCTGCTGTATTGTGCTGAGCCATCATCCCGACAATGTCTTGTGGCTGCGGCGCGCGCATCCCGCGCTGGTGCTCAGCGGCCACACTCACGGCGGGCAAGTCGCGTTGCCCGGGCTGGGCCCCCTGCTCGTGCCCTCCGTGCGCGGCAGTTCGCATGCCGCGGGCTTCATCCGCTATGATCAGACGCTGCTCTATATCAACTATGGCTTGGGCGTGGGCTTTCCCATGCGCATCTTGTGCCCGCCCGAAATCGCATGTTTTGATCTTGCCCCTGTGCCCGAAAACTGCTATCATACTGGCGAACACGCTATACTGCCATGCAAAGGCTAATTGAACAACTGCACTATTGGTGTGCTGACATGTGCGCGGCATTGCTGCGCATGGTCTTTCGCTGGCGTTATGACGTGGAGCTGCGCGGCTTTGACACCCTGCCGCCACTCCACGGCGCCTTGTTGCTCGCCAATCATCCCTCAGAACTTGATCCTGTCGTTCTGGTTGTGTTTTTATGGAAGCAACTGCACCCGCGCCCGGTCGTGCTGATGCCCTTCTACCGCCTGGCGTTCGCGCGGCCGTTCCTCGACTTGGCGCGCGCCATTCCCTTTTCAGACTTGGAAACTGAGCGCAGCGTCGAAAGCGTGCAACAGCTCAAACGTGCCCTCGCCGACGTGGTGGCGATCCTCCACGATGGCGGCAACATTCTGCTCTACCCATCAGGGCGCTTGTACCGCAGCGGGCTCGAAGTCATCGGCAATGCTTCAGGCACGCATCTAATCTTGTCACGCATGCCGGATGCCCCGGTGCTGCTGATCCGCTCGCGCGGCTTCTGGGGCAGTTCCTTTTCATGCGCAGCAGGTGAAAAACCTGACCTCGGGCGCGCCGTGCTGGCGGCATTCTGGACGCTCGTCCGCAACGCCGTGTTCTTCTGCCCGCGCCGCCGTATTGTGATTGAATGTGAACTCGCACCGCCCGCATTCCCCCGCCATGCCGACCGCCGCACGCTCAACCGCTGGTTGGAAAACTGGTTCAACGCCCCGGGCGAAGAGCCGCTCACACACGTGCCATCTTCGCGCTGGCAGGCTCGCCGCCGCGCCTGACGCGGGCGAGAGGGGAAAGATTTACGATTTACGATTTACGATTTACGATTTACAATTTGCAATTTGCGGTGATTGCAGACGGCAGAAAATACCGGTTGGAGGGCCGCCGGCCCCGGCGGCCTTGTTCACGCGAATTCGGGCGCTGAGGCCAGCGCCCCTCCAGCGATTTACGATTTACGATTTACGATTTAC
>Ga0308414_1001433_pt1 | contig 15639 bp, 13 predicted proteins | sample HotsprSampleOS50_FD_205667 | JGI IMG/M metagenome (GOLD analysis project Ga0308414, IMG submission 205667) | Hot spring phototrophic mat microbial communities from Octopus Spring, Yellowstone National Park, Wyoming, United States - 20090730_OS50 ... | reverse complement strand
ATGGATTTGGCGCGGATGTTGGCCACGCCCACCTGGGCGATGATATCCACGCCCGGCTGGATGGCGTAGAGCGAGGCGATGCCCGGCGTGCCGGTCATCAGGCGGTAGATGTCGTCGCGCAGGGTGAGGCGTTCGAAGTCGAAGGCGAAAGGCTGCTGGTGGGCGAACCAGCCGGTGACTTTCGGCTGCAGCGTCGGCAGCAAATCGGGCCGCACGTAGAGGAAAACGCCGCCGGGGCCGCCGCACATCCACTTGAGCACGCCGCCCACGTAGAAATCCACATTCAGCGCCGTCACGTCCACGGGGATGATGCCAACGCTGTGGTAGCCGTTGAGGAGCACCTGCGCGCCGACGGCGTGGGCTTTCTCGACGACAGCCTGCGCCGGCATGATGTAGGCGCTCTTGAACAGCACGTGGCTGAGGCTGACCAGGCGCGTGCGCTCGTCAATGGCGTCCAGCAGCTCGTCAGTGTCAATCGTGATGCCGTCGTGTGTGCGCACGACGTGCAGGCGCATGTGCGGCGGCAGCCAGCGGCGCAGCGTGTACACGTCCGACGGGAAGTCCATGTCGCACACGACCGCTTTGGCGCGGCGCGTGTCGCTGAAATCGAGGGCGGAAAACAGGATGCTGTTGGCGATGCTGGCGTTCTGGTGCACCAGGACGCTGCCGGCGGGCGCGCCCATCAGCGGCGCGATTTTGTCGCCCACCGCGCCGCTGAGGTCCCACCAGGTGGGGCGGTCGCCGTAGGGGCGGCCCCAGGCGCTCACGCCCAGGGCGGCCCAGGTGTCGGCGTAGGCCTGCAAGCTGGCGTAGACACCGCGCGGCATAGCCCCCAGCGAGTTGCTGATAAGGTAGGTGCAGGTGGCCAGGATGGGGAACTCGTCGCGGTAGGCCAGCAGCGGATCGTGTGCGGTCATGGCCGGGCGCTTTTCGGGCACAGCCGCTCAGCGCAGCGCGGCCCACGCGCGCACGATGCCGTCGCGGCTGGCGCTCACCAGCAGCGCGCCATCCAGGGCGAAAGCCACGCCCTGCACCGCGCCGCCGTGATCGAGCGCGGCCAGCTCGCGGCGCTGCGCCAGCTGCCACAAGCGCACTGTGCCGTCCTCGCCGCCAGAGGCCAGCAGCGCGTCGTCCGGGTGGAAGGCGACGGCCAGCGCCAGCCGTTCGTGGCCGGTGAGCGGCGGGTTGTCCACGCGCACGGCGTCCAGGTCAACGATGTTGATCACGTTGCCCATCGGCGCGACGAAGCCAATGACCGCCGCCGCCAGCGCGCCGTCCGGGCTGAAAGCCAGCGCGCCCATCGGGTAGTTGGACTGCGGCACGATGTCAATCACCTCGACAGTGTCAGCTTCCCAATACCACAGCAGCAGGTTGCCGTCGAAGCCGCCGCTCAGCACCGCCGCGCCGTCCGGGCTGAAAGCTACCGCGAACGGCGGCCACAGACTGTCCTCCAACGCCAGCTCGGCCAGCAGCTCGCCGCTCGCGGCGTCCAGCACCTGGATCACGGCCGAGCCGGCAGCCGTTGTGCCGCGGCCCAGCGCCAGCAGGTCGCCGTCGGGGTTGTAGGCTGCGCTCCACACCGGGTCGCCCTCGGCGCGCAGCAGCTCGTCGCCGGCTGCCACATCCCACACGATCAGCGCGCCGTCGAGGCCGCCGGAGGCCAGCAGCTCGCCTGCCGGGTGGAAGGCCAGCGCGCGGATCTGGCCGTTATGGCCGGGCAGCGGGCGCAGCCGCGTCTGCTCAACCGCGTCCCACAGGTAGATCGGGTGGGGGGCGGGCGCGTCCTCGCCGCCCGCTGCTGCTGCCAGCCCGTCCGGGCTGACCGCCAGCGCCCACAGCACGTCGTCGAAGGCGGTTTCAGCGGCCAGCCCAACCAGCCGGGCGTTATCCGCTGTGATCACCGTCCCTGCGCCCTGGGTTAGCGCAGGGCCAGAGACAATTAGACTGAGGGCCAGCAGCGCCGCGCCGGCCAGCCGCTTTGCGCACAACACGTCACGCATGGCTTTGCTCCCTTGTTTGTGTGTCTTGATTATGCCGCAGCGGGGCCAAAAATGCAGCCGAAACCCCCAGAATTTGGCGCGCGAGCAGCGGCTAAGCGAGGGGAACGGCGAACACCGGCGGGCCAGCTGGGCGCGCGCTGCCGGTCTGCGGCTCGATTGAGACAGCCAAGCGGCGGTAGCGCGCCAGCGGCTGGCTGAACGTTACCGGCACATAAGTTGTTTCGCTGTCGGGGTCGGCGTAAAACATGCCGCCGCTGACGACCACGCCTTCAGCCATTGTCAGCCACAGTTGGAAGGCCTGGCCGGCCTCCAGCTGCGGCAGGCAGTCCACCTTAATGACGGCGTAGCCGCCGTCGGGCACAGCGATCAGCTCGCCGTACACATCCTCGAACGGCGCGGCAGACACCAGCGCCACGCGCACGGCATCAGGGCGGGCCAGCAGTTCGCTGAACATCTGGTCAGGCGGCATCGTCTCGCCCGCGCGGCCGCCGTTGAGCGCCAGCCACAGCGCGCCAAAGACGAGCGCCAGCGCGGCGGCGAGCGCCAGTATACGGCGCGGCAGGGCAGTGCGCGTTGAAGCCGGCTGTGGTTCGGGCGCGGAACGCTGCGCGGCCAGCCGGCGGCGCAGGTCGTCGGCAAGGCCGGGCGGCGCGGGCTGGGCCGGCGTCAGCAGCACCAGCGCATCGGCGACGGCGCGGTACTCATCCAGCAGCCGCTGCGCCTCCAGATCGGCCAGCAGGCGCGCCTCAAAAGCGGCGCGCTCGTCGTCGTCCAGCGCGCCCAGGGCGTAAGCCGGAATCAGGTCGAGAAAGTCGTCGCGGTTCATGTCAGCCATGCGCAGCTCGTCACAAACACAATACGCTCAATCCTCGCCCGCCGGATGCGTCTGTGTCTCGCCGAGCCAGGCGGCGCGCAGCCGCTGCATCCCCTGGCGCAGGCGCGTTTTGACAGTGCCCAGCGGCCAGCCCAACTGCGCGGCGATGGCGGAGTGGGACAGCCCGTAGAAATAGGCCAGCTCCACCGCCTGCCGCTGCTCGGCGGGCAGGCTGTCCATTACGGCGAGCAGCGTGCGGCGCAGCTCGCCGCTGCTGGTTGAGAGCAGGTTGTCCCACAGATCGGGCCGGTCGTCAATCGAAAGCGCGTCGCCCAACGGCGCTTTGCGCTGGCGCTGGCGCAGGGCGTCAATGGCCAAGCGGCGAGCGATGGTCAGCAGCCACACGATGAACTCGCCGCGCGCTGGATCATAGGTGTGCGCTTTGGCCCACAGGCGCATGAAGGTATCCTGCGTAACCTCCTCAGCCGCCATGCGCTCGCCCAGGACGCGGTGCGCCACCGAGTACACCAGGCCGGCATAGCGCGCGTGCAGCGCGACCAGAGCGTCTTCGTCCTTGGCCTGCACCCGCTGGAGCAGATGTTCGACTGTCACCTGATCCATCTCGCCGCCCGCACTCTGCCAGCACCGGAGATTATAGCACATCGGGCGCGTTCAGCGCCCGGTCAGGCGCTTCTCAGGCTTTTCTCACGCGCGCGCTGTACACTGCCTCCGAATTCGTGAAAAATGGAATAAAGCGCCATGGTGAGATTAGCAGTTTTGGGCCTGTTCGCGCTGGCGGTGGCAGTCTTCAGCATCAGCTTGCTTGATGCCAGCGGCGGCGGCGAGGTGGCCGCCAGCGCCGTGCTGAGCGGCGTGACGGTGGACATCTCCGGCTACGCCCGCGCGATTGACCCGTGGGACTGGCAGTTCCCGGCGGATTTTGGCCCGCATCTGGAGTTCCAGACCGAGTGGTGGTATTACACCGGCAACCTGGCCGCGGCGGACGGGCGGCGCTTCGGCTTCCAGTTCACCATCTTCCGCCGCGCCATCGCGCCGGAGCGGCCCGCCAGCGAATCCGAGTGGCGCACTAACCAAATCTACATGGCGCATTTCACTGTCAGCGACATCGCCGGCGGGCGCTTCTACCACGCCGAGCGCTACAGCCGCGGCGGGGCTGGCCTGGCCGGCGCCGAGGCTGCCCCGTGCTACCGCGTCTGGCTGGAGGACTGGGAGGCGCTCGCGCTGGACGACGCGGCGCGCCTGACGGCCATTCGCGCCAGCGACGACGGCTTCGCCGTTGACCTGCGCCTGGAGCAAATCAAGCCGCCCGCGCTGCAGGGCCAGGGCGGACTCAGCCCCAAGAGCGCCGAGGTGGGCAACGCCAGCTACTACTACAGCCTGTCGCGCCTGCTGACCGAGGGAACGGTCACCGTTGGCGGCGAGACGTTCGCCGTCACGGGCGCGACGTGGAAAGACCACGAGTTCAGCACCAGCGCGCTGGGGGGCGACGCGCTCGGCTGGGACTGGTTCGGTCTCCAATTCGACGACGGCCGCGAGCTGATGGTCGGCCAGATACGGCTGGCGGACGGCGGGCGCGAGCCAGCCTTCGGCGGCCTGCTGATCGAAGCCGACGGCAGCGCCCGCTACCTGGACGCCGCCGATTTCACCATCACGCCTACCGGCACGTGGGCCAGCCCGCACACCGGCGCGGTTTACCCCTCTGGTTGGGAGATCGTCGTCAGCGGCGCAGGGGCGGACGGCGGGCCGCTGCGCTTCGCCGTGACGCCGCTGCTGGCCGATCAGGAGCTGCACGGCGGCGGCATCGCCTACTGGGAGGGCGCGGTGCGCCTCAGCGGCGGCGTGAGCGGCTACGGCTACGCCGAACTCACCGGCTACGCCGACACGATGACCGGCCGCTTCTGACACGCTGATCGCCCGCGATCCGTAGGCCAGGCGCAGGCTGCACGCCCCGCCGCCTTTCTGCTACAATGCCGGCGCTTGTTTGGCGTTTGAGCGCAGGTGTGCAGCACGATGCGGATTCCCGGCTGGCTTTTCATTCTGGGTGTGGTAGGGCTGGTGGCCTTCACCGGCGTGTGCTCGGTGGTAACGTTTGCCACTGCGCGCCAGCTTGCCATTGACGCCGGCAGCGCCGGCATTGAGGTGGCATCCTTCTCGGATTTTTTCCGCGCCCAGCCCACACCCACCCCGCCGCCGACGGCGCTGGTGCAGACCCCGCCTGCCGCGCCGCTCCCGGGCGAGACTCCGCTGCCGACGCCCGACGCCCCCACGCCTACGCTCGACCTGCTGGCGCAGTACACGTGGGACGACCCGCGCCAAGTGCGCATCCTGCTGCTGGGCATTGACCAGCGCACCGGCGTCAACGACGACGAGCGCTACTTCCGCACCGACACGATGATGGTTGTCAACATTGACCCTATCCGGCAGAAGGTGGGTGTGCTCTCGATCCCGCGCGACCTGCTGGTGGACATCCCCGACGGCGGCCCGCCGGGGCGCATCAACACGGCCAACAGCCGCGGCGACAGCGGCGGCTACCCCGGCGGCGGGCCGGGGCTGGCCATGGAGACGGTGCGCCAGAACCTGGGCCTGCGTGTGGACAACTACCTGCTGGTCAACTTCGACGTGTTTGTGCGCGTAGTAGACTTGTTGGCCCCCAACGGTGTCGAAATTTGCGTGCGCGAGCTGATTGACGACCCCGACTACCCCGACGCCGGCTACGGCACGATCCCGGTGCGCTTCGAGCCAGGCTGCCAGCGCATGAACGGCGAGCGCCTGCTGCAGTACGCCCGCACCCGCGCCACCGAAGGCTCGGATTTTGACCGCGCCCGCCGCCAGCAGGAGGTGCTGAAGGCGATGCAGCAGCAGGTGGTCAGCTTGGGCGGCGTGGGCAACCTGATCGCCCAAGTGCCGGCGCTGTGGGACGAGCTGTCCGGCAGCTTTAAAACCAACCTGACGATGGATCAGATTATCCGGCTGGGCGCGCTGGTCAGCGAGATTGACAGCGGCGACATCACCACCGGCGTGATTGACAACCTGTACGTCACGTTCGCCACCACTGCCGAGGGCGACAAGGTGCTCATTCCCAACTACAGCGCCATTCGCGGCCTCATCAGCCGCGTGTTCAACCCGCAGGAAGAGGTATCCGAAGGCGACCTGCGCGCCCGCGCCCTGGCCGAGAACGCCGCTATCGCCGTGTTCAACAACACCGATGTCGCCGGCCTGGCCGGGCAGACACGCGACTGGCTGATCGGGCGCGGGCTGAGCGTGGCCCAGGTGGGCAACACGCCCGGCCCCAACAACAGCCCCACCGTGATCCGCTACTACGGCGGCTACGAGGCCACCGCGCGCTATTTGGCGTCGCTGATGAACCTGCCGATAGACCGCGTGCAGCCCGGCGCGGACGGCCTGATCGCCCAGGGCGTGGCGGTGATCGCCGGCACAGATATTCAGCCGCTGCTCAGCGGGGGGTGATTCCGCGCCGCTGTTTGGTATAATCCGACGCGGGGGTGGCTGTGTCCCGGTGGATGCCCCGGTCTTCAAAATCGGCGGCGGGCTGCGCAGAGCAGGCCGCGATGGGTTCGACTCCCATCCACTCCCGCTCACTCCTCTTTTCTGTTAGGACACGCTCACCAGCGCCGCAACCAGCGTTTCGCCCCAGTAAAGGCGGTCGTGTTCGAGCAGCGGCAGCGGCGCGCCGCTGACCAGCGCCTGCGCGCGCAGGTGATGCGGCCCGGCTGGGCTGCCAGCGGGCACGTCCAGGCACGCCGGCAGCGTCACGGCGTCGCCGGGCGCGCCGGGCGGCAGCGCTAAGTCAACGGCCGCCCGCGCCGTGTCGTAGCCCTGCGTCAGCGCCAGCCGCAGCGCCGCCCCCTCTGGCGGGGCTGCCCGGTAGACAAAGCGCAGCGTGAAACAGAACGGCTCACCGGCGCGCGCGTCCAGCTGGTGGCCGATCCCGCCGGTGTACTCCAGCAGATCGCCGAAGCGCCAGCGGAGCGGCGTGCCGCCTTCGCGGTCGAAGCGGTAGAACACGGTGTCCATGACTGTGTCGCGGTAGGCCGCGCCGCGCCCCTGCGCCAGCAGCGCGGCCAGCGCGTCCCAGGCGTCAGCGCGGCTGCTGCGCGCCAGCAGCCACACGCGCGGGACGGCCGCCAGCCGGTCGGCGTGGGCGCGAGCTTCGTCGGGTTCGTGCCAGCGCCAGCCGATGTCCAGCGCCAGGCCGGCGGCAAAGCGGTACAGCCGGTCGTAGTAGGCCGCCGGACTCGCTGGATCGAAGCCCACCAGCGCCGGCTCAAGCGGGTCGCGGGCGGCCGCGACTTGGCGGGCGGCTTCGTCCCAGCGCGGCTTGGGCGGCCAGAGGGCGTCGTAGGCCGCGAGCTGGGCGGCGATCAGCGCCAGCGCCAGCCCGGCGCGGAGCACCTCACCCCCCAACCCCCTCTCCCTCTGCAGCGATGGAGCTGAGCGCAGCAAGGCGGGGGTGAGGCTCGCCGCCAGCAGCAGCGCCCACGCCGGCGCAGCCGCGATCGCGTAGCGCAGCTGGAACGCCGGCCAGCCAGCGGCGTTGAGCGCCAGCAGTGCCGCCGGAGTCAGCAGCAGCCACAGGGCGATCAGCCCCAGCCCGCGCCGCCGGTGTGCGCCGCTGGCCGCGCCGACTCCCAACGCCAGCACAAAGAGCGGCCACGCGCCCGCTGTCAGCGCCAGCCACAGCGCCGCCGCGCCAGCCACAGTGTCTACCGGCAGGGCCGCCGGGCCGCCGTGCGCCTGAATCTGCGCGGCCAGCGCCGGCAGCCAGGGCGCGAACAGCGCGCCGGCCAGCGCCAGGGGTGCCAGCGCCCGCGCGCCGCCGCGCGTCAGCAGGGCGTGGGCGGCCTGGGCCGCGATCGCCAGCGCGCCGGCGTAGTGCGTGTAGAGCAGCAGCGCCGCCAGCAGCCCCCAGATCAGCCCGCGCTGCCGCGTCGGTCGTTCGCGCCAGGCGGCGTAGGCCAGCGTCGAGAGGGCGGTCAGCGCCAGCAGCAGCGCGTACATGCGCGCCTCGCGGGCGTAGTAGACGGCCAGCGGGGCTGTCAGCAGCAGCGCCGCCGCCAGCAGCCCAGCGCGCCGGCTGAACAGGCGCGCCCCCAGCGCATGCGCTGCCGCCGCGCCCAGCAGCAGCGCCAGCGCCGACGGCAGCCGCGCGGCAAAGACTGACTCGCCGGCGGCCAGCGTCCAGGCGTCCATCAGCAGGAAGTAGAACGGGGGGTGAACGTCGGCGCGGGCGCGGGCCAGCGCGCCGCCCAGGCTGGCGGCCAGATAGCGCGCCGTCTCGCCGACGCCCTGCGGCGGGCGCGCGTTATCGCGGATCGCCCACAGCGTGAACGCTTCGTCGGCCCATAGGCTGTCAGCGGTAAGGTCTGTCAGCGCCAGCGCGAAACCGGCCAGCAGCGCCAGCGCCGCCAGCAGGCCGTGGAGCGGCTTCACTCGCGCGGCTTGTGATACAGCCACCAGAACGCCTCGCGCGGGTAGACCGGCTCCAGGACAGCGTCCCACAGAAAGGGGCACGGCTGCGATGCGACACCGCGGAGCTGCGCGTCAATCCGGCGGGCTTTGGTGGCGATGTCGTCAGTCTCGGCCTCCAGCGCGGCCAGGGCGGACAGAATCTCCTGCACGATCGTGCGGCGCAGCAGCTCCGGTCGGTAGATGCTGAAGGCGGCGGTCGGCTTCTCGGCGGCTTCCTGGAAGAACGTGCGCATCGCGTCTAGGCGCGAGTTGGCCTCGTAGCGCAGGCGGTCGGTGTAGCGCACGCGGTGCTCGCGGCGGACGCGCGCGTGCAGCTCAGCGGCAGCGTCCAGGCGGGACTGCTGCGCGTCTGTCAGGCGGCCGCGCAAGGCCTCTAGGCGGCGCAGGCGCAGCAGCAGCGCGCCGATCGTCAGCGCCGGCAGGCTGCCGCTGCCGAAGATGCCGCCGCCCCCAGCGCTGCCGTAGAGCTGACTGCCCTCTAGGTAGCGTTCCAGGCCGCCGGCCATCGCCTCGGCCTCTTTCAAGTCCTGGTCAACGCTGTAGTGTTCGGACATCGTGATCTGCCTATTCTGCTGGTAGGCCATTCTATCACGGAATGGGCCCCGCTCGTCTAGCCGCAGCCGAAGATAATAAGGCCCTGAATGTCGCCAGTGGTGCGCTTGACAGGCCGCTGTTTTTTGTCCTATGCTAAGCTCGAAGAACATTAACCGCTGTTAACAAGTCCGGCCCAGCGCACAGCGGCAGCTTCTGCCCGCCAGGGCCGGTTGGTGAAGAAGGTCGTTATGATCGTCCCTGAGCTGCAACTGCCCAAACGCATTTGGATCGAAACCCTGGATGGGTCTGATGATGCCTGCGACGTGATCGTCGAAATGGAAAACGGCGCGCTCTACACCGCCGTGTTTGTCACCCTCAACTACCTGAGGCGGCAGATGGACCTGGGCTACGCGGTGAGCCGCCAGCTTCCCGACGCGCCGCCCGTGCGCTACGCCGTGCTGGAAACGCCCCACATCCTGGTGGAGAACACGCAGCGCGACACCATCGAGGACACGATTGACAACCTGCTGGCGCTCGACGTGTTCGAAGGGTACTTCACGCAGGTCAGCGATGACCAGCCTGCCAGCGGTCGAACGAGCAGCAATGGCAGCCGCGCCACGCAGGAGATGGTCGTGGCTGTCATCTCTGAGGTACTCGACGCCAAAGGCGATTGATACAATCATCCCGCGCTGACAAGTGAATAACACACCCCGCCAGGAGGCACCATGGCTGAACGATACGAAGACAGCCTGCTTTATCGCATCCGCCACTCCGCCGCGCATGTCATGGCCGAGGCCATGCTGGAGCGCTTCCCGGAGGCGAAGATCGCCATCGGCCCGCCCATCGAGGACGGCTTCTACTACGATTTCGACCTGCCGCGCCCGATAAGCGAGGAAGATTTGCAGTGGGTGGAGAACCGGATGAAGGAGATCATCCGCGAGGGCCACCCGTTTGCTGAGCGCGAGGTTACGCCCGCCGAGGCGCGCGCTTTCTTCAAGAACCAGCCCTACAAGCTGGAGCTGATCGAGGACCTGGTGGCGGGCCGCGTGGACGAGAACGGCAACCAGGTAGCCGCCCCGGCGCAGAAGCTCACGTTCTGGACGCAGAACACGTTCACCGACCTGTGCCGCGGGCCGCACGTGCAGAATACCAACCAGATCAACCCGGACGCGATCAGCATCACCTACAAGATGCCCGCCGGCGCTTATTGGCGCGGCGACGAGAAGCGGCCGCAGCTCACGCGCATCTACGGCACGGCCTGGGAGGACCCAGAGGACCTGCAGGAGTACCTGCACCTGCTGGAGGAAGCAAAAAGGCGCGACCACCGCATCCTCGGCGAGCGCCTGGGCCTGTTCACGATCAGCCCGCTGGTGGGCAAGGGCCTGCCGCTGTGGAAGCCCAAAGGCGCGATCCTGCGCGACACGCTGGAGCGCTGGCTGCGCCAGGTGCAGCTCGACAACGGCTATGAACCAGTCGTGACGCCGCACATCGGCAACCTCAACCTGTACCGCACGTCGGGCCACTACCCGTATTACAAGGACAGCCAGTACGCGCCGATCCAGGTGGACGACGAGGAGTTCCTGCTCAAGCCGATGAACTGCCCGCACCACTGCATGATCTACAAGAGCGAGCTGCACAGCTACCGCGATCTGCCGCTGCGCCTGGCCGAGTTCGGCACAGTCTACCGCTACGAGCAGAGCGGCGAGCTGCACGGCCTGACGCGCGTGCGCGGCTTCACGGTGGACGACGCCCACCTGTTCGTCACGCCGGAGCAGCTGCTCGACGAGTTCAAGGCGGTGGTGCGCCTGATCCAGTTCGTGTTCAACACGCTGGGCCTGACGGACTTTCGCGCCCGCGTGGGCACGCGCGACCCGGACAGCGACAAGTATGTGGGCGACGCCGCCCAGTGGGAGAAGGCCACCGCCGCCATCATCGCTGCCTGCGACGATATGGGCCTGCCGTATGTGGTCGAGGCCGGTGAAGCCGCCTTCTACGGCCCCAAGCTCGACTTCATCTTCCGCGACGTGCTCAAGCGCGAGTGGCAGTTGGGCACGGTGCAGGTGGATTACAACCTGCCGGAGCGCTTCGACCTAGAGTACGTGGCCGAGGACAACACGCGCCAGCGGCCCATCATGATCCACCGCGCGCCCTTCGGCAGCCTGGAGCGCTTTGTCGGCATCATCATCGAGCACTTCGGCGGCGCGTTCCCGGTTTGGCTGTCGCCGGTGCAGGCGGTGGTGATCCCCATCGCTGACCGCCACTTGGACTACGCGGATCAGGTCGCCGCTGAGCTGAAAGCGCAGGGGCTGCGCGCGCAGGTGGACAGGGGCAAGGCGCGCATGGGCGCTAAGATCGTTCAGGCGCGCGAGCAGCACATCCCCTACATGCTGATCGTCGGCGACCGCGACGCCGCGGCCGGCACGGTGAGCGTGCGTCTGCGCACCGACGAGGACCTGGGCGCGCTGCCGCTGGACGAGTTCAAAGCGCTCATCGGGCGCGTAGTGGCCGAGAAAGCGCTTGATCTGCGCTAAGTTACAATTAAGCGCATGCGATCCTGCTCACGCGAAGGACAACCCCCATGCCCGAAATCCACTTTGACCGCTACTACCGTTACGACGACCTGACGCGCCTGCTGCGCGCCTACGCCGACGAATACCCGCAGCTCGTCGCGCTGGAGAGCATCGGCCGCAGCTACGAGGGGCGCGACATCTGGCTGGTGACAGTGACCAACGGCGCGACTGGCCCAGCGGGCGACAAGCCCGCCCTGTGGGCCGACGGCAACATCCACGCCTCCGAAGTGTCACCCTCAACAGCCTGCCTGCACCTGCTCAACCACCTAGTCACCAAATACGGCAGCGATCCCGACGTGACGCGCGCCCTCGACACACGCGCGTTCTACATCTGCCCGCGCGTCAACCCCGATGGCGCGGAGTGGGCGCTGGCCGACAAGCCGAAGATCATCCGCAGCAGCACCCGCCCCTACCCCTACAACGAGGACCCGATCGGCGGGCTGCGCCAGGAGGACGTAGACGGCGACGGCCGGATGCTGCAGATGCGCTTCCCCGACCCCAACGGCCCCTGGAAGCCGCACCCGGACGAGCCGCGCCTGCTGGTGCGGCGCGACCCTGCCGAGACCGGCGGCACGTACTACCGCGTGCTGCCGGAGGGCGTGATTGAGGATTACGACGGCGTGCGCATCTGGCTGCAGCCCAACAAGGAAGGGCTGGACTTGAACCGCAACTTCCCATCGGAGTGGCGGCCCGAAGGCGAGCAGAGCGGCGCGGGGCCGTTTCCCACGTCCGAGCCGGAGGTGCGGGCCGTCGTCGCCTTTATCGTCAACCACCCGAACATCACTGGCGGCATCACTTTCCACACGTTCAGCGGCGTGCTGCTGCGCCCCTATGGCACAAAGCCTGACGACGCTTTTCCCGCCGAGGACCTGTGGACGTTCAAGATGATCGGCGCGAAAGGGACTGAGATCACCGGCTACCCTAACATCTCGGTCTTTCACGACTTCAAGTACCACCCGAAAGAGGTTATCACCGGCGTGTTCGATGACTGGCTGTACGAACACCTTGGCGTCTACGCCTGGACGGTCGAAATCTGGAGTCCGCAGCGCCAGGCCGGCATTGACGACTACAAGCCAATTGACTGGTATCGGGAGCACCCGCTGGAACATGACCTAAAGCTGCTCAAATGGAGCGATGAGGCGCTGGAGGGGCGCGGCTTCGTAAACTGGTATCCGTTCGAGCACCCCCAGCTTGGGCCGGTTGAGATCGGCGGCTGGGACTCGATCTACTGCTGGCGCAACCCGCCGCCGCACCTGCTGGAGAACGAGATCGCCCGCTTTGCCGATTGGTGCGTGTGGCATCTGCTGATCTCGCCTCGGCTGGAGCTGTTCAACGCGCAGGCCGAACCGCTGGGCGGCGGCGCTTACCGCGTGCAGCTGGCGGTGCACAACACCGGCTGGCTGCCGTCCTACGTCTCGAAGAAGGCGCTGGAGCGCAAGGCCGTGCGCGGCGTGATCTGCGAGATCGCGCTGCCGGAGGGCGCGTCGCTCAAGACCGGCAAACCGCGCGAGGACATCGGCCAGCTTGAGGGCCGCGCCTATGTGGGCGCGTCGGCTGCGCCTTGGGCCGCCATCAGCAGCGCCCCCACCGCCGACCGCGCCAAAGTCGAATGGGTGGTGCACGCGCCGCAGGGCGGCACAGTGGCGCTCACGGCGCGCCACGCGCGCGCCGGCGTCGTTTACGCCGAAGTGACGCTGGCGGCGGACGGAAACTGACGGCAAGCCAAGCCGCCAGCCGGTTACAGCCCGGGCAGTCTGTGCTATGATGAGCGCCGCTTGTGCAGAAAGGGGCGTGTCATGCGCGGCGGACGACGCTGGTTGATTGTGCTCATTCCGCTGGTCTTATTGGCGGCGGTGATCGTGGGCGGGCTGCTGTGGGTGTCGAACCCGGCCGCCCCCATGCCGGAGGCGCTGGCGGCGCTCGAAACGGACGCGGCGGTGACAGTCAGCCGCGAGAACGGCTGGATCGTGCTGCAGCCCGTGGGCGTCAGCGCGCAGACCGGACTGATCTTCTACCCCGGCGGGCTGGTCGCCCCGGAGGCGTATGCGCCGCCGCTGCGCGAAGTGGCCGCTGCCGGCTACAAAGTGGTGATCGTGCCCATGCCGCTCAACCTGGCCGTGCTCAACGCCAGCGCGGCAGCCGGCGTGATCGCCGCCTACCCAGAGATCGCGCGCTGGGCGGTGGCGGGGCACTCGCTGGGCGGCGCGATGGCGGCGCGCTTCGCCCACGACAACCCGGACAAAGTGCAGGGGGTGGCGCTGTGGGCCGCCTACCCAGAGGGCAGCGCGGACCTGTCGGGGCGGGCGCTGGCCGTCACCTCAATCTACGGCACGCTCGACGGCCTGGCGACGGTCGAACAGGTGGAGGGCGCGCGCCCGCTGCTGCCGCCGGACACAGTGTGGGTGAAGATCGAGGGCGGCAACCACGCCCAGTTCGGCTCGTATGGCGACCAAGCGCGCGACAACGCCGCCGCGATCAGCCGCGAGGCGCAGCAGGCGCAGGTCGCCGCCGCCACCCTCGACCTGCTGGCGCGCGTGGAGGCGGCCGGTTGAGCCGGCGGACGCAGGCGCTGCGGCGCGCCTTCGCTGCGGCCGCTGCGCTCTACGCGCTGGGGCTGCTGGCCTACCTGCTGCTGCGGCTGGCCGCCGGCGACCGCTGGTGGTGGCTGGCCCTGCTGCACAACTTCGCGCCGTTTTACTTCGCCCCGCTGCTGATCCTGCTGCCGACCGCGCTGCTGCTGCGCGACCGCGCCAGCGCCCTCCGCCTGCTGCCGCTGCTGGCGGCTGGCGCGCTGTGGTTCGGCCCGCTGTGGCTGCCGGACAACACCGACAGCGCCGCCGCCGCACATGGCGCGAACCGGCTGGAGGTGGTGAGCTTCAATATCCTCTACAACAACCCGCGCCTGGACGACGCGGCCGCCTGGCTGCGCGAGGCCGATGCCGACATCGTGCTGCTGCAGGAGGTCGTGCCGGCCAGCCGCCGCCGGCTGCTGGCGGCGCTGGGCGACGCCTACCCTTACGACGACCGCGACCTGCGCGGCACGACTCAGCTCACGCTCTCGCGCCTGCCGCTTGTGTCCGCCGAGGAAATTGACCTGGGGCGCTGGTGGGCGCGCCGCCTGGAGGTAGACCACGACGGCCAGCGGGTCGCCGTCTACAACGTGCATCTGCCGATGCCGGTGGGCGAGACGCGCCGCCTGTCGTGGCTGCCGATACCGGCGGCGGTGGCGCGCCTGGCCCCGGTGGAGCTGGCGCTGCGCTATAACGAGACGCGGCGCAACGCCAGCCTGCGGGCGCTGCTTGATATACTGGAGCGAGAGCCGCTGCCGTTTATCGCGGCGGGGGATTTCAACACCAGCGACAGCGCCGTGATCTACGGCGAGCTGCAGGCTGTGCTGCGCGACTCGTTCCGCGAGGCGGGCTGGGGGCCAGGCGCAACCTGGCCCGCTGGCCTGGGCGACGACGGCCTGCCGGCCTTTCTGCCGCCGCTGGTGCGCATTGATTACGTGTGGCACAGCGCCGATTTCCGCGCCCTGCGCGCCGAGACCGGCCCGCGCCTGGGGTCAGACCACCTGCCGCTGCGCGTCAGTCTGAGCCGCCAGCCCCGTCCCGCGTGACTTTCGGCTCGACGCGGTCCACGTGGTCGTCGCGGTTGTCCGGCCTGTGGCCGATGCGATAGGGCACGGTTGTCACGGCGACGCTGTCCATGCCGGTCAGCGCCAGGTTGAAGATGAAGGCGCTGTTTTGGTGCAGCGCCTGCTCCCAGAAGCTGTCCATGACCAGGTGGCCCATGATGACATGCACGAAGCAGTCCGGCGTTTCGTCCTGAAGCTGGCGGATGTACTCGCGGATCGGCTCGGCCAGCTGGCGGTAAGGCGACGGCAGGATCACCAAATCGCCCTCGCCGATGCGCTGACGCCACTTGGCGCAGGTCTGCTCGGTGCGCTCTGGGTTGACGCTGACGTGCACGCCCACCCAGGGGTGGCCCAGCGACTTGGCGAAGTTGACCATGCGCACCGTTTCCGCGTGCACGTTGTCCACCAGCACCAGCGTGCGCACCGGCTGGGCGCGCACCGGCTCGACGTTCTCGCGGCTGAGGGCAGCAGCCACTGTCCTGTAGTGGTGGTGGATGCGGAAGAAGATAACCACCAGCGTCGGGATGAGCACGACGACGAACCACGCGCCGTGCACGAACTTGGTGGTGGCGAACA
>Ga0308414_1001431_pt1 | contig 15644 bp, 20 predicted proteins | sample HotsprSampleOS50_FD_205667 | JGI IMG/M metagenome (GOLD analysis project Ga0308414, IMG submission 205667) | Hot spring phototrophic mat microbial communities from Octopus Spring, Yellowstone National Park, Wyoming, United States - 20090730_OS50 ... | reverse complement strand
AGCCCTTCTCCCCTAGCGATTGGCGGCCCCGTGTGTCAACGCAGGCTTGCACGAACGCCCATCCCCGTCTAGCTCTCGGGCTGTGCTGCCCTCGTCCGCGCAGATCGAACGCGTGGCGGATCAGCTGCTGCGGCGGCTCGTCGATCGGCAACTGTTCGAGCCCACCGTCGCCGAGGCGACCGTCCGCGAGCGCTTCGTGGAGGTGCTGCGGGCCCATTTCGACGAGGAGGCCGCGATCGACCGCGAGGCTCAGGCCGAGGCCGAGAAACTCGTCCGCCAGGGCGCGCCAGGCATCCGGCGGGAAGACCTCGATTTGCGCCGCGTCGAGCTGCTGGTCAAACAGCGCCTGGCCAAGGCGCGGGGGTTCCCGCTGTGACCCTCTCGGAAGCCCGCCTCTCGTACCTCGCGCACCGACTCCTCGATGTGGTGCGCCAGCAGGCGCTGGGGCGGGTTCGCAACGAGCGGCTCTTCCTGCGGGAGGTCAAGGAAGGCCTCTCCGAAGCCTTCGATCTCGACGCCCGCCTCGACCAGCTGGCACGAGCCCGCATGCCCCGGGGGATCACCCCGGGCAGCCGGGACTGGGAGATCCGCTACCGCCAGTACTACGAGGAAGAGCGGCGCAAGCTGGGCGGCCGCTGAGCGCCGAGGGGGCGCTGGACCTGCGGCCGGCTTGACTCGCCGCGGGACATGGTTAGCTTTCCGCCCGCATTTCGCCCGGGAAGCCCAGGCACGACAGGAAAGGAGCATCGCGCACCATGAAGATCCGACCACTGCACGATCGCGTGCTGGTGAAGCGGCTCGAAGAGCAGGTCGAGACGACCAAGGGCGGGATCATCATCCCAGACACGGCCAAGGAGAAGCCGCAGCAGGGGAAGGTCATCGCAGCAGGCAAGGGTAAGCTGACCGAGGACGGCAAGCTCCTTCCGCTCGAGGTGAAGGAAGGGGATACGATCCTCTTCGGCAAGTACGCCGGCAGCGAGATCAAGATCGAGGGCGAGGAACACCTGATCATGCGCGAGGACGACATCCTCGGCGTGATCGAGAGCTGAACGAGGAGCGGGAGCGATGGCAGCGAAAATCGTCAAATTCCATCAGGACGCCCGCGATCGCGTGCTGCGCGGGGTGAATGTCCTCGCCGATGCGGTCACGGTCACGCTCGGCCCACGTGGACGCAACGTGGTGCTCGAGAAGTCGTTCGGCGCACCCACCGTGACCAAGGACGGGGTCACCGTCGCCAAGGAGATCGAGCTCGAGGACAAGTTCGAGAACATGGGAGCGCAGATGGTGAAGGAGGTCGCCTCCAAGACCTCCGACGTGGCGGGCGACGGGACCACGACCGCCACGGTGCTGGCGCGTGCTATCTTCACCGAGGGGCTCAAGATGGTCGTCGCCGGCCACGATCCGATGTCGCTCAAGCGAGGCATCGAAAAGGCCGTGACGGCCATCGTCGCCGAGCTCAAAGAGCTGTCCAAGCCCACCAAGGAGCAGAAAGAGATCGCTCAGGTCGGCACGATCAGCGCCAACAACGACTCGACCATCGGCGACATCATCGCCGAGGCCATGAGCAAGGTCGGCAAGGAAGGTGTCATCACGGTCGAGGAGGCGAAGAGCCTCGAGACGCAGCTTGAGGTGGTCGAAGGGATGCAGTTCGACCGGGGCTACAGCTCCCCCTACTTCGTCACCGATCCCGATCGGATGGAGGCCGTGCTGGAGGACGCCTACATCCTGGTGCACGAGAAGAAGATCTCGTCGATGAAAGACCTGCTTCCGCTCCTCGAGCAGGTGGCCCGGTCGGGCAAGCCACTGCTCATCATCGCTGAAGAGGTCGAGGGCGAGGCGCTCGCGACCCTCGTGGTCAACAAGATTCGCGGGACACTGGCCGTCGCTGCAGCGAAGGCACCGGGGTTCGGCGACCGCCGGAAGGCCATGCTCCAGGACATCGCCATCCTGACCGGTGGGCAGATGATCGCCGAAGAGCTCGGCACGAAGCTCGAGAACGTCACCTTGAACGATCTCGGGCGCGCCAAGCGTGTCGTCCTCGACAAGGACAACACGACCATCATCGACGGCGCAGGGAAGAAGGCCGACATCGAGGGGCGGATCAAGCAGATTCGGGCGCAGATCGAGGAGACCACCTCGGATTACGACCGCGAGAAGCTGCAGGAGCGTCTGGCGAAGCTCGTGGGCGGTGTCGCGGTGATCAAGGTCGGCGCAGCCACCGAGATCGAGATGAAGGAGAAGAAGGCTCGGGTGGAGGACGCGTTGCACGCCACTCGGGCAGCGGTCGAGGAGGGCATCGTGCCTGGCGGCGGCGTGGCCCTGCTCCGCGCGAGCGCGGCCCTCGACAAGGTGCAGGCCAACGAGGAGGAGCGCTACGGTGTGGCGATCGTCCGGCGCGCCATCGAGGAACCGCTGCGCTGGATCGCCAAGAACGCCGGCGCGGAAGCCTCCATCGTGCTCGAGACCGTCAAGGGCGGCAAAGGCGCCTACGGCTTCAACGCCGCCACGGAGCAGTACGAGGATCTGATGAAAGCCGGGATCATCGACCCCACGAAGGTGGTGCGGATCGCCCTCCAGAACGCCGCGTCGGTGGCCGGCCTGCTGCTCACGACCGAGGCGATGGTGGCCGAAAAGCCCAAGGAGGAGACCACTCCTGCCATGCCGCCCGGAGGCGGGATGGGGGGCATGGGCGGCATGATGTAGGCGTCCCGGCGCCTGGCCCGGGGGGTTCCGAACGCGCCCCGGTTCCGCCCGAGTGGGCGGGGCCGGGGCGCGATGTTTTCGGCTCGCTCGGGCAGCGCCTGGCACCCTGCGAGGGCGGGCTGTGCCGGGGCTGGCACGCCGGGGGGTGGAACGCAGGGGGGAATCCCCGGGCGCTTCCGGGCACGAGCTTTGCGACCGCGGAGCGCTGCATGCCGACCAGCGGCGAGGACGCGATCGCTGCCCGCCTGGAAGAGCGGCTCGCGTGCATCCGCGATGCCTGCCCGTGGTGTGCCCTGGGGCACGACGTCATCTACACCTGGGCCCTGCGCGAACGCCGGCGGTCGCTCGGCGCTTGGGCGGGGCTGGGCCATCACACGCCCACGGGGGTCGCCCCCTGCCGGGCGGCGCGAATCTGGGTGCGGCACGTCTCTCAGGGTCTGCCGGCGCTCGACCTGCGGCTGACGAGCCACGAGGCAGCCATCACCGCCTTCCAGTTCGCCGAGCACGAGGGAGCGCGTGGCCGGTCTTCCGGCGGTCCCCGCCCGACCCTGGCGCGACTGCGCCGCCGTGTACCCGGCTGACACGCATCGACGACGGCGTCTCGTTGACCGGCCAGCGCGGCCTGTGGCAACAGCCCGCCAGGTCGAGGCATGCCTGGCGCGTGGCGCAGTTGCCTGGCGAGCGTCGTGGTCGCCGTCAGCGGGGTGATCGCCGCAGAGGCGCAGAACCATCCCTTCGGGTCGCATCCGCTGGCGTACGCCGCCGGGGCCATTCGTCCGAACCATGTTCCCCAGGCGGCGCTGGACCAGGCGACACGCGACTTCTACGACGCCTGGAAAGCACGGTATCTTCGACAGACCTGCGGCACGGGTCGGTACGTGGTCGTGGCCCGCACCCGCCGCGGGAACCTGACCGTCTCCGAGGCCCACGGCTATGGCATGCTGCTGGCGGCCCTCATGGCGGGCCACGATCCCGACGCCCGACGGATCTTCGACGGGATGTTCGTCTTCTTCAAGGAGCACCCCTCGATCGTCACCCCGTCGCTCATGGCCTGGTACCAGCGCACATCCTGCGCCAGCGCCGAGGGCAGCGACAGCGCCACGGACGGCGACCTCGACATCGCCTATGCCCTGCTGCTCGCGGACAGGCAGTGGGGCAGCTGCGGCCCGATCGACTACGCCGCCGAGGCGGCAGCGCTGCTAGCCGGCATCGCGAGCGGCGAGGTGGACACGACGGGATCTTACCTGCGGCTCGGCGATTGGACCCAGCCTGCGGAGCCGCAGTACTACGCGGCGACGCGCTCCTCGGATTTCATGCCCGGACACCTGCGGTCCTTCGCTGCGGTGACGGGCATGCCGGCGTGGACGACCATCCTCGACCACACCTACGGGGTCTTCGATGCCCTCCAGACGACCTACAGCCCCGCGACGGGACTGCTCCCCGACTTCATCGCCGATCCCCTCGGGTCGCCGATGCCGGTCGCCCCGCACTTCCTCGAGGGCCCCAATGACGGCGCTTACGACTTCAACGCCTGTCGCGACCCCTGGCGCCTGGCCAGTGATTTCGTGATCTCGGGCGAGCCACGGGCGCGCACCCTCGTCCAGCGTCTGACCACCTGGCTGCGCGGGGCGACCGGCGACAACCCCGCGAACATCAGGGCCGGCTATCAGCTCGATGGGACACCGAGCCCGGGCGCCGACTACCTGTCGTTGGCCTTCGTCGCGCCGCTCGGCGTCGGCGCGATGGTCGATGCCAGCAATCAAGCCTGGCTGAATGCCCTCTGGGACCTCGTGGTCGCGACACCGCTCGAGACGGGCGAGTATTACGAGAACACTCTCAAGCTCCTCTCGATGATCGTCATGTCCGGCAACTGGTGGGCACCGCACATGGTCTCGGGCGGCTGCGTGCCCCCGCCCACGACGCCGCTCTGCAGCGGCGGCGGCGCCATCGGCGACCTGAGCCTGCGACTCGACAACCTCCTCTCGCCGCCGGGAGCGCAACGGCTGGCGCTTGCGGGCTCGTTGTTCTTCCCTGGGGGCATCCCGGTGACACCGCCGCAGGTGGACGGCGCGCAGATCCTCGTCGAAGACCTCGGCAACGCGGGCAGCCCGCTCTACGAGCTCAGCCACCGCACAACGCCTGTCCCGCCGGAATCCGCAGCGAGCTGTGCGCTCGGGGATGGCTGGGTGCCCGGCCGCGGGCTGTACCGAAATCGCTCGGGTGCGCTCGACCCACCCTCCTGCACCCCAGGATCCGCCAATGGCCTGCGACGCCTCCGCCTGGCGTCGCGCAGCGGCTTCGATGTCGCCCTCCGGCTCGCCGCGCGGCAAGCCAGCATCCCGGTTCCGGTCGGACCGCTCCGCCTCACCTGGGTGCTCGGTGCGCAGCAGGCCGCCGGGGATGCTGGCCAGTGCGCCGTGAGCAGCACCCTCGCGTGCACCGGCAATCCCGCCGGGACCCGTCTCGTCTGTCGCTGAGGCCCGCACGATCGCCCGGGTCGTCGCGGGCATGCCCGGTGCGATGTTTCTCGACGCCTCGACGCGTAGCCGACGAGCGTTCTTGGCAGCAGAGCCGGCATTCGCAGCGAGGGAACTCATGAGTCGACATCGTTCGATGTCTCCTCCGAGAGTGCTGGTGGAAGGTCGATGGCGCCTGCGGCACGCCGAACAGCACGACGAGCCCCGGCCTCTGCCTGTACGACGCGAACGGGAGTCTGGTTGCCGCTGCGCCATCGATGACCTCCGACCCGACACGGCCTGGAGCCCGAAGCTCCCCGACGGCTGGAGCTACCTGGACAACACGCGGACATTCGCTGGGATCAGGAAGGTCCGTCTGCTGGCGGGTGGCCCTGGCGAGGCGCAGGTGCTCGTCTCCGGAGGCGGCCCGGGCTTGCCCTTGCCGGCTCCGGTGACCCCGACCCCCCTCTTTGCCCAGGACCCGACCGTGACGGTTCAGCTCGTGAACGAGAACGCACGCTGCTGGCGCGCGACCTTCCTCAGCGCGCGCAGGAACACGGGCCAGACCTTCAGGGCAAGGCTGCACTGAACGAGGACCGCAGGGCGAGAGCCGCCAGCCCGTCTCAGACCCGCGCGAAAAGCTCCGCCCAGTCCTCGATGGCGGTCTCCTGGCCCGGCACGAGCTGGATCGCGAGCTGGTCGTAGCCCGCTGCTGCGAGGCTGCGCACCCAGTCGCACAGCTCGTCGCGCGCATCGCGTCCAGCTCCGCCAACGCCAACGGGAGGAGCGTGAGAAACGTCATCCAGCCGTCTGCCACCTGCGCTGCCAGGGCACGGGCCTTTGGACCGAAGGCCGAGAGATGCACGGGAATCGGGTCGCAGAGATTCACGAGCCCCGCTTCCGGATTGAGAAAGCGCACCAGGTGCGTGCGCCCGGCGTGGCGCCAGGGGACGGTCTCGCCGGCAAGGATGCCGCGGACGGTGCTCACGTAGTCGCGCAGATCGGCGAGCCGCACCGGCCCGTGGCGGATACGCTCAGTGCGCGCTGCCGCCAGGGCCGCAGCGACGAAGACGTCCGCGCATAAGGAGCTGCGTGTCGTACAGCCAGGCGTGCGAGAAGCCCAGCTCCTCCGCGCGACGCACCCATCGCCACGCATCGACTCCCGGGGCCAGCGCTATGCCGAAGTCCATACCCTTCCCCTACGCTGCGAACGCTGCTGCCTCGAGCAGCTCCGCGCTGCGGTGTCGCGGCTGGCCGGCGCTCTGCTAGAAGAGGAGCGCCATGCGGCCGATCGAGATCGAGACCCCGGCCCTGCGGTTTCACGCGCTCGAAGCGGGCGCTGGACCGCTGGCCCTCTGTCTCCACGGCTTCCCTGACGATGCTCGCACCTGGCGCCACCAGGTGCCGGCGCTGGTCGCCGCGGGGTACCGCGTCGTGGCGCCTTTCATGCGCGGCTATGCGCCGACGGAGCGGCCGCGCGATGGACGCTACGATGCCGCCGTGCTCGGCGAGGACGTCGCAGCGCTCCTCGACGCCCTGGAGGCCGAGCAGGCGGTGGTCGTTGGCCATGACTGGGGCGCGGTGGCCGCCTGCCTGGGTGCGTTGCTGGCCGCCCCGCGCATCCGCAGGCTCGTGACGCTGGCCGTGCCCTACGGGCCGGGCTTCTTCCGCGCGCTGCGGGAAAGTCACGCCCAGCAACGGCGGAGCTGGTACATGATGTTCTTCCAGCACCAGCTGGCGGCCGAGGCACTGGCATACGACGACTTCGCGATGATCGAGCACCTGTGGTGCGACTGGTCCCCCGGGTGGGTGCCGCCCCCAGACACCCTGGCGGCGGTGAAGGCGACCTTCCGCCAGCAGGGCACGGTCGAGGCGGCCCTCGGCTACTACCGTGCGAGCATCGGGCCCGTGCTCGACGCCCCGGACCAGCGGGAGGCCATGCTGCAAGCGCTGGCCATGCCCATCCCGGTGCCAGCCCTCCACCTCCACGGCAGCGAGGACGGCTGCATCGGCGTGGAGCTGACGGCCGGGCTGGAGGGCTACTTTCCTGCCGGGCTGCGGCTCGAAATCGTCCCGTCGGCCGGACACTTTCTCCATCAGGAACGGCCGGCCGAGATCAACGAGCTCCTGCTGGATTTTCTCCAGCACTGATCGCCATTGACACCCCGGGGGGCGCCCGTTAGGGTGCGTCGCTTCTCCCTCGGGATACCCTCTGATACCCTGCGCTCATGTTCGACACCCTCGGTGACAAGCTCGAGTCGCTGCGGCGCAAGCTGCAGGGGCACGGTCGCATCACCGAGCGCAACATCGAAGAAGCGCTGCGCGAGGTCCGCCTGGCCTTGCTCGAGGCCGACGTCCATGTGGGCGTCGTCCGCGATTTCATCGACGCGGTCAAAAAGGACGCGCTCGGGCAGGACGTGCTGCGCAGCCTCACGCCAGAGCAGCACTTCATCAAGCTCGTCCATCGCGAGCTGATCCGCCTGCTCGGGGAACAGCCCGCCACGCTCGACCTCGGCGGGGCCTCGCCCGTCGTCGTCATGCTGGTCGGTCTGAATGGCGCGGGCAAGACGACGACCGCTGCGAAGCTGGCGCGCTGGCTGCGCGTCGAACGCAGCCGCAGCCCCTATCTCGTGCCTGCGGACGTCTACCGCCCCGCCGCCATCCAGCAGCTGACGACGCTCGCCCAGCAAGTCGGCATCGCTGTTCACCCCACCACCGCCGGCACGGATCCCGTCAACATCGCCAAGGGAGCGATCGCCGCGGCTCGCGCCGCCGGCCACGATACGGTCATCCTCGATACGGCCGGTCGGCAGACGATCGACGAAGAGCTGATGGGCGAGCTCGAGCGCATGCACGCGGCCGTGTCGCCGCGGCACGTCGTGCTCGTCGCCGACGCGATGACCGGTCAGGACGCCGTCGCCACCGCGCAGGGATTCGCAGCGCGCCTGCCGCTCACCGGCATCGTCCTCACGAAGATCGAGGGCGATGCCCGGGGCGGGGCTGCACTGTCGCTGCGGACCGTCACGGGCAAGCCCATCCTCTTCGTCGGCACGGGGGAAAAACCCGAAGCTCTCGAGGCGTTCTATCCCGACCGCATCGCGTCCCGGATCCTCGGCATGGGCGATGTGCTGTCGCTCGTCGAGCGCGCCGAGAAGGCCTACGACCGCGCCCAGGCCGAGGCCCTGGGTCGCAAGCTCCGGAAGAACGAATTCGACCTCGAGGATTTCCGCGAGCAACTCCGCGCCGTGCGGCGCATGGGCTCGGTTACCGAGCTGCTCGGCATGATCCCCGGCATGAAAAAGCTCTTCCGCGGTGCCGACCTCGGTGATGCCGATCAGGAGCTGCGCCGGGTGGAAGCGATCATCAACTCGATGACCGCCGAAGAGCGGCGCAACGTGCATATTCTGAACGCCAATCGCCGCAAGCGGATCGCGCTCGGCAGCGGCACATCGGTCGCGGACGTGAATCGTCTGCTCAAGCAGTTCACGCAAACCAAGAAAATGTTGAGGAAACTCGGCTCGGGCAGCCTCCCGATGAGTGGCGGCCTCCCGCGAGGAATGGGTCCATGGTGAAGATTCGTCTGGCTCGTCACGGCAGCAAGAAGCGTCCCTTCTACCGGATCGTCGTCGCGCATTCCGAGGCCCCGCGGGACGGCCGCTTCATCGACCAGGTCGGCTACTACGACCCGCGGCAGTCGGGCGCCGAGGTGCACGTCGATGCGGAGAAGGTAGCGGCGTGGCGGGCACGAGGAGCACAACCCACGTCGACGGTCGAGCGGCTGTTGCGCCGGCATCGGCCCGAGGCCGCGACGCCACCATCTTCCGCATGAACTGAGCCGCGCGGGGCCGCAGCAGGCCCCCGGCCTCCACCTCCAGAGGAGCGGCGCGTCCCATGAAGGATCTGGTCTCGTATCTGGCCAAGCATCTCGTCAATCACCCCGAGGCGGTCGAGGTCACGGAAACGGAGGGGGAGAAGGCCTCGGTGCTCGAGTTGCGCGTGGCGAAGGACGACATCGGGCGTGTCATCGGCAAGCAAGGCCGCACCGCGAAGTCGCTCAGAACGATCTTGAACGCCATCGCGTCGCGCACGAACCGGAGGGTCGTCCTCGAGATCATCGAGGAGAAGTGACCTCGTGACCTCCGGCCCGCCCCCGGACCGGCGGACGACCTGCGCCGTGGGCGAGGTCGTCGGGGTCCACGGGCTGCGCGGCCTCCTGCGCGTGCGTCCGTACCATCCACCGGCCCCGAGCATCGCCCCCGGACGCGAGGTGCTCCTGGAGCAGCCCGGCGGGACGCGGCGCGCACGCGTGCGGAGCGCGGCGCCCCACGGCGGGGTGCTCCTCGTCGGCATCGAGGGGATCGAGGACCGCAGCGCTGCCGAGGCCCTGCGCGGGGCGCGGGTCGTCGTTCCGCTGGCCGAGCTGCCCCCGCTCGGTCCCGACGAGTTCTACTGGCACGAGGTCGAGGGGTTCGCGGTCGAGACCATCGGCGGCGCGCGCCTCGGCGCCATCGCCGCGACCATGACGACCGGCCTTCACGACGTGTGGATCGTCCGCGACGGCGCACACGAATATCTGCTCCCGGTCGTTGGCGAGGTCGTCCGGAGCATCGACCGCTCGGCCCGGCGGGTCGTCGTCGACCCGCTGGACGGGCTCCTCGACTAGTGCGCATTCACGTCGTCACGCTGTTCCCCGAGTGCTTCGCCGGTCCGCTGGCGTGCGGGCCGCTGCAGCGCGCTCGCAGCATCGGGGCGCTCCAGATCTGGTTGCACCAGCTTCGCGACTACGCGGCGGGGAAGCACCGTCAGGTCGACGACGTGCCCTACGGCGGCGGGCAGGGCATGGTGCTCAAGCCCGAGCCGCTCGTGGCCGCGATCGAGCACGTCGCCCGCGTGGACCAGCCCCACCGCGTGCTGCTCTCGGCTCGCGGGCGCCGGCTGGCGCAGGCCGATGTGGCGCGGCTTGCGCGGCAGGACAGCGTGCTCCTGGTCTGTGGGCGCTACGAGGGCGTGGACGAGCGGGTGACGGAGTGGATCGACGAGGAGGTCTCCATCGGGGATTACGTGCTCAGCGGGGGAGAGCTCGCGGCCGCCGTCCTGATGGACGCCATCGCGCGCCTGCTGCCCGGCGTGCTCGGCAGCACCGCCTCCGCTCCCGACGATTCCTTCGCCACCGGGCTCCTCGAGCATCCGCAGTACACGCGACCGTGGACCTTCCGCGGACGAAGCGTCCCCGCCGTGCTGGGCTCCGGCGACCACGCAGCCATTCGCCGATGGCGCCGCCGGGAAGCCCTCCGCGTGACGCTCGAGCGCCATCCCGACCTGTTGACCACGGCCGTGCTCGACGACACGGACCGGGAGCTGCTCGGCGAGCTGGCACGCACGAGCGACCGTGGCTGAGCTCTACCTCGCGCTGCTGCACCATCCGGTGTACGACAAGCACCGGGCGGTGGTCACCACCGCGGTGACCAACCTCGACGTCCACGACATCGCCCGCGTGGCGCGGACCTTCGACGTGCGCGGGTATTTCGTCTGCACGCCGGTGCCGACGCTGCGTCGCCTCGTCGATCGCATCATCCGGCACTGGGAGGTCGGCCCGGGCGCGGCCTACAACCCGACCCGCAAGGCGGCACTCGCGTTGGTGCGGCAGGTGCCAGCGCTCGACGACGCGCTCGCGGAGATCGAGCGGGACACGGGCTGCCTGCCCTTCGTCGTGGCCACCACGGCCCGCGACGCGCCGGGACGCTTGACGCATGCGATGCTGCGCCAGCGCGTGAGCGCGGCGGGTCCCCCCGTGCTCCTCGTCTTCGGCACGGGCTGGGGGCTCACTGACGAGCTGATCGCCCGCTGCGATGCCGTGCTCGAGCCCATTCGTGGCGTCGGGGAATACAACCACCTGCCCGTGCGCGCAGCCGTGGCCATCGTCCTTGACCGAATCCGTCACGGACGCTAATGGTTAACGCTTCGCCATGAACCCCATCGACCGGATCGAGGCGGAGCAGCTTCGCAACGACATTCCTCCGTTCAAGCCCGGAGACACCGTGCGCGTGCACGTCCGGGTGGTCGAGGGCGACAAGGAGCGCATCCAGGTCTTCGAGGGCACCGTGATCGCTCGCTCCGGCGGCAGCAATCGTGAAACCTTCACGGTGCGCAAGATGTCCTATGGGGTCGGCGTCGAACGCATCTTCCCGGTCCATTCGCCGCGAATCGACCGCATCGAGGTCACGATGCGCGGTGCCGTGCGACGGGCAAAGCTCTACTACCTGCGCAAGCGCACCGGACGCGCTGCGCGCGTCGCCGAAGACACGCGAGAGCAGGCGAGCGAGAAGCGCTAGTTCGAGACCCACCCGGACCGGCCGCTTCCCCTCAGAGGGACCAGAACCGGGCCGCGTTGTCGTGGACGATCTTGCGCCGCTCGTCCTCCGGCACATTCACGAACAGCGTCTCGATGGTCTTCCGCGAGTAGGGCCAGTCGTTGCCGTGGTGCGGGAAGTCCGTCGACCATGCCATGTTCTCGACGCCTACCAGGTGCCGGATCGCGACGCCGCTCATATCGGTCATGAAGGTCGCGAGGCAGTGATCCTTGAAGTACTGGCTCGGGACCTTCTTCACCTTCGTGTTGGTCCAGTGCCGGTTTCGCCAGTAGCGGTCATCGACCATCTCGAGGAAGTGCGGGATCCAGCCCACCCCCACCTCGACGAAGGCCACGCGGAGGTCCGGGAAGCGGTCGAACACGCCCTGGAAGATCAGCTCGATGAGCGTCGGCATCGTGTACATGAACGCCGAGGCGCCGATGGCCACGCTCCCCTTGCTCGAGGCGGTCATCTTCGTCTGCTGCGCCGACAGCAGGAGGTGGATCGAGACGGGCATGTCGAGTCGCGAGGCCGCGTCCCAGAAGGGATCGTCGTCCGGGCGCAGTGAGTCGCCGCCGGAGGGCCACGCCGAGAGCGCGACACCCTTGTACCCCTCCTTCTTCGCGCGCTCGAGCTCGGCGACCGCCGTCTCGATGCCGACATTGGGCATCTGGAAGATCCCGACGAGCCGCGTCGGGTCGGCCGCGCAGAAGCCCTCCTTCAGCCAGCGGTTGTAGGCGCGGATCCCCGCGAGGTGTGCCTCCCGGTCCGCCTGTTTCATGAAGGTGAGCATGGCGCGCTGGGGCGGGTAGAGGATCTCGACGTCGACCCCGTCCTCGTCCATGAGCTCGAGGCGCTGGGGGCCGCGGTAACAGCCGGGATGAATCTCGCGTACCCCGGGACAATCGGAGGCACCGTAGCGGGCTCCGGTCCACCGGAGCTCCTCGGGCCGCGTCCCGACACAGGTGACCAGACCGAGCGGCTCCGGCGTGGTGGCCCCCAGGTACAGCCAGGCATGGCCGCCATCCTTGTCTTCGACCAGCTTCGGCGCCGTGTCCCGATACTTCGCCTCGAGCCACTCGGTCCAGAGATCCGGTGGTTCCACCACGTGCGCGTCCGCCGAGATGACCCGATGAGAAGTCGCCATGTCGTGAGCCCTCCGTCTCGTAGCTAACGGCGGTACCACGAGCCCAGCTGCGACGTAAAGGACCGGCGGGCACGGCCCGCCCGTCCCGCCCCCGCCGTGGCACCCTACCGGCGCCGCACGGCCCGCCCCCGTCGCTGCCTCGGCGATTCCCGCCTCAGAAATCGCAAGACCACATCCTCCTGCAGCCGGGCGTTTTCGACGAGGTGCGCGACTTCGTCGCCGGGAAGGGACGCCACGGCGAGGGGGTGCCGCGCGACGGGGCATGAAGGCTGTAAGGATGGCGGACATCGGCTTCGTTTCCACCGCACAGCTCGGCGAGGAGAGCGATTCCGTGGTCTCCTTGACCCGGGGCAGAATGGTATTCGTGGCCAGCGAGCCGATCGTTAAGGCCTGGCCCCGGGGACGCCATCGCTCGCGCCCTACCGGGGATCCTGCCACCGCATCCCTCGAGGTCGACCGAGCACTCCAGCAAACGCACGTCGCGCTGGAGACGCTGCAAGCGCTTCCCTCGATCGCTGTCCGGCTCGGTCCGGCGCCGATTGCAGGGCGGTCCCAGACCGCGCTACGAGGTCCTGCCATGGAGCTGCCGCGCTGGGGCGTGTTCGCGTTCCTCGACGGCCTCGGCGGCGAGGACACGATCGGCTTCGCGCGCGAGGTCGAGCGCCTCGGGTACGGCGTGCTCTGGCTGGTGGAGGCCCTGGGCCGCGACGCCCTCGCCCACGCCGCCGCGTTGCTAGTGCGCACCGAACGGCTCGTCGTTGGCTCCGGCGTGGCCAGCATCTGGGGGCGCGAAGCGTCGCAGGCGATGGCCGCGGCCCGCACCAATGCCGAGGTCTCGGGCGGTCGCTTCGTGTTGGGCCTCGGCGTCAACAACCCGACCTCGGCCGCCATGCGCGGGCTGCCCTACGACCGCCCGGTGACGGCCATGCGCACCTACCTGCGTCGCCTCGGCGAGACGCCCTACGGGGCCCCGCCGCCCGCCGAGGACCCGCCGGTCGTCGTGGCGGCGTTGCAGCCCCGCATGTTACAGGTGGCGGCTGCGCAGGCGGCAGGCACGCTGACCTACCTCATGACCCCCGCGCACACGGCTCGCGCCCGCGCCGCATTGGGAACGCGCTGGGTGTGCGTCGAGCAGGCGGTCATCCTCGAGACCGATCCGGTCCGCGCGCGTGCGGCCGCGCGCGCGTACCTGGGCTTCTACCTGCCCGCCATCGCCATCTATACACGCACGCTCGCTACGCTCGGCTTCGAGGCCGCTGATTTCGCCGGCGGGCTGAGCGACCGCCTGGTCGACGCGCTGGTCGCCTGGGGCGACGCGGCGCAGATTCGGAGCCGGCTGGAGGAACACGTCCGGGCGGGGGCGTCGCACGTCTGCATCCTGCCGCTCGATCCTTCCGGCGGCCTCGCGCCGGATCGCCGCGCGCTCGCCGTGCTCGCGCCCTACCTCGAGCACTGACCACTGCGAACTGGGCAGCCACCGGGACGTCGCTGCTATTTCACCAGAGCAGGGGACCACCCTGCCGCTGCGGCCGGCCTCGCTCCTGCTCGAGAGCTCGGGGGCGGGGGTGCTGGTGCAGGCGTACAACAGCGCCACCGCGACCTGCCGGACTGAGGCGTCTCTACGCTTTCCCGCTGGAGCCGGCCTCCATGTCTCGCACGATGGCAGCAAAGCGCTCGATGGGTTCGAGGTCGTCGAGAGCCTCGACGACACGATTCATATCAAGCGCCACGTACTCGTGGACCAGGACGTTGCGGAAGCCGGGAAGCTTTGCCAAGTGCTCGACAAGATCGGCGGGAAAGCGCGCATCGCCAGCGAGACAACGCACCGCCTCCGTATAATCCTCGAAGCGCTCTCCACGACGCGCGCAGAGCTCACCAGAGATATCGATGACGAGCTGACACACGGTCAGCAGTGAAAAAAGCACGTCGTTGTGAAGGCTCAGGTCGCGCCGGAGCGACTCGGCACCGACCACGCGTGGCCGTACGGCGCGCAGATGATCGAGGTGGCGCCGCAGCTCGGCGAGGCGCTCGACCACGTACGTCATCGCGCGAGAGCGGCCAGTTTTCGTGCGCGCGTCCGTTGCAGGAAGGGCGCGACGTCGGCCGCGCGCAGTTGCACGTCGCGCACGAAGGCGTGCGTACGCTCCTCATCAGTGCAATAGATGCGTCGGCCCTTCGTAACGATCGCACGCCCGAGCTGCGGCGGCGCATCGTTGAGAATCACCACGTCGGCGTCGCGGCGAAGGCGCCCCGCCAACACGGCAGCAAGCCGGACGCGGACATCGAAGCGTTGGCGAGCCGTCGGGTGCACCCTCCAATCGAGCAACACGCCGATGTCGACATCGCTCTCCCGGTGCGCGCGTTCCTCGCCGAAGCTTCCAAAGAGATATGCCGCGACCACACCTTGGACCTGCGATTCGGTCAGAGACCGGCCGACAATCGCAGCGATGTCGGTCTGGGGCGTCACTCGCAGCAAGCCTATCATGCCGCAGCCGCGCTTTCACGGTGACGAGCCGGCCGCACCCGCCGAAGCAGCCGCCGCGCCTGCCCGAGCCGTCCGACCGGGGCTCGCGGCTCCTGCCGGGGAGCGGGCGGATGTCCGCGTGCGACCGTACGCGGTGTCGGAGCGATGTCGATGCTACGATGAGCGCGGAGGCGGGCGCCCGCGACGGCCGGATTCCGGGCACCTTCAGGCGCATGCGATAGAGGCTCGTGCGGGATGTCAGGTTGGCGTCCGGCCGTGCTCGTCGCCCCGCAGGGAAGTTGGCGGGGAGCTCCAGCGCTTCGCTGGCGCCGGGTGGCCTACTGGCCTCGCTCGTCAGGTCGAAGAAGACCTCGCGCCGCTAGAGCGTGCCGTCGTGCTTGACCGGCTAGGGCATCGCGACCTTCTTCTTTCCGTGCCAATTCTCGACGGAAAGGAGCTTCTCATCGGGCGAGAAGGCGAGCCCGTTCGGCCCGAGGAGGTCGGTGATCAGGAGCTGCGGGGTG
>Ga0308414_1001426_pt1 | contig 15666 bp, 11 predicted proteins | sample HotsprSampleOS50_FD_205667 | JGI IMG/M metagenome (GOLD analysis project Ga0308414, IMG submission 205667) | Hot spring phototrophic mat microbial communities from Octopus Spring, Yellowstone National Park, Wyoming, United States - 20090730_OS50 ... | reverse complement strand
GAAGGACTGGATGCGCTGATTGCGACAATTGCGTCGCTGTGAGAGGCCTGGGTCATGCGTGCATCTGCCGCGTGCGTCATGTTGTTGCTGTGGGCGTCGGGGTGCGTGCAGTCGCCCGACCAGGCCCCTGCGGACCCCTCATCGCCCATCACCGCCGAGCAGCCGCCGGCGGAACCGAAGGCCCCGATGCTGGCGGGCGAGCCCCAAGGGCCGCCGGACGAGCCGCCGGCGCCGGCGGCCGCTCCGCCGGCGCCGCGCGAGATCGAGCTGCCTGTGGAGCGCGTGATCCAGGAGTCGGCCGACCCCCGCGGTCCGCCGGCGATCGCGCTTCCCCGCGTGAGCCTGATCATCCAACAGGTCAGTGTTCCGGCCGGCAGCGTCAGCGAGGGCGAGCCGTTCTGGAAACGCATCGACGAAAACGTGGTGCATCCGGCGGTGCAGGACCTGCTCGACCGCAACGGCCTGCGCGTGGGGTGCGTCTCCGTGGATGAGCTGCCCCGCCTGGAGCGGTTTCTGGCCCAGAGCGTGGCGGCCAGCCGCCCGCTCACCATTGCCACGTCCACGGCCGCCGAGGTCCCGCTGACGCTCAAGCGCGCTGTGCGCGAGCAGACGATTTACTACGACCTGCGGCGGGAGTTCGTGGTGCGCAGCTACCAGGACTGCGACATTATGCTGCTGCTGGAGTTTCGCCCCTCGCCGCGGCGGCCCGGTGAGGTATACATCAGCATCTGCCCCGTGGTGCGGTCGCTGCGCACCCATGTGCTGCCGGTGAGCGACATCGAGACGATGCAGGTGCCGTTGATCACGCCCGAGAAGCGCTTCGAGCTGGGGCTGAGCCTGGATATTCCTCGCGACTCGGTTCTGGTGATCGCGCCCTCGCCGGCGGCACGGTCGTCCATGAGTCTGGGAAGCGCCCTGTTCGTGGAGGATGGAAAGACCACCCGCCAGGAGACGGTACTGATCATTACCCCCCATCTGGCTGCACCCAGGGCCGATCGCTCATCGCCGTGAATCGCCTCCCGCAGCGTCGGAGTCTGCAACTTGACGACATCAGCTCGGCGGATAGACTATATTGGTGCTGAAGCACACGTCGGGCCGGCGGCGAGTCGGCCGGACGGGCGGCCTCAGTCGTAACTGCCGTATTCACAGCCCTTTACAAGGAGCAGTCGTGAAGATCGAGCCTCACTGATGGCTCATGCTGACCGAAGCCCTGCATGGTCAGTATGAGTTTTCGATCATGCAGGCGGGAGCGATTCAGGCTCCCGGAGCTTCGGTTGGCGACAACGAAGCTCGGCCTGTCGATCAGACAGGCGCTTGACCCGCAGGGGCCGATTTCCCGGATCAACCCATCCAGGAGACGGCAGTCGCAACCGAGTCGATTGCCGCCAGTCGGCGTTTGCGGGTTTTGTGTTTTCCGCGGGCGCGGCCTGGTGCGGCCGCGGCCCAACCAGAAGAACGTGAAAGGTTAGTACCCATATGCCACGTGACATGACCAGGATTCGCAATATCGGCATCTGCGCCCACATCGACGCGGGCAAGACCACCGTGTCCGAACGAATCCTCTACTACACCGGGAAGATCCACAAGATGGGCGAGGTTCATGAGGGCACCGCCACCATGGACTTCCTGGAAGAGGAGCAGCAGCGCGGCATCACCATCCAGTCGGCCGCCACCACCTGCCCCTGGGAGCGATTCGGCGAGCGCTATACCATCAACCTCATCGACACGCCGGGCCACGTCGATTTCACGGCCGAGGTCGAGCGCTCGCTGCGCGTGCTCGACGGCGCCATTGCTGTTTTCGACGGCAAGGAAGGGGTCGAGGCGCAGTCGGAAACGGTGTGGCGCCAGGCCACCAAGTATCAGGTGCCGCGCCTCTGTTTCATCAACAAGATGGACAAAATGGGGGCCGACTTCGAGTTCAGCTTCAACAGCATCCGCGAGCGACTGGGCGCGCCGGCCGTCGCGGTGCAGCTTCCCATCGGCCAGAGCAACACCTTCAGGGGCATCATCGATCTGATCCGCGGCGTGGCCATCTACTACAATGTCGACGACGAGACGGACAAGGGCACCACGCAGATCGAAAGACCCATTCCGCCTGACGAGCTGCAGCGCTTCGAGAAATGGCGCCACGACCTGATCGAAAAGGTGGCCGAGACCGATGAGGCGCTGACCGACAAGTACCTGCATGGCCAGGAGATCACCGAGCAGGAGCTGCGGGCCGCGTTGCGCAGGGCCACGATCAGCTTCAAACTGCACCCGGTCTTCTGCGGGTCGGCCCTGAAGTACGTGGGCGTGCAGCGGCTGCTGGACGGGGTTATCGACTACCTGCCGCATCCGCTGGACCTGCCGCCGGTCAGGGGTCACGACGTCAAGGACCCCGAGAAGATCATCGAGCGGCATCCCGACCCCCGGGAGCCCTTCTGCGGGCTGGTCTTCAAGATCGTCTCCGACCAGCACGGCGACCTGACCTACGTGCGCGTCTACAGCGGCACGGTGCAGAAGGGCAGCCGCGTCTTCAACAGCACGCGTAACCGCAAGGAAAACCTCTCCCGCATGTTCCAGATGCACGCCGCCGACCGCATCCCCCTGGACGTGGCCGAGGCCGGCGACATCATCGCCGTGGTCGGCATCAAGGATGCCCTGACCGGCGACACGCTCTGCGACGCCGACAACCCCATCATCCTGGAACGTCCCACCTTCCCCGAACCGGTCATCAGCATGTCCATCGAGCCGAAGACGGCCGCCGACAAGCAGAAACTGGGCGAGGCCCTGACCATCCTCAAGCGCGAGGACCCGACCTTCCAGGCGCGGTATGACGAGGAGACCGGCCAGACAATCATCTCCGGGATGGGCGAGCTTCACCTGGAGATCCTCCGCAACAAGCTGACGCGCGACATGAAGATCGGCGTGCTGGTGGGCAAGCCCAAAGTCGCCTACAAGGAGACCATCAGCTTCATGGCCGAGGCGCGAGGCAAGCATGTCAAGCAGACGGGCGGTCGCGGGCAGTACGGCGACTGCACGCTTCGCGTGGAGCCCTATACCGAGGAGCAGGCCAAGGCCGAGGGCCTGAAGTTCATCGACGGCGTAGCGTTCGAAAACAAGATCTACGCCGGCGCCATCCCGAAGGAGTATATTCCGTCGGTGGAATACGGCGCCCGCCAGGCCGCCAAGACCGGCGTCCTGGCCAACTATCCGCTGATCAACGTTAAGGTGACGCTGCTGGACGGCTCATTCCACCCGGTAGACAGCTCGCAGGTGGCCTTTGAGCTGGCCGCCGCGCTGGCGTTCCGCGAAGCCTGCCAGAAGGCGGGGCTGGTGCTGCTGGAGCCGATCATGAAGCTGGTGGTGACGACGCCCGACGAGTTCGTGGGCGCCGTCAATGGCGACATCAACCGCCGTCGCGGGATCATCGTCAGCTCCGACCTGCGCGGCAACACGCGGGTCATCGAGGCGGAGGTGCCGCTGAGCGAGATGTTTGGATACACGACCGAGCTGCGCTCCATGACCCAGGGCCGCGGCAGCAGCGTGATGGAGCCGCTGAAGTACGCGCCGGCGCCCACCAACGTGAAAAACGCGGTGCTTGAGACGGTGTGATGGCCCTTCTCCACGGGCCGCAAGCATGGGCAAGCCGCCGGAGACGATCCGGCTGCGCCGTCGGCTGATGCGCTGAGATAGCGCGCGGCCTCGGCGGCGGGCCTGAATTGGGGTGAGCGCCGAAGCGCCAACAACCTCCGCCTCGGCGGCTATTACGCAATGGACTGTTGGAACTGACTGGACCGTTTGTGTTTCGCGGAGGAGCCTGCTCATGCTTCGGATGTTCAAGTACCTGCTGGCGGCGGTGTGCTGTGTGATTTGGGTCTGGCCGGCGGCGGCGGGACCGTGGATCGCGGCGGACTGGGCCGGCAACGAACCTGCGTATCCGCCCGGATCGCTGTTCTATCACACGAACCAGTATCCCACCTGCCCCGTGGTGTATCGCACGGTGGTCACGGTGCAGGACAAGGACGTGGCGTACGCGGCCGTGCGCATCGTACCTTCGCAGTACGCGTTCGTCTTTCTCAACGGCCGGCAGATCGGCGGAACGGAGCGCGCCGGCGGGGGCGGCGCCCGTGGCGGCGCGGCGGCCGCGGAGGCGCCGCGGGCTCGCACGCTCGACGTGGAGCTTACCCCGCACCTGAGGAGCGGCCGAAACGTCCTGGTGGTGAGCACGCGCGGTGAGGGCTTCTCGATGGACGGGGCCATTGCCTACCAGGATGGCACGATGCAGCGGATCGAGTCGGCGGTTATGGGCTGGCGCGTGCACAAGCTGGCGCCGCTGACGATCCTCGAGGATCAGCCGTTCATGCAGCCGCAGTTCGACGACTCATCGTGGTTTGCCGTGCGCGCTGCCGACGGACAGGCGACCCAGATGAGCGCCGACGAGCTGCGGCAGATAGCCCAGCGGCTGGAGAACCAGCGGCTGACGCAGGCCGACGTGGAGGCAGCGTGGCGGCTGTCCATGCTCAGCACCAAGGGGTTCGCCGTCGTTGACTGGGAATCGTTCGGATTCGGCGGCGCAGGAAGACTGCCCGCCTGGCTGCTCCAGATTGCGCGGCGGCCGGCCAGCGGCGTGGGCAATGCCCACTTGCAGGCCGAGGCCCTCACGCGCTGGGCGGTCCTCAATGACGCGGCCGACAACCTGGCCAACCACGCCGTCGGGCTGGCAGCGCTGAACGCCGCCGCGACCGATGTGGCGGCGTGCCGCACCGCCTCGGAGCAGATGCGGCCGGTGCTCGCCGCCATGCGCGAGGCCATCGAACGCAGCGACTGGCAGCAGGCGATCCGGCTGGCGGCGCGGGCGCAGTCGATCGCCGACGGCGCCCATCGCGGACGGGTGCTCAACCGCCTGAACTTCGCCATGGACAACAAGTTCAGTTGGTGCGACACCAACGCCCTGCTGGGCAGTGGCACGTCGATGCGCGACCTGACCATCGCCCGCTCGTCGGCTGCCTATTCCAGTCCGCTGTCGCCGGCCACGCTGGTGACGGCCGACGCCGGCACCATCGTGCTGCGCGGATGGTCCACGCCGTTTGAGAACAATCGCTTCGACAGCCGCAACCGCCCCCCGACCGCGGCGCCGCAGGCCTTCTGGGCCGTCATTGGCGGGCAGCTCGCGGGGATGAAACCGGTCGAGGACGGGGCGGTGTACGACGTGTCGACCAACGGCCGCCTCAGCGAGAACTGGATGTCGATCAACGCCGACATCTCGCGCGGCGGCGACCTGCCCGTGCAGATGGTGTTCCTCCAGCAGCCCTCGCGCGTCAGCATGCGGCAGGGCGCCAAGGACGTGGAGATCACGATCAGCTTCGAGCGGCCGGACGCGCAGATGTTCGTGCTGCGGCCGCTGAAGGAGTGGCGCGGTCTGCTCCAGATGGCGCGGGACCTGGTGGTGACCGATTTTTCGGGGCAGGCGGGGCGCGGTTCGCGGCGGTACGTGGAGGACATGCGGCTGTTTTCGCGGTCGCTGCTGAACTATCCGGTGAGTTATACCGAGTCGTTCGTGCGCGATCCGCAGGACAAGTGGGCACTGCTGGTGTGCGACGTATACAACTATCTGGAGCTGAGCGACGAGTGGAACACGCAGCCGCTGAAGCTGGCGCCCCTGCCGGTGCTGGCCTGCTACGGGCTGATGACCAATTATCCGGGGCTGAAGGTGCTGAGCCAGGCGCGAACGGTGGGTTCGTGGGGCGAATGGGGCGACCACATCGCCGTCGAGGGGCAGGGGCACATCGTCTATCGGGTGCCTATGGACCCGATCAGGCGGTTCGGCGGGTTCACGGCCTACGCCTTCGGACCGACCGACATCGGCGAACCGGGAAGCAGGACGGAGATCGAGCTGATCAAGGCGACGGGAGCCAACAGCTTCCGTCCGCAGCACAACCAGACCGGCGAGCGGGCCATGCGAACGGCGCAGTGGTGCGTGGAGATGGGGATTCAGAACGTGTTCAACACGGACGAGAAGTGGGTCCCCGACGTGGTGGAGTTCTATCGCACCCTGGCGCGGCAGTGCAGGGACTTCCCGCCGGACACGATCGCCTATGATCTGCTGAATGAGCCGCAGACGCGCGATCCGCGGCCCTACAGCGCGCTGATGAAGAAGATCACCAACGCCATCCGCGAGTACGACAAGACGCATCTGATCTACGTCGAAGTGATGCCGCCGTGGGGCCCCGGCGCCCAGCCCTTCCCGCGCGGGGCGTTTGAGACCCTGGAGCCTACCGGAGACCCCCTGACGGTCTACAGCTTCCACGACTATGAATACAGGCTGGGTCGCATCGAGGGCGGGCCGAGGCAGAGCACCGAGACCGGCCGCGCCTTCTGGCCCAACGAGAAGGCCGACTGCCGCGACTTCTACACGCGCTACATTCCCGCCCTGCGTTACAGCATCGACCACCGGGCGCCCATTCACCTGGGCGAGTTCGGCGGCTTCGAGCAGGTGCGCGGGCAGGATGTGTACACCAACCAGTGCGCGTTGACGATGATGATGGACTACATCAATCTCTTCAACCAGTACGGCTGGCACTGGCACTACTATGCCAACCGCGGCACCACGCGCGTGCGGGCGGACGGGAGCGTTCAGGAGAGCTACGTCCACGCCGCCGTGCGGCGCGACTTCGGACGGGGGCTGTTCAACATCAACCGCATGAACTGAGGCCGCCATGTCAAACCAACTGCCGACAGCGACTCTGGGGCGAACGGGACTGAAAGTGACGCGCCTGGGCTACGGCGCCATGGAGCTCCGCGGCACGCGCATCTGGGGCGGGCGCCCGGTCACCGACGAGCAGGCGCGCACGATTCTCAACGCCGTGCTCGACGCCGGGATCAACTTCATCGACACGGCCAACGACTACGGCCGCAGCGAGGAGTTCATCGGGCGGTTCATATCCGGCCGGCGAGGGGAGTATTACCTGGCGACCAAGTGCGGCTGCAACGTGACGCGCAAGAACGATACGACCGACGAAACGCCGCACGTGTGGACGCGCGAGAACCTCTTCCGCGGCCTGCACGAGAGCCTGGAGCGGATGAAGACGGACTATGTGGACATCATGCAGCTCCACAACCCGTCGGTGGAGCAGGTGGAGTCCGGCGGGCTGGTCGATGCGCTGAACGACATGCGGAAACAGGGTAAGGTGCGCTGGGTTTCGATCTCCACCACACTGCCGCACCTGCCGGTGTTCCTGAAGTGGGGCGTGTTCGATACGTTCCAGATTCCCTACTCCGCCCTGGAGCGACAGCACGAGTTGTGGATCAGCCGGGCGGCGGAGGCGGGCATTGGCACGATCATCCGCGGCGGGGTTGCGCGCGGGGAGCCGGGGGCGGGCCTGGGCAGCGGCGAACGGTGGAAGAAGTTTGAGGAGGCGCGGCTTGGGGAGCTGCTGCCGGCGGGCGAAAGCCCGACTTCCTTCATGCTGCGCTTCACACTCAGCCATCCACACTGTCACACCACCATCGTGGGGACGTTGTCCCCGGAGCACCTGAACGAGAACCTGGCGGCGGCGGCGCGGGGGCCGCTGCCCGAGGACCTCTACCTCGAGACCAGGCGCCGGCTCGACGCCGTGGGCGTGCGGCCCGCGGATTAGCTCGATCCTGCCAGGGGGCCTGGACAATGCCTACAATCAGGCGCTGGCGGCGGCCGCCGGCTGGGCCGTCGCGACCGACAGTTAAAACGGCGCTGGCAGGACCGATTTGGTCTTGACGCAAGCCCGCGGCTCGGGCAAACTGTTGGTATCAGCAGCCCCGGAGGGCCCATTATGTGCCGGGGTCATAGTAGTGTGTTGATGGAATCGAAAGTCGTGTGCCGCTCAAGCCGATAGTCTTGTGGACCGCCGGAGGTGCAGTCATGGCGGTCCCAGGCATGCGGTGGTCGCGCCGCCCGGGCCAGGTGTACCGGGTGTGACGGAAGCAATGATTGTGCGGCCTGCGCCACAGTCGGCGGTACACAACTGTTGGACGGGGAGTGAGCATGGCATCAGCCGCTGTACAGTCCGGGCTTCAGCTTTATCTCAAGCAGATCAACGACACGCCGTTGTTGACCGCGGAACAGGAGAAGGAGCTTGCCAGGCGGATCATTGAGCACAATGACCCGGAGGCGCGCGAGTTGATGGTGCGCGCCAACCTGCGGCTGGTGGTGAACCTCGCCAAGCATTATGTGAACCGCGGCCTGAGCCTGGCCGATCTGATCGAGGAGGGGAATCTGGGTCTTCTCAAGGCAGTGGAGGGCTTCAACCCCGACAACGGCACGCGTTTCAGCACCTACGCCTCCTGGTGGATCAAGCAGGCGATCAAGCGGGCGCTGATCAACAGCGTTCAGCCCATTCACATCCCCGCTTACATGGTCGAGATGATCGCCAAACTCAAGCAGGCGATGCGCGATCTGGAAGACCGCCTGGGCCGACTGCCGACCATCGACGAACTCTCGGCACATCTGAAGATGTCGCCCAAGAAGCTGCGTATCATTCGCAAGGCGATCCGGGCCGTGAACACGCCGACCCAGTCGGGCAGCGCCGACGGCGAGCTGACCATCAGCGATCTGGTACCCGACACGCAGCGGCCCTCCCCCGATGAAGTGGTGCTGGAGGGCGACAATATCCGGCATCTGATGAGCCTGCTGGGGGAGATCGACGAGCGCGAGGCCACCATCCTGCGACTGCGCTACGGGCTGGGCGGCGAGGAGCCCATGACCCTCAAGCAGATCGGGCACCGCATCGGCCTGACGCGCGAGCGCGTGCGCCAGATCGAGCACGAGGCGCTGCGGAAACTGCGCGACTCGATGCTGGCCAGCGTCTGAGCCGCCCCTCCACGCAGTCCCCTTTTCAGCCACAAACGGCCGCCTTGGAGGGATGGCGGCGGGCCAGGCACGGCCGGGATGGCCGGGATGGCCGTGGCACACGCTGAAGCGCGTACGCACGCCGGTGGGATGACCGGGGCATAAGCCGGCGTGGCCCCATGCGCGGCGATTGACGGCGCTGCCCGCCGCCCCTATATATTTCGCCCAAATTGGCACCGCGCCCCCGGGCGCTTGCGCGCAGGAGAGTTCGATGGCCCAGACCCGTGCCCTGGTGAAACGCCGCAAGGCGATCCGCAACATCCGCAAGATCACCAGGACGATGAACATGATCGCCACCGCCAAGTATCAGCGCGCCCTAAGGCGGTCGGTCGGCGCCAAGCCGTACACGCTCAAGCTGCGCGAGCTGGCCCACGAGCTGGAAGCCAACGTCGGCAGCGTTCAGCATCTTCTGCTGAGGCACCCGGAACAGGAGACGCGCAGCAACCGCATCGCCCTGCTGGTGATCACCTCCAACCGCGGGCTGGCTGGCGCCTACAACGGCAGCGTCCTGCGGGTGGCCCTGGCGTTCTACCGCAGCCAGCGGGATGCGGGGCGCGAGATCGAACTGCACACCTGCGGCAAGAAGGGCTATTCGTTCTTCAACTACCAGAAGGTGCCCGTGGCCCGCCGCCACGACCGCCTGATCGAGTCGCCCGCCTACGGCGACATCGAGCCGCTGGCCAACTACTTCATCGACGAATTCACCGCCGCCCGGCTCGATGCGGTTCACGTGGCCTACATGAACTTCCTCAGCGCCGGCATGCAGCGGCCCGAGGTCTGCACCCTTCTGCCGCTTTCGGGGCTCCGCGAGACGATGGAGGCGATGGCCCGGCAACAGGCCGAGAAGGAGGCGCAGGTGGCCGCCGGCGTCATGGACATGAAGCGCACCAGCATGGACGTCGTGGTGGAGCCTCATGAGTTGGCGGCGCAGACGATGTACGAGTTCTCGCCCAGCGCCCAGGCGTTGCTCGACGACGTGCTGCCGCGGGCGGTGCGGCTGACGCTGTTCCAGTGCTTCCTCGACGCCGCCGCCAGCGAGAACGTTGCCCGGATGGTGGCGATGAAGTCGGCCACGGACAACGCCGACAAGCTGATCCGCTCGCTCACCATGCAGTACAACCGCGCCCGCCAGGCCCAGATCACCACCGAGCTTTCGGAGATCATGGGAGGCGTGGAGGCGATGAAGCGGTAGGCGGGCATTTTGATTTTTGATTTTTTGCCTCCTCAGCAGAATCTGTGGGTGAGTTCCGGCTCCGGAAGCCGGCCTAGTGCGTGATACAGGGCGATTTCGGCCACTTTCAGCTCGCGGTAGCCATACGCCTTTCTGATGGTCAGTTTGATCTTGTAGTTCAGCCCCTGCACAATCCCCGCCGAAAACTCCTTCCGGGCCCGGAACCAGTTGAGAATCAGCTCCCGGTGTTTCCTCACGCTCCGAGCCACCACCTTGATCGGCTCCAGCCGGCTCCTCATCGCCCGACTCACCCACCGGTCCAGGAACCACTCCGCCCAATACGGCGAGCTGTACTCCCGCAGCAACTGAAAGCTCTGCTTCAGCAGATACCCCCGCACGCTCTTCAGGTCGTATTGCAGTAGGTCACGCAACTTCGTCCGCTGCGCATCGGTCAGGTTCTCCGGACGCTTCAGAAAGCACCAGCCGCGCGCTGTGTTCAGTCGGATAGGGCATGCGCCGCCTCCTCCATCTCCTCGGGGGACAGGTCTTCCACATCTCTCGCGGGGACCGCGGCCGCGGGCTTCGCGCTCGCGTCGGTCAATCCCAGTTCACGCATGAGCGCAACTTCCTTGCCCCGCTGCCGCAGCGCGTCTTGCCAGTCCCGGCCTTGTTTCGAGTATTCGTGGGCCAGCGTGGTGGTGTGGTTCTTGAGCCGCGTCTCCTGAGCCGACGCCTCCTTGGCCTCGCCGTTGGCCGGGGCGTCGGTGTAGAGGATGCCCGCGAAGTCGGCCGCCGCCTCGGCAGCGCCCAGAACCGCCAACGTGAACCGCCGAAGCTGCGCGAACAGCGGCAGCGCGGGCGTGATCTCCGGGATGCCACGATGCTGGCCCGGCCGGTCCTGGCGGAAGACGTGGATCACGTGCGAAGCAGGAACGGTGCTGTATTCGCCATTCAGCGACCACCCCGCGCTTCCCGGATGGTGCTTCAGGACGTAGTAGGCGACCGGGTTGCCGTAGGCGTCCAGGACGATGCCGTCCACCTCGCGCGGATCGAGAAGATGAGCATCCGGGGTGGCCACTTGGTCGGCCTCGATGAGCCGCAGGTCGAGTTTCACGGCATGGTCGAGGACGGGGTTGTTGACGAGGATGGCGAAGGCTTCGCCGTCCTGCGCCCGGGCCATCCGCATGGTGCGGAGCTTCTCGGCCAGGGAGACCTCGTGCGCCCACCGGTCGAACTCGTGCTCGATCTCGTCGTTGGCCTCGTCGCTTTTGGTGAGCATCTGGAGACGCGGGCCCGTGCCGATGGTGTCGTTGGCCAGGGTCAGGACGATGCCGCGCGCGTAGGAGTTGTTGGCCACCTCGTAGCGGGCCCGGTTGCGGAGCGTCCGCCGGACGGCAGGCGAGGCAGCGGCGTCGGCCGAGAGGGCGTCGGCGTTGGCCCAGTGGCGGCGGTTGTCCTCGGTCGTCGCGGCCGAGTCGAACCGTCCCCGCACCCGCCGCACGGTCACAGCCCGCAGGCGGCTCAGGGCAATTCACAGGTCGGGAATCAGGAGGCACCGAGACCGGACTTGATTTCGACGCGCGCAACACGTAATATATTAGCGTGTTTTGGCGAACGGCCTCAAGTACCGAGCCGGGAACGACGATACTTGATGACGTGCGCCGCAACACGTGATCGGATACCGTGTTTCGGCACGATAGGTCAAGTGGAGACGGCCATGAAACTGCAAGAACTGGCTGCCAAGCAGCCCGTGCTCACTTCGACGGAGCTTCGGGCCTGGCTCGACCGGGAGTATTCCCGGAACAAGCGATCCCGCGAGACGCTGGTGTCCTACCACCTGCGCCAGGGGCATCTGGTCCGCGTCCGGCGGGGTCTCTACGCCGTCGTCCCAGCCGGAAGCGATCCGGCAACGTGTCCCGTGGACCCTTACCTGGTGGCAGCGAAGGCGGCCGACGACGCGGTGCTGGCCTATCACACCGCCCTCGAGGTACATGGCAAGGCCCATTCGGTGTTTGAGCGGCACTTCTTCCAAAGCAGCAGGCCGCTTCGTCCCTTCACGTTTCGCACCCATCATTTCGTCTGCGTGCTGTTTCCCAAGGCCCTGCGGGACAAGGACCGACAGCACTTCGCCACGAGGATGGTCGACCGGTCCGGCGTGGGGATTCGTGCGGCAAGCCTCGAGCGGACGCTCGTGGATTTGCTGGATCGGCCCGACCTAGGCGGCGGATGGGAAGAGATCTGGCGGTCGCTCGAGTCCGTCGAGTACTTCGATTTGGACCTCGTGGTCGAGTACGCCAGACTCCTGGCTAACCGCACGACAGCGGCCAAGGTCGGCTACTACCTCCAGCAGCACGCGGAGGCGCTGATGGTCGAGGACCGCCATCTCGATTCCCTGCGTCGGTTGCGCCCCAAGCAGCCGCACTACCTCCAGCGCGGCAAGGGCGGCAAGATGGTCCGCGAGTGGAACCTCGTGGTCCCTGAGTCGCTGGCAAGGAAGTCCTGGGAGGAGACCCCATGAAGATTTCGCGCCAGAGGCTCCTGAACGAATCGCAGGCCACGGGATTTCGACCCGAAATGCTGGAAAAGGCCATCCATCTGCTGAACCTGCTGGATGGGTTCCGGTCGCACCCGTTCCTCAAAGGACGGCTCGCGCTCAAGGGCGGCACAGCGCTGAACCTGTTCCTCTTCGACCTGCCGCGTCTCTCGGTGGACATCGACCTGAACTACATCGGTGCGGCAGACCGCGAGACGATGATGGCCGAGCGTCCCAAGGTCGAACAGGCCGTGGAGGCGGTCTGCGCCCGCGAGGGGCTGCAGACGGTCCGCGTGCCGAGCGACCACGCCGGGGGGAAGTGGCGGCTTCGTTACGACAGCGCCCTGGGCGAAGGCGGCAACCTGGAGTTAGACATCAACTTCATGTTCCGTGTTCCGCTCTGGCCGGTCGAACGGCTCGACTCGAAGCCTCTCGGCACGTACCGGGCGACGGAAATCCCCGTCCTGGACATCCACGAGCTGGCGGCGGGCAAGCTCGCCGCCTTGCTCGCCCGAAGCGCTAGCCGAGACCTCTTCGACGCACATTTGCTTCTCACCCAAGGCCATCTGGACGACGCCAAGCTGCGCCTCGGCTTTGTCCTCTACGGCGCGATGAACAGACGGGACTGGCGGGAGGTGCGGGCGTCGGATGTCGCCCTGGATGCCAAGGACGTCGAGAATCAACTCGTCCCGGTGATTCGTAAGGACTATCTCGCCGACGCCGGGAAACAGCGGAAGTGGGCTGAGCGGATGCTGAAGGAATGCCGCCGCGGGCTGAAGAAGGTGCTCCCGCTGGCCAAGGAGGAGAAGGCGTTCCTGGACCGACTGCTGGACGAAGGCGAGATCGAGCCGTCCCTGCTGACCTCGGACCCGTCCATGATCGAACGCATCAAATCGCACCCGCTGCTCCACTGGAAGGCGCTGAACGTGCGGCAACACAAGGGCGGATAGAATAGCCCCATCCGCTGGTCTCGCCGGAAAACCAGATGCAGGCCGTGAAAAACAGTTACCCTGGCGACTCCGGCGAGAAAAACGCTTACGCAACGTGAAAAACGCGCCCAGGCGGCCATCTTCCAGGAAAAACGCGCCCGGGTTACTCATCGCCCTTCTCGTAGGTGGTCAGTCGCCGGCCGCAGTGGCGGCACTCGCGGCGGCGGAGGATTCGCCCGCCGATGGCAGCGCGGGTATAAAGCACGTGGAAGTGCCGACACCCACAGCGCGGGCACTCGAGGCCGCGCCGACCTGCCTCGCTGGTCAGAGAACAGGCGGGGCTTCCTGCCCCGGTCGCTGGCGTAGCCGTGGGCGGGCTGTCCGGCTTCCTCGTCTCTTCGCGCTCGTCCATCTATCGCTTGCTCCGTTGGAGGTCTGACAGTCTCACGCGCTCACGCTTCACGGCGGCCTTCGCGTCCGTGCCGGGCAGGACGACGCCCTGCATGGACGCCGCCACCGCGCAGCCGACCAGGCAGTCCAGCCAGTGGTTCTCCGAGGCCTCCGGCCGCAGCTTCCACTCGTCCACCACACGCCCCCGGCCCTCGGTCTTGACGCGGTACTCGCTGGTCAGGTGCTCGGCCAGGAGGCGATGCGCTTCCGGGTCTCGGCCGAAGAGCGACAAGCACCCTCGGTCGCCCATGGCCACGGCCAGGCGGGCGTGGATGAACGACTTCCAGTAGTTCGAGTCGAAGAGAACGTGGCGGATGGCCCGGCGGCCATGGACGCTCGGGATGCGCCAGTTCAGGCCCACGCGGTCGCCGCGCTTGCGGCGGTACTCGGAGAACGGAATGCTGGACGCCCCCACGAACCGGCCGTGGCTGGGCATGAGCACGGCCGCGTGCTGCGACTGGCGGCAGAACTGGTAGACCACGTCGGTGGACGTGCCCCAGTTGGCATCGATGAGACACCGCTCGACCTTCAGATGCGCCCCGTCCTCCCGCCGCCACTCCCGGCCCAAGAGGTCGTTGGTCACCGCCTCCAGTCCGGCGTAGATGGCCCCCTCCAGCCCCGCGCCCTTGGCCGCCATCTGGAGAGTCCGAGTCGCGTCGCGCAGCGTGAAGTAGCGGCGCTTCTGGTCGGGATACGAGCCGTAATCGAGGACGTAGCCGGTGAAGTCGTCCGCCCAGGCTGCCACGAGCCAGAAGAGGAGCCTGCCCTGCACGTCGATGAACATCGTCAGGTGGTCCGCGCCGAGGGGCACTTCGCCCGCGCGGTAGCCGTTGAGTTTCTGGGCGACCTGATCGGCGGTGAGCCGTTCCTCGTCCTCGACGGCATCTTGAGGCAGCGGCTCGTTCTGGTACTCGGCGAAGAAGGCCGCCTCGTCCTGGAGTTTCAGGTTCATCGCGTGCTGAATGGCCGAGGCCTCATCGTGGTTGTAGCGCTCGGGCCAGGCGACAACCGCGCCCGCGTCGAGCGCCGCCCGGTTGGCCTCGTAGAACGCCGTCGCCTCGCGCAGGTCGCCGTGGATGCGAAGAGACTCGGCACGGACCTCGGCGTACTTCGCCCACAGCTTCTCGTTCGTGGGGAACGAATAGACCATCCGCGTCCGCTCGCCGTTCCATTCCGGGTGCTTGTCGCGGTCGAGGATGTTGTCGGCCATGTCCCCGGGGCGGATGACAGTGCAGGGCATGATGCCGGAAATTTTCTTGCCCGGCCCGGCGAGGCCCAGCACCGCGCCCGCCAGGATCCGCTCCCGCGTGGCGCACTGCGATAGGCTCCGCGCCGACTCGTCCGTCTGCGGGTCGTCCAGGACCACAAGCGACGGTCTGACCGTCTGGCCGTCGGCCCGCTTGTACTTCATGCCCCGGATGCGACCTGTGATGCCAGCGACCTTGATGATGGCCCCGCTGGCCTTGGAACCGGGAATGGTCGGCAGAACGACCTCGTCGGCAGTCCAGCCGATGTGCGTCCGCTCGCCCTTGTAGAGCTGGCCCGAGCAACGGTTGGCGATGCCGTCGAGGCACCGGATGGGATGCACCACCTCCGGGAAGTCGGCCTCCAGAAGGTCGTTGCCGTCGAGTTCCATCTTGATCGAGTCGAGCATCTCGACGGCGTGGACCTCGGACGCCCCGATGAGGCAGACGAACTGGCGGTGGCCGTAGAGCAC
>Ga0308414_1001424_pt1 | contig 15672 bp, 12 predicted proteins | sample HotsprSampleOS50_FD_205667 | JGI IMG/M metagenome (GOLD analysis project Ga0308414, IMG submission 205667) | Hot spring phototrophic mat microbial communities from Octopus Spring, Yellowstone National Park, Wyoming, United States - 20090730_OS50 ... | reverse complement strand
ATTGCTCCTGCTGAAAATAGATGTTGGCCAGCGTAAAATCGATGACCGCACTGGCCGCGTCATTGCGCTGCTTTTGCAGCATGGCAATCGCCTCATTGAGCTTGTCGGAAGAAATCAGCCCCAGCACTTTCTGCAACTGGTCGCGCTCATTGGCGGTAACCCGCGGCTCGATGTCCGTTTCGGCGATGTAGCTTTCGGTAAACTGCCGCTGAAACTCAGGACTGTTCCACAGTTCCAATTGTGCCGGCGTCAGACCGGTCGCGTGGATATTAGAGGCCGCCGCACAGAGCAAGACGGCGCCGATAACAAAATGAATCAATGTGCTTTTTAACATCGTCTTTATCCCTTCGGGAAGGTTATAGGTACACGCATCCGAAACCGCACGGGCTGGCCGTTGCGTTTTCCGGGTTCAAATTTCCACTGTTTGACCGCCGCCAGCGCGGGTTTTTCGAAAACCGGGTCGGTGGATTGCTGCACCAATGCGCTTTCCACACGGCCGTTTTGATCGACCACAAACACAATATACACCGTGCCGGGGGTTTTTTTCCGCACCTCTTTGGTGATGGTCGGGCTGGGCTGATAGACCGCCCGCGGCTTTTGATCCAGATCGGCGATGGAAAACAGCGCATCGACGCTCTGGGTATCGGCGGCAACGGTATTGAGCTTGACGGCAAAATCGCCGCTGCCCAAGCCGTCGCCCATACCGGGGTTGAGCGCCAGTTCCAATTGCGATAAATCCAGCGGCGGCGCCTCTTCGGCCAATTGCGGCGGCTGTTCTTCCGGCTCCGGCTCTTTTTCCGGTTCCGGTTCGGGCGGCGGCGGCGGGGCTTCCAGCCGAGCGGTATCGACCGTCCGTATCAGCGTATCGGAGGAGGCGGGCTTGGTCAGGGTCTGCATCAGCGGCAGCACCAGAAAGAACGCCAGCGTCAATCCCAGTGCGCCGACCAGTGTGAGCAGACGATTTATCAGTTCCCGCACCAGCCGAAACGGTTTGTGTTTGCGATTTTTCATAGCACCGACAATGACGCTAATTTTTCACCTGCCGTGTGGCAACGCTGACTTTGGCGGCGCCGGCCAGTTTCGCCTCGTCGATGACGCGCACCAACAGGCCGGATTGCGCGCCGGCGTCGGCCTGAATGATGACCGGCACCTCTTCTTTCTGCAGCATGCGTTTGACCAGGGGCTGCACGCCGCTAAAGCCGATTTCGCGGCCGCCGTACACGACCTGTCCTTTTTCGGTCAGGGCGATGAGAATGCTGGTTTTTTCCAGACGCACCGAAGAGGCCGCCTGCGGTTTATCCACCTCAATGCCGGTTTCTTCGACAAAGGTGGTCGTTACGATAAAGAAGATCAGCAGGATGAACACGCAGTCCATCAGCGGCGAAATATCGATGCCGCCTTCGCCGCTGTCATCCGAACCTGTTTGTCGAAAACGTCCCATGTTTTGTCCCTATTGATTTTCGTTTTTGTAAAGCTGCCGGTAAAGCTTTTGGGTGCAGACTGTTTCCAGATGCGCCAAAAAGGCCTTGTAGGCAGCGTGCTTTCGCACCAATTGATATTGAAAAAACAACCCCGGCAGGGCGATGACCAGTCCGGTTTCGGTGGTAATCAGCGCTTCCGAGATGCCTTTGGCGACCATTTCCATTGTTTTATCGCCGCCGGAGCCGCTGGCCAGCGCCGCAAACGTCGTCAGCATCCCCGTTACCGTGCCGAGCAATCCCAACAGCGGCGCGGCGCTGACGCAGATTTTCATTACGCGCAAATCGCGCTCAAACGGTTCGATTTCCGTCGCGCGCAATTCCTCAAAAAACAACGCCGTATCGTCCAGCGTCTTGCCGCCGCTGACAAAATCCAGCAGTTCGCCGATCGGGCCTTTGCGTTCTTCGGGGCAGTCCAGCCACCGCCGCCAGGTCTTTTCCGGCACCGAGGCAAAGCCCTTCTGATTGAGCCGCAAAAAGATATGCATCCCCAATCCAAACAGCACCAATGCCGTAACGGCAATGGCAATCATCGCCCAGCCGCCGGACAACCATATCTCGACGGCTTGCTGCCAGAGGTTAACAAGATGGTTCAGTGCGGCGTTCATCAGTCGGCCTTCGCTGCGGCACAAGCCGCCTGAGGTTCTGTTTTTTCCGGCGACGGTTTAACGTGGTGCGGCGCGGCAGCAGGGGCGGTTTTCGGATAGGGCGTTTTGCTGACCTGATTGATCAGGGCAACGGCGGCCTTTTCCATCTGGTTGACGACGCCTTTGGCCTTGCGGGACAAAAAGGCGTGAATCAGCAGCGACGGGATCGCCACAATCAGGCCGTATTCGGTTGTAATCAGCGCTTCGGAGATACCTCCGGACAGCGTCTTGACATCGCCGGAACCAAATACCGTAATGAGTTTGAAGGTATTGATGATGCCCGTTACCGTACCCAACAGACCCAGCAGAGGCGCAGACGAGGCGCTGATGGCGATAAACGGCAGGAAGCGTTCCAGCTTGAGCTTGGCGGCCAGCATTTTCTCATACATCACTTCTTCAATCAGTTCGCGCGGCTCTTTGAGATGTTCGACGCCGGCCGCGAGCATTTGCCCGACCGGACCGCCGACGGATTTGGCGACCTTCATCGCCGCGGCGGCGTCGTGTCGCGCTACCGCCGACAGCAGATCGGCCAAGCGTTTGGTCGAAGGAGTCCGCACAAAGACCATACTGAGCCACTTAAACAGCGCCACCAGCAGCGCCGCGGCGGCCAACGCAAAAATCGGATACATCACCGGACCGCCTTTTTTGATATGCTCCAGAAGCGTCTCCTTGGTCTCTTCGATTTTGCGGGCGTTGCCCAGCGACGGATCGAGCGGAAACAGGCCAGATCCGGAGGTAATCAATTTGTCGGCGGCCTCGGCGTCGCCGGGCATTCCAAAGGGGATAATCGCCGGTTCCAGCGAACCGAGCCGCTGTTCGGCTGCGCCGATGCGCTGGCCGTCATTGGAGCGGAAAATGGCCGCCGGCCCGATCAGCACAAACGTGCCGGTCTTGACCCGTCCTTCGGCATCGACGGCAGCGCCTTCAAACCGCATTCCGCCCAGCGATTCGTCCAGCCGATCCAGCGAGGTCATCAGCAGTTTGGCCTGTGCGGCGTAGATTTCCTGTTCGGACAAGTTGCTGTTTTCGGGCGCCAGCCGTGCCTCGGTCAGGGCGTCGCGATACCGCTGCAGCTCGGCGATGTGCAGACGCGATTCGAAATTGCGAATGTATTCGCCCAGCAGGTTGGACAGATACGTCGCCTCTTCCTGCCGCGATTTGATTTCGGATCGCAGATTGCTCAAATCCAGCGTGCGGCTGTCCAGCAGGCGGGATTTCTGCTGGTATTCCAGACGCACCTTGCTCAGTTCGCTTTCCAGATCGCTGAGTTTCTGGCTGAGCGGCACCTTTTCGGCGGCGGTCTGCTGTCGCAGGGCGTCCAACTCGGCCAGCGCCGCATCGAGCCGCTGCTGTGCGGCGGCGGCGGCCTGATCAAACGTAACCGCGCCGCCGGCGGCGTCTTGTGCCGCAACCGAAGCGGCACACAAAAGCGTCAATCCCAATACTGCAATAAGCGTTTTCATAGCGGAGATTCCGTATTATAATTATTGTTTAAGGTCAAGGGGTAAGTGGACAAACGAGGCGATTTTTTCATTTTTGAGAATGGCGACCGCATCGGCTATGGCCGGTGCGGCGGCATTGTCGGGCGTCCAGACCCAGCCGTCGGCGGTCGCAGCGCCGACGCCGGCAACGGCGCCGTTGGCGCCGATGTAATAGCCCCGACTGATGCCGATGTAGAGGGCGGTTACTTCAACCGAACTGCCGTCGGGCAGCGTGCGCACCTCGCTGGTAACGGTGATTTCGCGGTTGAATTTGTTGATTTCATTCAGGATGCCGACGATGTTCTGAAATCGCATTGAGATCGATTGCTTGGTATCGGCGGGGTTGTCCGGAAGCCGCTGGCTGAGGGGTTTGACACGCTGACGGATGGGTTCGGGCAGCCGCGTCAGCAGTTGGCGGGTGCGGTCTTCCAGCGCGCCGACGACGCTGACCAGCGAGGCGGAGGCGGCCTTGAGGGCGTCGTTTTCCTGTGTCATCTCGGCGCGTTTTTTGTCCATCTCGGCGATGGATTCTTCGGCCTGACCGATCTTTTCTCGCAGCGAGGCGATTTCACGCTGCACCAACTCGATGCGTTCGGTCAGCATTTGTTTGGCCAGCTCAAAATCGCGTTTTTCCTGCGAGATAATCCGGCGGGTTTCGACCCACTTTTCCAGAACGGCGCGGGTGTCCTCGATGTTACGTTTTTCTGTTTCTGCCGCCGCCGCTGCGTACAGCACACACAGCATCCCCGCCGACAGCAGGCACAAAAGGCCGATGCGATATGTAAAAAGCCGTTTGGCATCCATTTTTGCTTTGTCCTTTTTTTAATTTTCCGTTAGATTTTAGTTTAGAGGCGTCTTGAGTCGCCGCTTATGTTCCACATTATTATTAGAGTTCGATTAGCGTTTTGTTATGATACAATTAACCGACTGTTTTCTTAGAAGTCGGCACTGAGACCAATGGAATACTCAATGCCTTTGCGATAGGACGTTTTGGTAACGTCGCTGCCGATGTACTTGGAGCGATACACCGTCTCGATATCCGGATCCAGCAGGTTTTTGGCCTGAAACTTCAGTTTCCAGATTTCGCCCAGTTTCTGGGAGATGCTGAAATTCAGCGTGCCGTACTCGGTTTCATAGACGCTGGGGATGTACTTGCCGGTGGACTGGCCGGCGCCGGCGACCAGCGTATCGCCCCGCACTGTGTAGAACAGAGCCAATTGGGTGCCATAACGAGCCAGGTCATACGTGATAAAGAAGTTATACAGATGCTCGGGGGCATTGGTCATATCGCGCTTGGGTTCGGCGGCCTGAAGATCGCTCAGCAGCTTGGCTTCATCGTCCGGCAGCGTAACCTCGGAATTAATAAACGTTGCGTTTGCACCGACCGACACGCCCTCTAAGCTCTCCCAAAACCGAGCCAATTCCTGACGCATTTCAATTTCCCACCCGTCCAGTTTACCTTCGGGATAATTGGTCGGTGTGGTAAAGGTAAAACCGATATTACGCTGGACATATTCAATCGGATCTTTGACATCCTTATAAAAATACGACAGCGAAAACAGTCCGCCTTTGTACGGCGTCCAATCCAGGCGTATATCGTAATTTTTCAGCGCGCTCATTTGCAAATCCGGATTGCCGATAAAGACATCGCCGCCGAGGTATTCCTGCTGCTGAATCGGCGATAATTCCTTAAACGTCTGTCGAGCAACCGTTTCACTGTACGAGGTACGCAGCGTGATCGGCTCAAACGGCTTAAAATTGAAGCCGATTGAGGGCAGCATATCCGTCTGTTTGAACGAGACATCCGCATCGCCCGGATTGAGTTTGACTTGCGTCGGAGAACCCGGAGGAATCCACGTTACATCTTTTTCCGGAATGTTCACGATACTTAACTCTGTTTTTTCAAAACGCGCGCCGCCGATGATATTAAAATTGGAACTCAGCGGCATATCGGCCATATAATACCATGCGGTAATATCCTGCTGGCCTTTGTAATCCACGTCGATATCGCCGGCGGTAATTGGATGGTTTTCCGACGGAAAATAGCGGCTCCAGTAATCCTTCCAGTCGCCTTCATACTGGGCGGCATTATCGCCAAAGTTGCTAAAGGAGTCCTGGTTGTAGCTGCGTTTGACGCGGTCGTTGAAAAGGCCGAATTTCAAATAACCTTCATCCCCGCCCCATTGTTCAAAGGGCTGTTTTAAATTGACTTGATACTGGTCGCTGTCTTCAGTAATGTCTTTCCAGACACGCTGAAAATTACCGATGGTAAAATTAGCCGCCGGTTTGAAAGGACGATGAACTGCCGGCAGCGTTGACGGCGGTACCCACGGGGGAAAGCCCGGATTAAACGACGGCGCCCACCACAACGAGCCAAACTGCCGCTTATCCGGTTGATCTAATGTCGCTGAGCTTTTCGATACACTCCAGTCCAACTCCGGCGGCAGCGAGGAAAACAGATTGCCAAACGAGATATCCAAATTCGGCAGTGTATGCTTTGCGGAAAATTGCAGCAATTGCGTCGAACGTTCGGTGTATTCCAGCGTCTCTGTGCGGATATAAGGCGCCGCATCCCGTTCCTGATTGCCCGGGTCAGTCGGGTCGTTGCGGTCATACCCCGGGAAATAATAGGCCTTGCCGCGCGTATCTTCGGCCAGTGTTGCCGTGTCCTCCGTACTGCGGGTGTACATATAGAGCAGCGAAAAAGAATGGTCTTCGATTTCCAGTCCTAAAACCCCAAGGCCGCCCCACTGCACCGATTGGCTGGCTTGGGTTACATCAAACAGCGAGGTCTTAAAATCGCCAATATCCGGAGTTCCCTGACTATATTGCGGCGTCATCGGCGCGCCGGGCGATTCGACCCAATAGGAATCGTCCTTGCCGCCTTTATAGAAGGAACTGTCTCGCTCATAGAAAAAACTGCCGAACCCGCCCAGTTTTGTGCCGTCCTCAAATTCATGTTTGGTTCCGCCGGCCACCGACCACTTATAGTCGGTGGGCTCGTCCGATGTTTTCACGCCGGCCGCGCCATCCCAATTTTGCCCTAAGTTTTCATATTGAATATCGCGGTCGCCTTTATCTTTGCCCCAGCGGTTGACTCCGCCGCCGGAGTAGCTCAAAAAGTCGCTGCCCGCAGAGGGCGAGTTCCAGCTTGTCGATGAACTGAGCTTGACGGTCGTTTCTTCCGGTATTCCCTTCAGCACGACATTGACGGCGCCGCCGGAGGCGTCGCCCTGCTGGTCGGGGGTAAAGGTCTTGCTGACTTGGATGCTGTCAATCACTGCTGTTGGAAATTGATCTAATTGAACGGCACGTTTGTCGGCGTCCGCCGTCGGCAGCCGCACGCCGTTCATTTGGGAATTGACATACCGATCCGGCAGGCCGCGAATCACGGCGTATTTACCGTCCTGCACCGTGGCTCCGGCCACCAGCCGCAGGGCCGCAGCGGCATCGCCTGCCCCGGCCCGGCTCATCAACTCGGCGCTGATTGAGTCCATCAGCGCCGGGCTTTCCATACGCAAATCCAGCAGCGCCGCCTCGGTGCCGGTGCCGATCTGGATATCCTGGACAATAAACTCCTCCATCTCGGTGTATTCACCCGGCAGCGATGCATCAACCTCGGTCATTTGGCCGGAGGACACCACCACATTGGCTTTGACCTGTCGGGTATAGCCGTCTTTGGAAAAGACCAAGGTATAGGTTCCCGGCTCCACTTGTCCAAAGACATAAGTCCCCGCGTCCGAGGTTACTGCTTTTTCGCCGGTTTCGGCGATGGTAATCTGCGCAGAAGGCAACGGCGCATCAAAGTCCTGATCCAAGACCGATCCGCGAATGCTGCCCGGCGTGTCGGCAAAGACCCCCGACGCCGCCCATCCCACCGTCATCAAAACCGCCCATACGAGCGGCCATCGTTTTACCATGGTTGTCCCAATCCCTTGTGAATCTGATGCATCCGTGTCCACAACTCCGCATCCGGTTCAACAGCCGATAACGCCATTGATGCCGCTATCGCAGATAAATCCTCTGCACGCGGACGGGAATTGGGGTTATCAACCCCTTCTTCGACGGCTTTTTTATAGACAGTCAGTGCGGCGTTGGCATCGCCCATTTGCTGATAGGTTTCGGCCAGAGGAATCAGCGCCCCGACACGGAAGATATTGACGATCTTTTCCTTCTCGGCGTCGAATTTTTCCAGCAGCGCCGCCGCGTCGGCCAGCGACTGTTCGGTCATGCCGGCGCGATAACGCAGGGCAATCGTTTTGGCCTGCAGCGGAATCAGATATTCCAAATCCCAACGGTAGGCATCGATCATCTGTTGTGCTTGATTGGCAAATCCAATCGCACCTTCAAAGTCGTTGTTTTGCAGCGCGATATCCGCCAGCCGGTGCAGCGTACGCACACGGAAAATAATCGGCAGTCCGTTCCAGGATGTCTTGATTTTATCTTCAATCAGGCGGCGTTTGTCGGCATCTTGATAATGGTTTTCAAACAGTTGATTGAATCCTTCGATGGCGTTTTGGGCAATTTCCATCTTGCCCTGAGCGACTAAGTCATCCAATCCTTTGATCTGCTCGTCCAGAGGAGTTTTGGTGTCCACGTCGGCAATCATAGCGGCTACTTTGCCGACTTCAGCATCCTCGACACCTACTGTGTAGGAGTTGGCTTTTTCGATCATTCCTAAATAGGCGTACGTCTGGGCAATTTTGGTACGAATATGGTCGCGCCGCCATTCTTGCGGAGTATTCGGGGATGTCTTTTCAGATTCAACGCCATTTTGGGCGACCTCATTTGCCAAGTCCAGATAGTGTTGCACAGCCGATGTTGACTGATGCCGTGCATAATACAGCGCCAGATCGGCATACCCGGCCCCGCGTCGCCAGTTGTCAATCCGCTTAATATAGGTTTCTGCGCGTTGCGGCTGATCTAACTTCAATGCCGCCTCAACCACGTTATACTGCGCTTTGGAGCGGTCTTTGATGTGCGGATAGACAGGAATCGCAGAGGCGGTTTCAAACGCAAAATCCAATAATTCGCTTTGAAACGCCGCCAAAGGCGCATCGGACACGACGGCGGGTTGCGTCGCCTTTGCGGGCTGGCTCGGCTGCTTGTCGGAGTGCGGCTTTTTGCCGCATCCGCCGACCAGTAAACTCAACAAAACAACTATTAAAAGAGTAAAAAGTGCTTTCGGACAATCACATTTAACCATAAATAAAGACCTTTCGTATTCGGCGTTACCACTACTGAAAACGCCGTTTTATCGTGCGGGATAAGGGCTGATTCACTACCCTTAATTATTAGAGGAGAACTGTATCCCGCCAATATGTGCGTTTTATTTGCAGATTATTTGGATTTTGTTAGAAACCTAAACAAAGTCGGCCGCGTTGAGTTCAAAAAAAACCGGCGGGACATTTCTGCCGCCGCCGGTCTTTATTAATGAAAAGCATTGTCAGTCGATTACAGGTTGAGCAGCCAGCTTTCGCTGATGTGGGCAAAGTCGCCCAAGTCAACCTTGCAGTCGCCGTTGATGTCAACCGCCGAGAACGTGCCGCCGTCGGTCATCCCGTACTGGTAAGCCGCGGTCCAGCCGATCAGCCAGTTTTCGTCGGCGTTGAACGCACCGCGATACTGAGCGGGTGTAAAGAAGCCGTCATTCGGAGCCGCTGCAACGCTGGTCAGTGCGGCGTTGGCTGCACGCGGGTCAACGTAAACCACCGGCAGCAATTGCTTTCCGCCTTTGATGGTTACAGGGCCGCGAATCAGCCGCTTGATCGGCATATTGTCGTCAGGTGAGCTGACATTGTAAGCGGCAATAACGTTGTTGACGTTGTTAGCCCCGGGCAAAGCTGAAACTGTATCGTAAACGGTATAAGCTGTTTCGCCGCCGGATGTCCACAGATTGCGGAAGAAGACGCTGTCGCTGATTTGGTTCAGGTTGCCGCTGGACTGAGCGGTGTAAACGGCCTGCAACTGAGCGCTGGTCAAACCGTTGGCGTTGACATGTCCGCCGGTCTTGGGGTTGCTGGTGTTCCACATCTCGGTATAGGGGTTTGTCCACGTTTCGTTCCAACTTAACGTGCCGTTGTAGCCGTAGCCGCTGCCGCCGTCGCCGTCGCTGTTGTCATTACGAACCAGACGTTCGCCCAAGTCCATAAAGATGCAGTTGCGGAACTGAACGCGAGCGCCGTCGCGATAGGCCACACCGCGGCGGTTGGCCAACGGCTGACCAATCACGGTGGCGTTATAAACGACACTGGTCGTTACCGGCTGGCCGTCGGAATCTTCCGAACCGTCCATCTCGAAGGCATTGTCACAAACGCCGGAACCTTGTGCTGCATCTGCGCTGTAGCCGCACACGATAAACGCAAACTGCACCTTGCCGCGATAGCCCTGATCGACATCAAAACTATCGTCGCCGACATTCCAGATGCTCACATACTTCATATTGACTGTGCCGCCCCAGATTTCGATGCCGTCATCGACGTTGTTCATGATTTCGATATGGCTGATGTCGGTCTCACGGCCGACGCCGCCCAGCGACAGACCGTTCAACTCGTTGGCCAGACCGATGACCTTGCCGCCATAACGGAGCGACACATAGCTCATCGAGCCGCTGTTGTCGTTGTCATCGTCGCCGCCGTACAGGACTTTCGGGTCGCCGGGTGCATCTGCGACAAGGCCTTCCATTTCGCGTTTGTCAACACCGTCCAGCGCCGCAGTATTCGTTACCACCGGAGCGCTGTAGCCATCTTTATAAGTCATTATGTTGCCCTTATACTTGTAGCCGGAAATCACCGCTTTGCCCATAATGGTTACGTTGCCCCACTCGTTGCAGACGCCGCGCCATGTTTTGAAGTCGTCGTTGGTGGAGGTGAAGATAATCGGCGCATCGCAACGTCCGTTGGCGTAAATCTTTGCGCCGCGGCAAATCGCTAAGCTGCCTTGATCGGCCGGCAAGCTGGCAATCAGCGTTCCGGCTTCAATCGTCAGCGTAGCGCCGGGGGCAACATAAACTTGCCCTTTGAGGCGATAGACATTATCCGCAGTCCACGTTTGCGAGGTGGTAATCAATCCCGCAGGAACATCCACCACCGCCGCGTTGGCCGCACCGGCCAGAAGGCCGACCACGACCAGAACTAACATTTTCTTCAAGCTTTCCATACTAATCCCTTTCTCTTACTGTTTTTCGAACGGTTTTTAGTGCCGGGCAACGCGCCCGATCCGATGTTTCCGTCCCTTACTGTTAATGTTATAACACCTTACATACGCACTACTTACTACTACACACACTTACACACATACACACTTGCACTTTTCTTTTCACCACGCGCCCCGAAGGCCGCATCCATCCTGCACGCTTTATGCCATTTGTATCCTCCCAACTAAAACCGGTTTTGGGGCAGGGGCTGCACTGTTGAAACCCCCGTCCATTTGACGGCAGAGTTATAGTGGCTCTGTGTTAGGGCGTGATTAAGGGTTGGTTAAAATAAAGCTAATCTTTCGAACAAAACGACACAGCATAACGGCGGGGCTATAATTGTAAGTCTTTTTCTAAAATTAAGTTAGATTATTGTGTGGACAGCCCCAGCCGAACCCCTGCCTCGGCGGCCTGCCGGTCGATGGCGGCAATGACGCGATCGTTGTCGGGGCGAAGAATCCCGCCGCCGGCGGGCATCGGCGTATCCAGTGTCTGCAAAAAGGCCGCCACTGCATCGGCGGTGAGCGTTTCGGTGCGCATCCCCAGCCCCAGCTTTTCGACGTAATACGCATTGACAATCTGTTCGTACTGATCCTGAACCGGTATCAGCAGCATGCGCTTGTTATAGTGCAGGCATTCGCTCAGCAGCGAAAATCCCGCCGTGGCGATGACCCCGCGACAGGACGCCAAGTCGCGCAAAAAACCCTCGGTCGAGGTCTTTTTCAAGATGCAGTTGCCGACGGCCGCGTCTTCATTGAAACCATAGATAAAAAACCGCTGCCGCTCAAATCGGCTTAGGCAATTGATAACATTTTGCCGCATCTGCCCGCAACTATCCGTGCTGTACACGGTAATATGGTCGGATTGGCTGGGTTGTATGGTTAAGACCGCCGGACGCACCACCGGAGGAACCAGCACCGACGATCCGCCCCGCAGCGGCGTCTCAAAAAAGTTCAGCACAATGTAGGCGTCGGCAAACGTATGATAGCCGTAGGTAACAATCTTGGCCATCCAGCGTTCGGTACGATAGCGCGGCTCGCGGTCCAGCCGTCCCAGCGTTAAGAGGTGTTCGTGGTCGATGCTCAGACACGGCACACGATGGCGAAACGCCCACCATGCGCTGAACGGCTCGAAATCGGAAATGACCAAGTCGGGATTGAATTGGCGGACGTGTTTTGAAAACAATCGGCGATTGGTCGCCCATCCTTTGGGATAGCCGGCAAGATTCTGACGCAGCGTTCGCAGCGGACAGACGCGGCCGTTTTGATAGTAAAAGCTCAGCCCAAAGACCTGCTGTACCCGCTGGCCGAAGGTCGGCGTCAGATACGCCAGCGACTTGCGCGACGCGGCGAACATCACCTCGTGTCCGGCCTCGATGAGCCGATGTCCAAACAGTTCCGACCGGCTGCTGTGGCCAAAGCCCTCGCCGGCGACCCCATACAATATTTTTGCCATACTTTTTGCCGTTTTAGGCCGACACCACCGTCGGATTGCACCGTGCGCCGTTTTCCGTCCAGTCTTTGACTGAAACCTCACCATCCGGCGCGATATGCAGGTAGCTGACCGTCGGCCGCGTCCAGCAGCCGCTGTTGTAATACCACTGGCCAAAACGCCCTGCATTGTGCGTATGGCCGGTGATGGTAATATCGTAAACACCCTCTTGCTGTTCTTTATAAAAGCGCGACAGCATGTTCCGCGTTCGCAGCGGCTGCTTGAGGCGCGTCATCCCTTCGCCGGACAGAGGGAACAAGGTTTCGTCAACCGCCTGTTCGACCCGTCGCGTCAGGGTTTGCCAGACCCGCAGCAGTTGCTCGCCGGCTTCCAGCAAAAAATCCGTAACACGGTCGCTGGTCATCAGACAACTGTCGCTGCCCAGTTCAAACGCACCGGTCACCAGCCGCAACATCGGCGCCCATCGCATCACCGACTCGGCGATGATCGGATCGACCTCGTGGCCGTGCATAAACTTAAAATGTTTTCCGCCGATGGTTTGCGTAAACGGTTCGCGCAGTTTACGGAAAAACGGATGCCACGTCAGCGCCTCTTGATACGACTCATCCAGCAGCGGGTCATGGTTGCCGGGAATATAGACCGCATCCATTTCCGCAAACCGATCGACGAGTTTGCGCCAATACTCCAGAACATCTTCCAGACGATACCGCCACAGCTCAAACAAATCTCCGCAAATCACCAAACGGCCGTCGTTCCGCTCTACCTTATCAAGGAAGCGTTCAAATAATATCTGTTTGCCGCCTTTTACAAGGCTGTCCTTGGCCGAGCCGTTGCCGATATGCAAATCGCTGATCACATAAATCGGCTTTTGGCTGCTTTGGTCTTCTGCTTTGGGCTGTGCCAAACGCTTATGCCTTTCAACGAAGGATCATTACTCTCTCTATAAAGTATATAAACTCGCCTTTGATTTTTATTAGCGATTCGTTTTGTTTTGGTTAGGCGGCAAGTTTTCAAAAATAAAAAAACAACCGAACGGCAATATGCGATTAACAGACCCTCGGCAAACTCTCTGTCAAATGCGAATTGAGTTGTGCGGCGATTATAAATTAGGAGATCACTGATGAAAAAGGATGCGTGTTTGATGTCGTTTGAAGAATTACTGCCGTATTTACGAGCCATCGGGATTGAGGATTGGTATAAAGTGTTGACAGTTCATTACAGCGACGCCTTAACCGCTCATGATGAGTTGGATGAACGGCTGCGCAACACGTGGTGGGAAATCCGCTGGCCGGACGGCGCCAAAAGTACACGTCCGACGTGCCGTTATCTGGCCGATTCGCTGCGGGATGCCCTGCGGCTGCGGCCAAGTATCCCGCTTTCGGCAGGTTCGGTCTTAAACAACACCGGCCGCGACTTCCTCGAATTGCTTGACCTATGGGAAGATGAGGAAGATGAATATGTCGAGTACTGCTGTTGTGATTGACCCCGTGCGCCTGCTTATCCGGCAATAGGGGTAAAATGGGCGTTTTGGCGGTTCAATTCATTTTGTCGGTATTCGGAAGGGGTATATCCTGTTTTTTTGCGAAATACCGTGGCAAAATACTGGCTCGAATCAAACCCGCAAGCCATCGCCACGTCGAGCATATTCATTCTAAGTTCTTTTGATAAAAGGGTTTTAGCTTTTTCGATGCGGCAGTGGGTTAGATATTCGGCGGCCGTCATATTGGTAATGCGGCGGCAGTAGTGGGCAAATCGGCTACGTCCGAGATTGCAATGGTGCGCCATTTCGTCCAGCGTCCACGGGTAATCGGCGTGTTCGGTCAAACCGTGCAGGAACATTTCAACGCTGCGGCGGGCGCTGCTCAGTCGGGCATTCAGCTCGACATGGGTGTTTTGCAGCATTTCAAAAACTTCCAGAAACAGTTCATTAATATAGAGCTGCAAGCGCGTCTGGACGGCTTCGGGCTTAGGGGCGGACTGGACGTGCTCGGCGATTTTCTCAAAGCAGCGTTCGATTTGTTTGTTGCCCTGCCAGACGACTTGCTCATTGTGGCTGAGCAGGCGGGTGAGTTTTTGCAGGTCGCGCGGGGCAAAATTGATCCAGTTTGGCCATTTCCACGGGTCGTTGGGACGCCGCACGCCGACATCAATAATCAGCCAGTGCATTCGGCTGGCCTTGATCAGGGGGTTGCCGACCTGATGCGGCTGCCAAGGGCGAGTAACGGTCAAATCGCCGGCTTTGAGCTTATAGGGGGTGTCCTCGACGATAAAATCCAGATTGCCGCGGGTTAGATAGCCGAATTCGATACCTTCGTTGCGGTGCATCGGCAAGCCCCAGCTTTGGTCTTTATTGGCGTCCCAGACGCAGGCCACGCACAGTTCCGGCAGCATTTTGGCCGGCATTTTGACGCCGGGATAGCAGCCGTGGGCGTAGGCGGCGTGGAACAGTTCGCCGCGGGCCTTGGCGGCCTTGAGGTTTTCGCAGGTGTCGGCCTTGTGCGTGCCGTCCACATCATAAAAGATGGCAGGTTGGGGCTTTTGCAACTTTCTCATTATTGTATATCCGATATTTTTTTGTTTAAAATTTACCACTGGCGAAATTTTATAGATTTTCCCCAAAAAATCCGTATAGTCAAGCCAGTAATTTTGATGTCAACAACAAAATAACCACTGAAAGGGATTGTTATGGCATTGGACAGACCGTTGAAGATGGGTATGATTGGGGGCGGGCCGGGGGCGTTTATTGGCGAAGTGCATCGCAAGGCCGCACGGCTGGACGGAGGGATTGAGATTGTCGGGGGAGCGTTTGATGTCGATCCGAAAAAATCCAAGCAAATGGGCAAACTTCTGCATCTGAGTCCTTCCCGCACCTATTCCAGTTATCACGAAATGATCGCCGCCGAACTGAAACTGCCGCAGGGGCAGCGGATGGACTTTGTGTCGATCTGTACGCCGAATTTTCTGCATTACCCGATGGCCAAGGAGTTGCTGGAGGCGGGCTTTCATGTGATGTGCGAAAAACCGATGACCATCAGCGTTGCACAGGCCAAGTCGCTGGTGCAGATTGTCAAAAAGACCAAGCGGGTCTTTGGACTGATGCACAACTATACCGGCTATCCGATGGTCAAGCTGGCGCGTGAAATGGTCAGAAGCGGGCGCATCGGCAAGGTGCGCAAGATCGTCGTGCAGTATCCGCAGGGCTGGCTGGCGACGGCGTTGGAGCGAACCGGCCAGCAGCAGGCGGCGTGGCGCACCGACCCCAAGCAGAGCGGCGGCTCCGGCTGCGGCGGCGACATCGGTACGCACGCCGAGAATCTGGCCGAGTATATTACGGGCTTGAAGATGACGCATCTGTGTGCGGAATTGACGACGTTTGTCAAAGGCCGCAAGCTCGATGACGATGTAAATTGTCTGGTCAA
>Ga0308414_1001421_pt1 | contig 15688 bp, 13 predicted proteins | sample HotsprSampleOS50_FD_205667 | JGI IMG/M metagenome (GOLD analysis project Ga0308414, IMG submission 205667) | Hot spring phototrophic mat microbial communities from Octopus Spring, Yellowstone National Park, Wyoming, United States - 20090730_OS50 ... | reverse complement strand
CAAACCCCCAACAATCGATACCCCAACAAGCCGTTCCGCAAAAGGCGGGCGGTGTTCGGCCGGCGCCGGCCGCGCCGATCGTCGTGTTGTACCTGAGCGGCAAGGGCAAACACGAGCTACTGACGGAGATTCGCCTGAAGACGGCCAAGCAGGGCGGTTGGCGTTCGATCGAAGGCATCGTTCCCTCGGCGCCGGCTACCTCGCTGACGCTGAGCGTGCCCAAGTCGGGCACCGAACTGCGCCTGGGGCATGTGAACGATCGCCGCAACTACGAGGTCGATCGCGACAACTACACGCTCGTCACCGCCGTCACCGCCGACGGCGCGGTGAAGATCGCCTGGCGACCCAAGGTGGCCGAAGCCCAGGTCGATCGGAGCCTGACGGTCGAGTCAACGTCGGTTCTCGACGTCGAGCAAGAGGGCGTGCGCCTGACCTCCCGCGTTGCGCTTCAGTTCCGCCGCGGGCGGCGCGATCGATTCGAGCTGCTGGTGCCGAAAGACTATTTGATCGAGTCGGTTCGGGGGCCGAACGTCCGCGGATGGCGGTTGGGCGCTCAGCCTCAGGCCGCCGAGGACGATGCGAAAAACCCGAGGGCGGCCGTCCGGTCGATCGAAATCGAGCTGCTCAAGCCGGCCGAAGACTCGGAAGAGCTGTTTGTCGTACTCTGGAAGGCCGCTGCGGAACCGAACGGTGCGGCGCGCGAATGGTCGGTGCCCTACGTCGTTGTTCCCGACGCGGCGTTGCACGGCGGCACGGTGAACATTCGCCGCAGCCCGTGGCTCGATTTGCGGACCACGGCGAAAAGCGGCGTTACGCGCACCGACGCCGACCCGAAAACCGCGGAACTGGCAGGCGACACGGTGCGGCAGCGTCCGTGGCCGCTGCGGCCCTACGAGGCCTATCGCTTTGTCGGCGTGCCGTTCGACCTGAAGCTTTCGTCCGCGCCGATCACAGCCGAGTTCTCCGCCACGGTTCAATCGTTGGTGAAGATTGCGGCCTTCCAACGAACCCTGGAAGCGCGAATCGAAATCGCGCCCAAAGGTCGGCCGCTGTACGGCGCCGAGGTGCTTCTTCCCGAAGGCTTTGTTCTCGACCAACTGCATGCGCCGGGACTGAGCCATTGGTCGATCGCCACCGACGGTCCGCGGCCGCGGCTTGCCGTGTTCTATGCCCAAGGGAGCGATGTTCCGCGGGCGATGGTTGTCCAAGGCACGTTGGCCCGCGAAACCCCGCCGCCCGAGTTGCCGTTGCCGCAGATCGAAGTCCTCGGGGTCGCCCGCCAGCAGGGCGAGATCGTCATCCAGGCCGATCCCGCGTATGGGATCGACGCTTTTGATCTCCAGCAGGCCGAAGTCCGCCCGCTGGCCCGCGCCGGTTGGCTCAAACCGCAACAGATGGCCATGGCGCGGCTGAACATCCGCTACCAAAGCCCGGCCTATCGCGGCAAGCTGCGGCTGACGGCGCGCACGCCGGTGGTTACCTGCGAAACGATCTCCAACGTTCGCGTTACCGGACGAGCGATTGAAGAAACCATCCTTCTGGAGTATCGCATTCAGCAAGCGGGCATCCGGTCGGTGAAGTTCCAGCTTCCGCCGCAAGCGGCCGGCTGCCGCGTGCGCGCCCCGATGGTTCGCCAAAAGAAGATCACGGGCGAGCCGGGCAAACCGATCGATGTCGAAATCGAGTTCCAAGAAGAGATGATGGGCCGGTTGCTGGTGATCGTCGAGAACGATCGGCTGCTGGAAGCGTCGGCCGTTCACTCGGCGCCCATTCCCCGCGTGGCGAACGCCCAAGTTCTGCGGCAGTACATCACGCTGGAAGCGTCGGGACGCGACGAGGTTGAAGAGGTCGGGCCGCTGGGGGGCGTCGAGCGGCTGAGCCGCAATCTGGCCGAATACCGGTTGCTGGCCGCCCGCTTGCCCGGCCGATTGGATCAGGCCTATCTGATTCGCAGCGATGCGCCCGACGCACAACTCCGCTTCCGCACGAAGAAGCGAGAAGCGGTGCAAACCGCCGGAGCCCGCATTCTGCTGGCCGAAACGCTGCTTCTGGTCGATCCGGCCGGCGCCTACCGCGCGCGGCAATCGTACCGCATCGACAACCAAACCGAGCCTTATCTCGATGTCGAATTGCCCGAGGGCGCCTCGCTGTGGACGGCCGCGGTGGCCGGCGAGCCGGTCAAGCCGTCGCGCGGCCCTTCCGATGCGTCGTCGCGATTGGTCCGCGTTCCGCTGGTGAAGACGGCCGCGGGCGACCTCGACTACCAGGTGGTGTTCACCTACGGCGGTCAGATGGCGCCCCTTGGCGGCATTGCGCCGATCAACTTCCCCTTGATGCGGGCCGCCGGGCTGAAGCCTGAATCGAGCGTCGTGCAGCTCTGCGTCCCAAAGCAGTTCCGGTGGGTGCGGTTTGCCGGCACCATGCGGCAGATTGTGGACGAAAAACAACTGGCCGGAGAGTACGAGAACTACTACGCCAAACAATTGGAGAACCTGAAACAATCGCTCAGCAGCAGCGACTCGTATTCGCGCGTCCGTGCCGCCAATTCACTGCAACTGTGGCAAATGCAGTTCGAGGCCGGCCGACAGGCGGGCGGCGCCGGTCCGCATGCCGCGCTGCAAGAACAGCTTCGCGGCTATTTGGACTCTTCGCAGACCATAGTTGTTGATGACACCGATGCGATGGCCCGCAACGACAACCGTCTGAATCTGAACAACTCGTTCGCCGACCAACGCAACGAACGAGCGAAGAACGTCGTGCAGGGCGTGGGCGGGAACTGGGACGTGGCCGCCGCGACTCCTCAACAACCGTCTTCGGGAGCAAGAACCCAGTTCAATGCCGGCTGGTTCGCCACCAACGGACTGGCCCAGGCCGCTGCGCCGCCGGGCGAACCAGTCACCGCTACCGGTGCGGCCCAGCCGGGTGAAGCAGGCGCGAAGACGCCGGCCAAACCCAGCGGCCAGGTTCTTTGGTCCGGCAAGGGTGAAGGCAAGGGCGAAGGCAACGCCCGACTTGACGAGCTGAAAAACCCCGAGGTCGCTCAGGGCCGCGCGAAGAAGCGGCTGGCCGAGATTCAACAGGAACAACAGATGGATCTGAGCTTGGTGCAACAGCCGCAATCGCGGGCATCGGACGAGCAGAACCTTCAGCGATACAACGAGCGGCTTCAAAAAGACCAAAGCCGGCAGATCGCCCAGCAGATGCCCGACTTGGGCATCAATGCCGCGCCGAACAACCAGCCGCTCGGGCCATCGGGCGGAATCGGGATGGGCGGCCTTGGCGGCGGTTTTGGCGCCAATGCGAATGTTGCGGGGACGCTGAGAAAACCGCAAGGGCAGGGCGGCGAAACGTCGATCGCGGCGAACGAAGAAATGCTCGGCGACGCTTTCGGCCTGGCCAGCTTGGAATTGGCGATGCCCGAGATCGACCCGAATCGCTATGAAGTGTTTCGCTTCACCACGCCGTTGGGGCAAACCGAATTGACCGGTTGGGCCGTCTCGCGCGAATGGACCCGAACGGGCAGCCACCTCGGCCTGACCGCGATTGTGGTGCTTCTCGCTTGGCTCGCCATCAGCTTGGTGCTCGGCGGGGCGGGACGATGGATCCTCAGCCCGGCCGGCGAAACGGCGATGATCTTGGCCGGATTGGTTATGCTGGTGTTCGGCCTGCTGCCGGTCGCCGGCTTCCTGATGATGGTGATCGGTTTGGTCCGAAAGCTCGCACGCGCCATCCGTCGTTGGTTTGCCGGGCGCAACCCGCCGGTTAAGGCCGAAGTGGTCGTGTGACGACGAGCGACCGCCTACCGAGAACCGCGAAAACGGAAACCGGTTCAATGGGGGACCGCACGCAATCAGCCGCTTCGCTGGGCCGGCGGCCGCTTCCGCGATTGCGCGGAGTAATTGAGCGACCGTGTTCCCCTCGCTCCGCGACGGCCGAGTTGAGCAAGAAGAACCGCCGGCGCCGGGCGTGATTCGCTCAACTGAACAAGGCACGCAAAGGCTCGATGCAGTCGCAATCGAAGGCGTATTTCAGCGAGAAATGCCCGCCGATGGCGATGAACACCCAGCCGGTCGCCTGCCGGGCCACCCATTCGACCTTGCCCAAGGCGTTGTAGGCCTTCCCCAACGACTGGGCGCTATACGCCAAGAGAAACGCCACCAGAATCACGGGAATCGCCGTCCCGAATCCGTACACGCTGGGCAACAAGACGGCACTGCCCGCCGGGAGTACCTCCGGCAGACCGATGCCCACTTTGGCCAACACGGCGACGATCGCGCCGGATTCGGTTCCCATCATCAAAGTGACCAAGCCGAAGAACAGTGCCGCCGAGGTTGGGCAAAAGGACAATGCAAAGAGCATTCCCAGCGGCAGCGCGCCCCAGATGCCCAGGGCATCGATTCGTCTCTGAACCCCCGCCGAAATCATCGAGCCGCCGCTGTTGATCGACACCAGCCCGACCAAAAACAACCCGAGCAACAGAAAGATCGGTCCGAGCACTAAGTGCATTGACGATTGCAAAAACCGCGAGACGGCTGGAATCGATGTCGCCGTGGCCACCAAGAATAAGGCCAACGACAAATAGACGACGCATCGTCCGAGGGTGTACAAAAACCCCGCCCCGATCACCGCTCGCGGATTGCCCACCTTGCGGCCCACGTAGGAGACGGCCGCAATGTTCGTGGCCAACGGACAGGGGCTGATCGAGGTCAGCACTCCTAAATAGATCGCCGCAGCCAAATACAAGACGTACGCAGTCATTGGCTCGCTCCCTCTCGCCTATTTGCCCATCGTTCCGTCATGTTCATCAACGCAATGCGAATGAATCGTTTGCAATCCTTCGAAACTCCACCGCAAGGCCGGCAGCCGCGCCCTCAATCGACAGAAAGGCAAGCGCGCAGGCAGGCTGTCCGGCGGGCGAGCGACAATCGAGCGGCGCTCAGATGATTCGCGCCGCAGCCTCCCGCCGGGGCCGAGCTGCACTTCCGCGCATGTCAGTGCCGCAGCCCCCCGCCGGGGCCGACCTATTTCAGCAGTCCGCGGACGTTGCTCTCGACGTAATCGAAAAACGCCTGCTTGTCGCGGACTTTCATCCAAATCTCATCGAGCTTTTTGTACGATGCAACCTTGTTTCCGCGCACTTGAAGCACGATCAACGTCGGGCCTTCCACTTTGTATCCCTTGGCAAGCGCTTCGTTGGCCGGGTTCTGGAAGTCCACATCGTGCAGTTCGACTTTGCCGCTTTTCAACTCCTCGGCAAAAGCCGCGCGGACCACCTCTTGCGTATAGCCGCCCATCTTCTGGCAAGTGGGGCAGCGCTGCGTCCGATGAAAATAGATCACGGCCACGCGATCCTGCGCCGGCTCCGCCGCCGCAAGCATCGGTATCGAAGCCGCAAACATCAAAACCGCCGCAATCGAAAACGCAACCGCTCGGGATACCCTCATCGCTTTCTCTCCACCGAGTTCACAAAAGCTGCAACCAAACACCCGCAACCAAAGAAAAACACTCATTCCGGAATCGGAATCGACGGCAAAGTGGGAGTCTCCGACGGTTGAACTGTCGGGACCGGAATTTGCAACGGTGACGGCAACGCCATTATGCCCGTCATCGCTCAGTAACCAACTGTCGGGACCGGAATTTGCAACGGTGACGGCAACGCAGGCTCGCCGCCGCCGGCGGCCGCCGGGTTCGCCGCCGTCGCGGAGTTTGAAGCAGGCAGCATCGCCGCGATTTCGTCGCGGATGAACTTAGCGAATTTCGCCGGTTCGTCGTACAGCCCCCATACCTCGTCGAGACGCTTCCATCGTTCGATTTTTCCTTGATTCATTCCGGCCAACACGACCACCGGAAGTTGAACGTCGAACTCCTTCACCAGGGACGCGGCGACCGGGCTCTCATAATTGAGGACTTCCCAAGAAATTTCACCTTTGGCCATCGCTTCGGCAAAATCGTCCTTCAACACCTGATGCGTCTGAGTCTCGATCGCCCGACATGAGGGACAACGCTGCTTGCCATGGAAATAGTACACCACCAGACCCTCACGATGCTCCGCCGGCGTGGGAGTGCCGCCTTGAACGGCCACGCCGCCGCCCTGCTTGCGAATCGCTTCGAGTTCCGCGGCAATCTTGGCCAACGTCGGTTCGAGCTGCGCGGCCGCCTGTTGATTGACCGATCGGGCGATCAACACCACGATCGTCGCAGCAAAGAGCGAAATCAAACAGACCGCTACGGCATTCTTCAAATCCATGACGAACATCCCTTCTCCGGCTCGATGTCCTTTCGTGTCCGGTTCGCTTCAACAAACCGTCCCCGCGGGAACCGCGATAACGGGCACGTGGTCCCATCGGGCGACGCGCGCTCGGCCGCTCCGCTTTTCCGGCGGCCGATTCTTGCCTAGTGTGAACCTATTTGGCCGCCAACAGGGCCTCTCCGCGTTCGACGACTCTGGCCACGGCCTGCTCGTTGGTTGCCGTCTTTCCTTTTTCGAAGCCCAAATCGCTCAATTGCAAATGCTCGAAGTCGGTGAACCCGGCCTGTTCGAGGGTTTTCTTCGCGCAATTCAACGGGCAACCGTCGATGGCCAAAAGGGCACGCGCCGAACGCGTGGTTTCTACAATTCCGCTCACTCGACCGCCGATGCCTGCCAAACAGAACATGCGGCCGACGCCGCGTGCGGTCATTTCTCGCGCCGCCAGGTCCGCCAGCCGGCCGACATCGGCCGCACCGGAACAGGCGAAGATCAACTTCGGCGCTTCTCCGCACTGACAGACCGGTTGTTTCGCACTTGCTGAGTTTTCCACGGCAAATTCCCCTATTTCGAAACAGAAGTCGCGCTCTTTGTCGTCGGATGTTTCGCCCCGCCAAAGTCGTGACAGACCGAGCATTGCATCTTGCCCATCGCGTCGCCCAATTCGCGCGGCCCATGGCAGTCGATGCACGCCTTGACCTCCGCTTTGACCGGAGCATATTCGCACTTTGGATCGGCGCAGCGGCGATTGAGCAATTCGACGATCTTCGCCGCGCCGTCGGCAGCCAGGCGACGGCAACGCTCTTTCTTCTCGGTGCTGAAGGCCTCGCAGCCCGACGCCTTTTGCCACTTGGCCACCGACACATGGCAAAGCACCGCTCCGGCAACGCTCGGCACGGCCTCGTCGGCCCATTGCGGCTTCTGGGGCACGAAGCTCGGCAGGGCCGTCGTCTCATACCACGAGCAGAACTCCGCAATCATCGCCTCGCGCAGCTCTTTGGCCTTCTCGCGATGAAAGAGGCCGATCAATGCGGCCGCGCCATTGACCACGCCGCACAGGCTGCCATATCCGCCCACCCCCCCGTCGCCGTATCGCATCATCTCGACGGGAAACGAAGTGAACGGCTCGCCGTAACGTTCGGCCAACTGCCAAATTACGCTGCCGACCACCGCATACATACACCCGCCGTCGGGATAAACGCGATACGCATGCTTCGCAACCTCGGCGGGATCCAAGGGGCGATATTCCCAGCGGGCCGACTCTTGCGGCGGATGCTCGCCGGCCGCCCGTTCGACCGCCACCGCGACCGCCGACAAGGCGTTCGGCCTTCCGCATCCGCCGAGAGCGCCCGCACCCAACCCAACGCCGATGGCCGTCGTCCACTGCCGGCGCGTCATCGTGTCAGCCATATCACCGCTCCCACCCCGAAATCAGTAAGAACTAGGGAAACCGTCTTCGCAGGCTCACTCAATCATCCCAGAACAACCATAGCCGCTCGGCCGACAACCCGGCGACAGCCAAGACGCCTCAGGCCGCTTGGAGCAACTTAGCCAGTTCTTCGGGGCTGAGAACTTTGCCGACGGCCTTCACTTCCCCGTCGATCACTAAGCCGGGAGTCATCATCACGCCAAAAGATATGATCTGGTTGATGTCGGTCACTTTCTCGACCATCGCTTCCACGCCGGTCGTCTTGATCGCCTGCTCGACGTTCTTCTTGAGCTGCTCGCACTTGGCGCAGCCCGTGCCGAGAATCTGTACCAGCTTCATGAATTTATCCTCCAAAGATTCCGTGGTTTTCTTCTACCGCAACCTGAGATGCTCGTTGAACCGCATCGAGAGGGCCGACGCGAACTGTCTGCTCATTTGTTCGAGCGAGTACCACTTGCAAGCGGTCTTGAATCGGACTCGTGCCGCCTCTGCTTCGAAACCTCATCATTATAAAGGGTTGACTACGCGAAGAACCAGCCGAAAATCATGCCCGCTACGGCACTCATCAGCACAGTGAGCGAGCAGAACGTAAACGTCTTCTTGAACCCAAACACACTGTAAATCACGGCGATGCTCGGCAGCGACAGCGCCGGACCGGCCAGCAACAGGGAAAGCGCCGGGCCAGAGCCCATCCCCAATCCTCTAAGAGCTTCAAGGATTGGGATTTCCGTCAAGGTGGCGAAATACCACATCGCCCCGATCAACGCCGCCACCAAATTTGCCCCGAAGCTGTCGCCGCCGACCCAACGGGCAACAAGCTCCTCGGGAATCAGCGCCCCGACGAATCCGGTGATGAACACTCCGCCGAACAACAACGGAATGATCGACTTGGCGAATCCCCAGGTTTGGCCCATCCATTCCTGCAATTCGGCGCGTTCGAACCAAGTCCCCACCATCAACAGAGTCGCCGCCAGGCAGGCGAAAGCCCCCCACCAGCGATTCTGGTACACCATCTCGGCCCAGCCGTATCCTTCGGGCGTGGCTTTTTCGCGGCTGACGATCTCGCTGACGGGAATCGTCAACTTTTGTCCCTTCTTCAGGTCGCCTACTGGCTCCTCGATCTGCACGCGAACCATCTCCGAGGTTTCGATCAGTACCGCGACCTGCATCTTCGTTCCATCAGACTTGGTAATCACCGTTTGGCTCGGGCTGGCCCAGTCGCTAAAGACCAAGAACAAGATCATCGCGGCGAAGAAGACAAATGTTTGCCACAGGCTGCGTTTCGCGGGCGGCGGATCGGGCAGTTGCATCACGGCCGTTTGCCGCTTTTCCTCGTCCTCGCGAAAGATCGCGGCCATAATCAAGCCAATGACCACTGCAAATCCAACTGAGCCGATCACCCGCGCCAGCCCAAGCTCGAAGCCAAGCACCCTCGCGGTCAGAAAGATGGCCATCACATTGATGGCCGGGCCGGAGTAAAGGAACGCCGACGCCGGCCCGAGGCCCGCGCCCACCCGGTAAATGCCCGCAAACATCGGCAACACGCTGCACGAGCAGACCGCAAGCACCGTGCCCGACACCGATGCCACCGAATACGCCTCGAGCTTGTTCGCCTTCGGCCCCAGGTGCCGCAAAACCGCTTCTTTGTTCAGGAAGGCGGCAATCCCCCCGGCGATAAACATGGCCGGCACCACACAAGCCAACGTGTGGTACCTCGCATACCATTGCAGCATGTAGAACGCTTCCATAATAGCGTTCTGAATCTTCGGATCGGTGAAGTTGAGGAAATAGGCCAGCAGGAAGATCACCGTCAAGCCGGCCAGCAAACTCAATTCCCGTTTCATCTGCTTGCTCTTTCTTTCAAGACCGAGTGAAGCTGTGTATCGTTTTCTTCCGTGATGTGAGACGAATTACAATTGCGTATTTGGCCATTATGCCAAGTATCAAAACAAAAAAATATCACGCCCGGGCCGACGAAACCCCGCGGCGGCTCCGCGCGTCGCACCGAACGACCCCTTCAACGCACTCGAAGAAGTTCGAAACGCACTGCACGCGAAGCCGATAGAACACCTGTTGACCGCGTTTCTCGTCTTCAACGATGCCCGCATTCTTCAAGATCGACAGGTGCCGCGAAATGGTGGACATATCGACGCCGACCATTTCCGTCAGCTCGCAAACGCAGCGTTCGCCCTTTTGGGCCAACTCATCGACGATGAACAGCCGAGTAGGATGGGCCATCGCCTTGATGACCCTTGCCCGGGCTTCGTACTTGGCTCTCAGTTCGCTCTTCATCGCAAAGGGCGGCCGTTAGGTGGAACAGCGGAAATCGAAAACCAACCAGGAGTTAGGGATCGGCAAGAGGCCCGCGGTTCTTCATTCACACTCGCTTGCCTCATTGTAATGATCGTAACAAACGATCGCGCGGCCATCGATCGCAAACAACCAAGGCTCAGCATAAGCTATCGGCCTGCGAATACTTGCACATTTAGCCAAATAACCACTTTCCTGTCAAGGCCGAAGTTCAAATATTTTACTCCCAACTCCGTCGCGATCCGCCTGCCCGATTGTCGCGGAAGACGGCGGCGCTTACCCGGCTTCACCAAAGTACTTTCGCCGGAAGTAAAGCGCCACGTTCACCAGCCCGATCATCACCGGCACCTCGACCAGCGGACCGATCACCGCCGCGAACGCCGCGCCGTGATGAATGCTGAACACGGCCACGGCCACGGCAATGGCTAGCTCGAAGTTGTTGCTGGCCGCGGTAAATGCCAAGGTCGTCGTTTGCCCGTAGCTGGCCCCCACTTTGCGGCCCATGTAGAAGCTCACCAGGAACATCACCACGAAATAGATCAGCAAGGGCGCCGCAACGCCCAAAACGTGCAGCGGTCGGCCCACGATCTTCTCGCCTTGAAGGCTGAACATCACGACGATCGTGAAGAGCAAGGCCACCAGCGTGACCGGGCTGATCTTCGGCAGGAATCGCTGTTCGTACCACTCGGCGCCTTTCGCCCGCATCAGCACGAACCGCGTGAGCATGCCCGCGACGAACGGAATGCCGAGGTAAATCATCACGCTCTTGGCGATTTGTCCGACAGTGATGTTCACCACGACGCCTTTCAGCCCAATCAGCGGCGGCAGCACCGTGATGAACAGATAGGCATAGATGCTGTAGAAAAACACCTGAAACACGCTGTTGAACGCCACCAAGCCGGCGGCGTACTCCGCGTCGCCTTTCGCCAAGGCGTTCCAAACGATCACCATCGCGATGCATCGAGCCAAGCCGATCAAGATCAGCCCGACAAGGTACTGCGAAAAGATCGTCTCCTCCGGATACAACGCGGGAAAGAGCAACCCCATGAACACAACGGCCAAGACGAACATCAGGATCGGCCCGATCACCCAATTCTGCACGAGCGACAGCCCCAGCACCTTCACGTTGCGGAAGACGTCGGGCAACTCCTCATACTTCACCTTGGCCAGCGGCGGGTACATCATCAGAATCAAGCCCAACGCGATGGGGATGCTCGTCGTCTCGTCGAGCTTGAACCCGTCGAGCCACTGGGCCGTATCCGGCGAAAGCCTACCCCAGCCGATTCCGATGACCATCGCCGCAAAGATCCAAACCGTCAGATACCGATCGAGAAACGACAATTTTCCCGCTGTCGCCGATTCGCTCATCACTTCCTCCGAAACAAAAGCTCACAATCATTCGGCAGCGTGCCGCCACATTACAGCCCAACGCCCGGCGCGGAACGGCCGCCTGCCGCCGCGGCCGCTACCCGGCCGATTCCGACCCGGCAAGCCATTGTTGAATCCGCTCGTCGATCTGGTCGCGCACCCGGCGAAACGCTGCTAGTTGCTCCTCGGGCGAGCCCTCGACGGCCGCCGGATCGTCGAACGGCCAGTAGTGCCGCTCGCCGGGACCGGGGAAGATCCGCGGGCAGTTCTTCTCGACGTTCTCGCAAACGATGAACAAGTGATGCGCCGTCAGCTTGCCCAAGAACTCCTGCACGCTTTTCGAACGCTGTCCGGCCGTGTCGATGCCGACCTCGGCCATCACGCGCGCAACCATCGGATGCACTACGTCGGGCTGCAACCCGGCACTGTACACATTGAACCGGTCGCCGGCATGCTTGCGGAAAAGCGCCTCGGCCATCTGGCTGCGCGCCGAGTTCCGCGTGCAAAGAATCAAGATGTTTTGACGATCAGCCACTTCTCTGTCCCTTTCATCTGCTCGCCGGCAGCGCACACGCCCGACTCTGCCGCCGGCAGAGTTCGTCGCGATCGACCTTGAGAATCCGGCTCAGCATCTTGTCGTCCTTGGCCGAGTCGGGCAGCCGTCCGTACGCCCGGCACACCACCTCGGCAATCGACCGGGCCGCCGGGGACGAATCCGCTGCGGCAGCGCGGTAGTAGATCCAACGGCCTTCCTTTCGGCTTTCGACAAGCCGGGCCTGATGAAGGATCGACAGGTGCTTCGACACCGTGGACTGCGCCAATCCCAGGAGTTCCACCACTTGACACACACAGAGTTCTTGCCGCCGGACCGCCCAAAGAATCCGCACCCGATTCTCGTCGGCCACGGCCTTCAGGGCTGCAATCAGTTCGCGCATCGCATCCGCCTCGCCGAACCGCACAAAACCGCGCTCCGCCATAGCACGTCATATCGCCATATAACGAAATATATCCGCCGATGGCCAAACGGTCAACAGGGCATTTTGGTTTTCGAGCTTTCACTCCGACGATCGGCGGGAGTATCGCCGCCGATATGTTTGAGTGTTCAGAAGTTGCGTTCCGCCGCGCCGCTTTGCGGTCGTTCCCTTTCTTCGGTTCTTCGGATAGCTTCGTACCATCCGAGAAACGCATGCCGGCGGCGAGATTCGGCCGACGGCGGGCGATCAATCGTCGCACAGCTTTCCGGCAATTGCGGTTTTCAGTAGAATGAGGGTTTCGCTCAATGGTGCGGCAGCCTGCTGGTGGTCCGCCGAATCGATCGTGAGAAGCAGAACTCTATTGCACGCCGGGAGAGGCCCGCCATGGCGCGTCGTTATGTTGCGCAGTTGACCCAGCAGGAGGACGTTGACGAGGTTTTCCTGGTCTCGGAGAAGCAATTGCGGCCGAACCGCAACGGCAATTTGTACTTGCAGTTCGAGTTGTCGGACCGCACCGGTTCGATCAGCGCGCGGATGTGGAACGCCGACGAACCGCTCTACCGGTCGTTCGACAACGGCGACTTCGTGCAGGTCGAGGGAACTACTCAGCTTTTTCAGGGCGCAGTGCAACTGATTGTCAAACACATCGCCAAGGTCGATCCCGCTTCGGTCGACCACGACGATTTCACGCCAGTCAATGCCGTGGCTGTCGATGCCCTGCAACGGCGGCTCGCCGAGATGCTGCGGGCCATGCGCGATCCGTCGCTGCGGAATCTGGCCGAGTGCTATTTGATGGACGCCGCCTTGATGGACAAATTGGCCGCGGCTCCGGCCGGGATCAAGCACCATCATGCGTATCGCGGCGGGCTGATCGAGCACACCGTGTCGTTGATGGAGTTGGTGCTGCGCGTCGCCCCGCTCTATCCTCAAATCGATTGCGATCTGCTGTTGATGGGCGCGTTTCTCCACGACTTGGGCAAAATCGGCGAATTGAGCTACGACCGAGACTTCGGTTACACCGACGAAGGCCAATTGATCGGCCATCTGATCATGGGCATAGAGATGCTCAACGCGAAGTTGAGCGAGGCCGAACGCCTGGCCGGCGAACCGTTTCCCGAAGAAACCGCGTTGCGTTTGAAACACATGCTCATCAGCCACCACGGCGAATACGATTTCGGAAGCCCGAAACTGCCGATGACCGTCGAAGCGATGGCGCTGTATTGCCTCGACTTCCTCGATGCCAAGGTGAATGCATTTTGCGGGCTGCTGCGCGACGATCCGAACAAGGACAGCACGTGGACCAACTTCCACCCGCAACACAATCGCAAGCTCTACAAGGGCAAGCCCAAATCGGCGTAGCGGCTGTGCGGTGGCCGTTGATCGCGACGGCCTCGCTGCTGATCGTAACGACCTTGACGCCGGCCGAGTCGCTGCGGTGGGGCGACGGGCTGCCCGCGGCGATCCTTTGGCTGCTTCTTCCCGCGCTGTTGTTGCTGTTTTCGCTCGGCAAGCCGTTCCGTCTCTTTCGGCTGCATGCTGCCGACGCGGCGGCGCTGGCGTTGTTCCTTTGGCATTCCGCAGCCGCTGCGGCGGCTGCGTTCGAGGGCATGCCGCGGACCGCCGTCAATGCTCTTTGGCTTTGGCTGGGTTTGGGAGTTTGCTATCTTTGCGTCCGACAATCGGCGCAAACTCCGCGGAATGCGCGGCTGCTTGTCGCCGTGATGTGCAGCCTGGCCGCGGCTCAAAGTGTGTTGGGCTGTTATCAAACACTTTGGGGCATCCCATCGGCACGCGCCGAGTTTGCCGCCGGCACCCGTTCGCTGGCCGCTATTGGGCTGAACGTCCCCGACGACTCGCCCGTCCGCTTGCTCTTCGACGCCCGACTTGGCGGTAATGAGCCGCTCGGCACCTTCACGCTGACCAACTCGCTGGCCGGCTGGCTTGCCCCCTGGATCGTCCTGCTCGTGTGGATCGCGTGTGATAGTGCGCGGGCACTTCGGAAACCACAAGATTCGACTGCTGCGACGAATCGCCGCCAAAAAAGCAAGGGCCGAGGCACAGGACAACTTGACAGGCACCTGCGTTTTTTCCCACTGGCGAGGCTTGTCGGTCTATCGGCCGTGCTGGCGGTCGCGGTCTTTGCATTGGCTCGAACCGGCAGCCGCACCGGACTGGCCGCCACGTGCCTCGGCGTCGGGCTGTTGGCCCTTCCGTGGGCCTATCGCCAAGGGCGAACGCGAACCGCCGCGCATCGGTTCCTCATTCTCGCTGGCGCGATTGTCTTTGGCAGCGCGTTCGTTTTCGCGTCGATCTCCGGCGGAGTTGCAGCCTCGATGAAATCGCTGCAATACCGGTTCGACTATTGGAAAACCACTGCCGCGATCATCGCCGATCGACCGTGGTTGGGCTGCGGGCCGGGCCAATTTCAACAGGCCTACACTGCCGCAAAGACCCCGCCGGCAGGCGAAGAGCCGAGCGATCCCCATAACGCCTTGCTGGAAATCTGGGCAACGGCCGGAACACCCGCGGCCCTCGCCTGGCTTGCATTTTGCGGCTCGATCGGGCTGGCCGCGTTTCGCGCGGGGGGCCGGTCGAATCCGACCTCCCCAAACAGCCGCCCGCCCCGCGCTGAATCCGGCAAGCCCGCTCGAAACTCAAACCGCGAACCAGCTCGCGATTCGCGCGGCTTCCGGCACACGACCATTGAGTTCATTCGCGGCATCGCGCCCGGCGCCGCGGCATTGTTGCTCGGCTACGTGATCTTTATTCCTGTTTCGTGGATGACCCGGGCAGTTCTCGACGCGGGATTGGTTTGGGCGAGTTTGCCTGCCGCCCTTGCGTGCCTCGGCCTTCTCGGCGATTGGGTTCGACGCGGCCGACTCCCCGTCTGGGTCGTCGCTGTGGCTTGGGCGGCGCTTGTCGTCAACCTTGGGGCGGCCGGGGGAATTGGGTTTCCCGGAGTCGCCGTCGTCTTCTGGATGCTCGCCGCCATCTGCCTGAATCTCGCACAGGCCGAATCACCGATCGAAACGGCTGAGAATGTTCCATCGACCACCGTCGCCCCTGCCCCTCTACAACCAAACGAAGCAGCGGCGGACGTTGGCTGCGCGGCGAACAAGGAATCAACCGCTTCGGCGCCGACGATCGCGGCGTCGGAGCGAACGGCCGCTCGATCGGGCAGTATCCGACCGACGATCACCTGGTCCGCGTTGGCGGTTTCCTTTGGGCTTGTCTATTTCTACTGTCGGACTTGGGTTGACGCGACGTAAGTTGTTGTGTATAAACTCCTTCCGTATGGATGTCCCCGAGGAAGGAGCAAGTCGATGGAACGACGTTTTGACGCTCGACGAGAGAAGGTAC
>Ga0308414_1001418_pt1 | contig 15692 bp, 13 predicted proteins | sample HotsprSampleOS50_FD_205667 | JGI IMG/M metagenome (GOLD analysis project Ga0308414, IMG submission 205667) | Hot spring phototrophic mat microbial communities from Octopus Spring, Yellowstone National Park, Wyoming, United States - 20090730_OS50 ... | reverse complement strand
CTAAGTGTGGAGAATTCCCAATTAAAGACAATCAGGCTAAGGGATTTTTTCTGGCGGGCATCACTTTTAAAACCGTCAAGTAGGGTTCTTGTGGCAGGCTGTGGCTCGGGCTATGAGGCATTAGAGCTTTCTTTTGGCTTAGAGAATGCTGTGTCAGGAATAGACCTTAAAGCAGACTTTGCTCCGTCTCTACGCTCAAATCCCAGGCTAACCTTAACCCAGGCTGATCTTAGAGACATTCCCTATAAGGCTTTTAGCTTTGATTTTGTCTATTGTTATCATGTGCTTGAACATATACCCGATTATCGCAAGGTAATAAGCGAGCTAGAACGGGTCTTGAAACCGCGTGGTACATTATTCATTGGCACTCCAAATAGCCAGAGGCTCCTGGCCTATTTAAACAATCAAAGAGGGGCAACCCTGTTAACTAGAATAAGATGGAATTGTTCAGATTGGCAGGCGAGATTAAAGGGGCGCTTCTCCAATGAAGCAGGTGCCCATGCGGGCTTTTCTTTTTATAGATTAAATCAGATTCTGTCAAGCTATTTCCCTGTGGTAAAAGATTTTACGCTAGATTATTATAAGCTAATTTATCCGCGCTGGGCTAAGTTTTTTAAAATCCTTAAATCATGCAATTGGCATCGAATACTTTTCCCTTCGGTTTATTTTATCTGCCATAAGGAAGCAGCTTAAAGGTAGGAAAGGAAAATGCTTTTTACTAAAAAGAAAGATGAAAGGCATCTTAGCCGTAAGCGATCCTTATTTATTAGAGATACAGTTCTGCTCACTACTCTAAACTTTATTGGGAAGACCCTTGGTTTTAGCATTCCTCTTTTTTTAGCTCTGTGGTTTGGAGGCACGGCCCAGACTGATAGTTTTTATTTTTCTTATAGCCTTGTTTTGTTTTTAGCCAATATTCTGGCTCAGAGCCTAGCTACAGTAATTGTCCCCTATTGGGTAAAACTGCGTGCTAAAAACCTAACCTCCCGCTTTACAGGTAATGTCTTTCTTGTAACTACTTGTCTTTTAACTGGCTTGACCTTAATAATAGGTTTATCTTGGCAGTTACAAGATTCAGTTAATCTTGCTTCTATTGATTTTTTCGATTTAATTAAACGTCTTACCAGCTTTACCCTCGAGCTTTTGCCCTTACTATTTTTAGTTGTATGGTCTGCCATATTTGAAGGTGTTCTTCAAGCCGAAAAACACTTTTTTATAACGGGCTTAAGCCAGATCGTGCGCTCCCTTTTTACCCTTATTATTATCTGGCTATTTAAAAATCAACTTGGCCTTGGGTCTGTAGTACTTGCGGTGAGCCTGGGGGAATTAGCCAGGCTAATCTTACTTTGGTTAAGACTTTACCAAGAAAAGCTTTTCAGCTTGCAAAGGCCTTGGCGACTGGATAAGGGACTGGCTGATTTTTTCTTTAAGGCAGGACTTCAGGCGCTAGCCTTTTTAGCTGTTGGCCTTAATCCCCTTATTGATAAGGCAATGGCCGCAGGCTTGGGTGAGGGTAATATTTCAGCCCTCTATTATGGAGAAAAATTATTTAGCGTGCCGATAGCACTGCTTACTTCAGGAGTTATGGTCACCCTCCTCTCTTACTGGAGCAATTCAATTGTAAGAGTAAAGCGTACTGATTTTATCGAAAGGATCAGACAGACTGCTTGCAAAGCACGTCTTTTTTCATTGGGGATAATGGCTATAGCCTTTCTCTTAGTTGAGCCTGTCTTAAGCTTTATCTTTCAAAGCGCTGCTTTAACTAAAGAGCTAATTACAAAGGTCTCAGTTATAACCCTAATGTATTTTACTGGGTTCCTGCCTGCCTTGTTGACACAGGTTTATGCCCAGGCCTTGATTGTTTTTCGTAGGACAGGGCTAATTTTGCTTGTGGCAAGTTCAAAAGTAATTTTGAATATCGTTTTTAATCTTCTCTTGGTACAGATCTGGGGTGTTGCTGGTATTGCTTTGGCAACAAGTGTAGTTAGCTGGTTGGGCTGTTTAATGGTCGGGCTTATTTTAGAATGGGTAATAAGAAAACAACCTCTCCCTGCAGTAGAATTAGCTTTGTAATAACAGCTTGCCAAGGAGTGGATAAAAAAATGCATTAGGATATTTGACAAAGATCCTTGGAGGGTGCTATATTAAAATTTACCTTGGGAGGGGTAAAAAATGAATGAGATTTATTATCCGCTAAAGCAAAATCCTCTTGATCGCTTTGAGGATTCCAAAAAATTACCTGCCAAAGAGCAAGCCGCCAAACAAGTAAGATTAAAAAATAATGCAGGCGACTCTCAAGACGAAACAGGTCCAAGTGAAGAAGCCCGTCAGAGGCTTGCCTTGCAAAAAGAATTTACCTATCAGGCCTTGCTGGTAGCCCGTGCTCTCTTTGCTCGCGATCTAGCCCTCGCTGAAAAAGAGGTTCTCCTTTTAAACCACATCCGTGATACCCGGTTTCTTGATCAGGCTGTTCTTGAAGAGTGGCAACCAGAGTTGCTAGAGATCTTTAAGAATCAGGATGCCCAGGCCTTTGATAAACTCCTTGCTAAAGCTGAAAGCCACTATGCCTTGCCTGCCAAAGACTTAATTATTAGTGAAAATATGGCTGCTCTTGCTTCCCAAAAGCCTTTTGAGCTATTAAATGAAGTGGTTAAAGAGCTAAAGACAATTCGGTCCCCACAGCTAACAATTAAACCCCAGCGGGTGCTGGACCTTTTGACTTAAGTCCTGGGTCAAAGAAAACAGAGGAAGGCTTTTTTTATTTCCAGCTTGCGAATTAAGGTAAAAGGCTTGACGGTCTTAAAGATTCATCTAAGCTTATATCAATTGCCTATAGCTTACGGGAATAAGCTTGCCATATTTTACTCCGCGCAAGCTGATAATTTCGTTAGCAAGTTGTTGGACAGTATTGGATGGTCCACTTAGGATAGTAACCTCAAGGCAATTATGTTCATCTAAATGACTGTGGAGGCTTGCAATAATCTTTTGGTAGTTTTTATGCTGGAGGCCTGTCAGTTTTTGGGCTAGGTTAGCTTGATGGTGGTCGTACACGATTACCACTGCTGCCACTGTCTTTTGGCTTCCTGAGGCCCATTCCTCTTTAATTAATGCTTCGCGGATTAGATCGCGCAGGGCCTCGGATCGATTGTGATAGCCATGGCGCTTAAGGAGTGCGTCAAAATCTTTTAAGAGCTCTTCTTCCAAAGAAATACCAAAGCGTTTTAGCATAATTAGCCTTACTCCTCAATTTCTATAGCTAAGTTAAGTTGATTACCAACTTAGTTTAATTTGATCCCCAAGCTTAAGCAGAAAGCGCTGGCGGGCACTGCCATTGCGCAAGGCTACCTCGACAAGGCCTGAACTACCGATATAGGCTAAGGGTTCCTGGGGGGCAACATCAGCATAAGTCCTTTTAAGGCCATTTAGTTTTACCCTGAATTCCTCAGTAAGCATTTTGCTCCGTCCCTTGAATTCAATCCTAATGGATGAGGCTGAAGGAGGTAGGTCAGTGTGGTGCAAAGAGGTAATGGCATTGCCAAAGTGGTCAAAGTGAAGAATAGAACCCACAAGAGAGTTTGTCGCAATTGGATGGGCAAAGACCTTTTTAAGGAGCAGGGGGGAAGCATCGGGTCCAAGCAGTTTTTTAATGCGTCCTAAGGCAAGCTGAGCAGCGGCAGGTGCAAAGATATCACGGCCATGGAAGGTCGAGGAGGGATTGGCTGACAGTGAATCTATTTTTAAATAATTTAGCCTACCTTGCCCCTTAAAGCGAACTAAGAGACTTATCAGCCCATTGTCAGGGGCAAGAATGTATTTTTTTTCTAAATTAGCTAAAAGGATTTTGCGGCTTGTTCCTACCTCGGGATCAACAACACAGACAAAGATGGTTAAAGGTGGAAAGTAGTCAAAAACGCTATAGAGGACAAAAGACGCCGAGAGAATGGCCTGTGGTTTGATGTGATGTGTAATATCAATAATAGGCAGGTGGGGTACTAGTTTAAAGATGGATGCCTTTATAGAAGCTACATAGCCATCACTTGTGCCAAAATCAGTTAACAGGGCAACAAGTGGTTTTTTAATGAACATAGCCTTTATGATAGCAGGGCTTGAGCTAAAGGACAAGGCCAACAGCCAGGCTGAAGATCTTTAGTAAGACATGCAGAGTAGACTTGTTTCGGGGGACACTTCTCCGCATTTTTCCATGGTGGTGCTTAAAACTAGTTGACATTAGCCAAGTATTTTTTTAACATCAAATCAGGATAAACAGTATGCCAGTCGAGACAAAAAAGTTAGCTAAAGAGTCAATAATTACTATTTTAACACTATTAAAAGACTTTTATGATGAAGGGTCTTTTAACTATTTTTCCCGTGAGATATATAACACAGATCTAGACATCAGTCTGACTGCAATCCGTTCGTCTGCTGTCATTGGCAATGAAGCAGCCATACCTCATCTCTATAAAATAATCGAGAAAGGAAAACCTCGCCAAAGGCTTGAGGCCATTAAAGCCTTGGCTGTCATTAGGGCTCCAAGTTCTGTTGAAAGGCTAATTAAATACTATAGCCTTTTCCCTGCTTTAGAGGTGCGGCGCGAGATTATTCTTGCCCTGAGTGTCATTAATGCCAAAACGGAAAACTATAAGAAATTCATTGCTGATTTGATCTTGGATCCGCATAACCCCCTTGAAATCCAACAGGCCATTTTCCCCGCAGTGATAAGCCTCGCAGAGCGAGAACTTTTGCTAACTCAGAAAAAGACGGTGACCCCTCAGATTGAAAAGTTTTTTATCAAAGAGGCCTTAAGGCTACCAGCACAATTGGCCCAGGAATTCTTCCACGATGCCAACGCCGTTTTAAAGAACTTGGACCCTGAGGCACGCGGCTACTTTTTAGCGGGCTACCTTTTGTCTGTCAATCAGCCCGACCATAAGTTTATTATTGCAAGCTTTAATGGCAAGGGCAGAGGCTCTCTCCCCTATTTTCTACAGGCCCTGTTAGAGCATCCACTTGAGCCAAGTCGGGTCCAGAGGCTGTTTAAGATTCTTATCATTCTTCCCTATGTTAATAGCCAGCTTGAAACATTAGTTGGAAAGAACTTTGAAAGGATTATCAGCCTGGCTAAAGAGCGCTCAAGCTTTATTGTTGGTGAACTGGCGTCGATTGCAGCAGCCCATCTCGAAGCCCTCATGGCCAAGATCCGTAAGAACTATCTTTCCTTAAGTTCAATTCAGCAGAAGGAAGGCCTCATCCCCCTTCTCTTCGCACGACTTGTAGAAAACTATGCCACACCCACATTGCTCGAGGATATCCTTCGCTACTTTAAGGGTTTTAAGGGCATCTCGGAAGAGGTTTTAAGGAATGATTTAAGGAATGCCTTAGCTGATGCCTCGGAAGAGGAAAAGAATCAGCTTAAAGCCTGTCTGGTATTGATTGGCCCTGGCCATAAGCCCGAGCAGATGAAGGCGATGTCCCTTTTAGCTAACGTCGATCTTTCGCGGCCGTCACTCTTGCGCCGCCTTAACCGTTTTATTCGCTTGGCAGGATTGCTTAGTTTAAAACAGAGTCTCAAAACGCTTCAGCGGATACTGGAGTTTGCGCATGGAGAACACATCAGCTTTTTAGAAGAGACCACCGTCGTTGCTCTCTGCCAGTTATCCGATCGTCTGGTTCTGGATAAGGCAAGGTCGGTCTTCCAGTCGCCTCTCGAAAACCTGACAGCCCTCCGCGGCTATCTGCGAGGCCTTAAATTCTGTGAGGCCAAGCCCTGGCTCAATGAACGGGTCAATCTCCTTTTAAGAGCTGATCTGAGCTGGGAACTTAGGATCTTGGCCTTAGAGAGCTTTCAGAACCTTTCGGCTAAAGAGGCCAAACCTATTATCCCTTTTCTAATAAGGGCCCTTTTTTCTCCAAAGAGACCTGAACAGTTTTTTGAGGCTGTCGCTGACCTCCTCTGTCAACTTGCCGAAGGGAATGCCTTTCAGGTAATGCTTGGTCTGCTCAACCCAAGTCAGAGCATTCCGATAAGAATTTTGGCACTCAAGGTCTTGCGAGAGATCGTGATGCGTGACCCTGCCTTGCCAAAGGATGTGCTTGTCAATCGCTTTTATTTATTGCTAGAAGATCCTAATCCAGCAATTCGCCAGGAGGCCCTGGCCTCTCTCTTATATTTAAAAGATGATTATGCAACCCAGGTCCTCAAAGATTATTTTAAAGATGATAAGATAGATGAAGCCCCAGCTCTCCTTGGCCGCCTTCCTAAACCCTATAGCCGGGATGTAGTGCTTATCCTTTTTAAACAGCTTGACAAGGAACATGCTGTTTTGCAGATGACCCTGCGGAGTGTACTTAAGGATGTGGTCAAGACAGAGTTAGCCGAAGAGCTGCGCACTGTTTTAGTCAATTATCTAACCCAACAAGAGGGGGCTGCCATCAGTTTTAGTGAGGAAGAAGAGAGCGCCGAACATTTAGCTGCTTCTTTAGAACAGGCCAAGATGGAGTTTAAGTTTAAACGCGAAAACTCTCAGATTCTGACTGTCTTTTTCTGCGATATTGTAAGCTATACAGAGAAGAGTTCATTTATAAATACCACCACCCTTATGAAGCTTATTCACTCCTTTGAGGGAATTGTGCAACCGGTGCTCAAGGAATATCGAGGCCAGGTTATTAAGACCCTGGGCGATGGAATTCTTGCTATCTTTAAACATCCCCTGAATGCAGTGGTAGCTGCCCTCGAAATTCAAAAGAGAGTAACCCAGCACAACGCTTTTAAAGTAGATGAAGAGAAGTTACAATTGCGGATTGGGCTTAACACCGGCCAGGTCATTCGCAAGGCCAGTGATATCTTCGGCGATGTAGTAAATGTGGCCTCACGAATGCAGGCAGCGGCTGAACCAGGCGATATTCTTTTAACCTATGAGACCTACAAAGAGATCCAGAATTATGTTCGCTGCACGCCCTTGGGCCGTATTAAGGTAAAGGGAAAGGAAGAGGCGATTGCCGCATATTCAGCGCAAGAGGTTAAGGTAGACCTTAACCAGATCCTGGGCAGTAATGGAGCAACAGTAAACAATTTGAGAGACCAAGCACAGGATGCAGTCATAAACCTGAAGGAGTCAATGTATAGGCCTAACTTTAGTTTACCAGCCGAGATCAATAAAGGCCGGTTATTGCTTGAACAACTTAATAAGTTCTTTAATAACATCACTAACGCTATTGAAGAAATCTCTGAAGACTACCACGATGAATATACCTTTAAAAAATACCTGCAAAAGGAATGGGATCTACTTACTAAAAACTGGGGCCGCTACTTTGACAATGGCAAATAAAAAACTACCGATGAAGGATAATTTAATTATAAAAATAAATGACTGCTTATCTGCTAAGGGAGGCTTGATATGGTCTTACAGAGTGAAGCTTTTCCCAATGGGGGCCGCATTCCAATGCGCTATACGGCAGATGGGGAAGACATATCTCCGCCTTTAAGCTGGAGTGGAGTTCCCTCAGCCACGAAGAGTTTTGCCCTCATTGTAGATGACCCTGATGCACCTGCTGGCACCTGGGTCCACTGGGTGGCCTGGAATATCCCCTCTGAGCTGCGCGCATTGCCTGAGGCTATTAAGCCTGTGGCCAATATCCCAGGTCTTCTTGTCCAGGGTAAAAATGATTTTCAGAGGCTGGGCTATGGCGGCCCAAGCCCACCGCGGGGTAGTCATCGCTATTTCTTTTCACTTTATGCTCTGGATACAGTCTTAGGCCTTATGCCAGGGGCTAACAAGCAACAGCTCCTTGCTGCAATGCGTGGTCACATCTTAGCCGAGGCCAAGTTTTTTGGGCTTTACAGCCGCTAACTTATCCTATACCCTATTGATGATTTCTCATAGCCCGCCGCAAGGTCTTTTTGAAAGGAACTAAGTGGGGGCACATAAAACCTTTATGGAGGTCCTTTTATGAAGAAACTATATCTGCCTTTTGTTTTGCTTTCGCTTATATTGACAGGCTGTCTTGAATCAACATCTTCAATGCTCACCAATCCTGCACCCAAAAGTGGCTTGGATGAAAAGACAGTGATAGCTGGTTTAAAGGAGGCCCTCAATGTAGGTACCAAGAATGCTGTAAGTCTTGTATCCAAGGCTGATGGCTATTATAAAAATCCTCGTATTTCAATCCCCTTACCTAAAGATCTCAAGGATGTCGCTGACACCCTTAAAAAGATTGGCCTGCAAAAGAAAGTAGATGAATTTGTGGAGACCTTAAACCGCGCTGCCGAAAAGGCTGCTCCAAAGGCTGTAGATATCTTTGTCGATGCCGTGACTAAGATGACGGTTCAGGATGCCATGGGGATTTTAAAGGGAAAGGACGATGAGGCTACCCGCTATTTTGAGCGCAAGACTCGGCAAGCCCTCTATGAGGTCTTTAAACCAGTAGTGAAAAAGGTTTTGGATGAGGTTGGGGTTACCAAGCTCTATAAGGAGATACTCAACGCCTATAACAGTATCCCCGGGACCAAAAAAATAAGTTTTGATCTAGACGACTATGCCACCAACAAGGCCTTGGATGGACTCTTTGTCATGCTAGCCGATGAGGAGAAAAAGATCCGGCGGGATCCTGCTGCACGGGTAACTGATCTCTTGCGCAAGGTCTTTGGCTCAGTCTAGGGTTTTAGGCTGATATGGGCATAACCCTTTAATTTCGCAGTGAGGGCAGTCAGGTTTACGGGCCTTACAGCGGAAACGTCCATGCCAATTCAGAACATCAGAGAATTTGGTCTGAATAGGCGAAGGGACGAGTTCTTTTAAGTCTGCTTCAAGGCGGGCGGGGTCGCTCTTTTCACTTAAAGCGAGTCGATGCATAAGCCTAAGAAAATGGGTGTCGACAACAATGGCCGGCTGTCCAAAACAGTGGCCTAAAATGACATTTGCGGTTTTACGGCCAACCCCTGGTAGTTGAACAAGCTCTTCCATTGTTTCGGGTATTTTTTCATTGTATTTTTCGGCTAGGGTAAAACAGAGCCTTTTGATATTTGAAGCCTTATGGCGGAAGAAACCGGTAGGGCGGATGATCTCTTCAAGCTCCGTTTGGGAGGCACAGAGCATGTGGCGGGACGTAGGGTATTTGGCAAAGAGGAGAGGGGTTATTTTATTGACCCTTTCATCTGTACACTGGGCTGCTAAAATGGTGCTGATGAGCAATTCAAAGGCATTGCGATAGTTTAAGAGGGGGCGAGCGTCAGGGTAAACTTTAAGCAAGATTTCATAGATCTTAAGACATCGCTCTTGCTTTTCTTTCTGTGAAGTAGGCATTGATCTCCTCAACCGTCCAGGTGTTGATAACTGAGTTTGCTTTAAGCCAGGCTTTGCGAGCCATAGTCAAGCCTAACTCCAGATGAGTAAACCCCTCTGGGCCATGCAGGTCTGGGCTCAGGACAATTAAACAGCCAAGCTGGCCTGCGCGCTTTAAAAGCCTCCAGTCCGCATCAAAGCGGGCAGGGTGACAGTTGTGCTCTAAAATAGTTTGATTGGCCTTGATGGCCTCCAAGAGGGCTTGTGGATCGTATTCATAGCCTGGCCGAGTTAAAAGAAGGCGGCCTGAGGGATGGCCAAGAATTGTCAGCCATTTGTTTTTTACAGCCTTAAGTAAGCGTTGCGTGGCTTCTTCTTTGCTCATCGTCAATTTAGAATGGATCGAGCCAATGACAAAATCTAGTTCGGCTAATACCTCTTCAGGGTAATCGAGACTGCCATCGGAAAGAATATCGGCTTCGACGCCATGAAAAATTTTAAAGGGTGCATACTTGGAGTTTAAGTCTTTTATGGCGACGGCCTGTTCTTTTAGACGTTCTACCGAAAGGCCTGAGGCATAGTGGGCACTGACAGAGTGATCACTTATGCCTAAAAACTGATAGCCACGCTCAAGAGAGGCCTCGACAAGTTCTTCAAGACTCATTACCCCATCGGAGTAGGTGGTATGAACATGAAAGAGGCCCTTCACCTCAGGGGCGCTGATCAGTTTAGGAAGACTGTTCTGCAAGGCAGCCTCGATTTCGCCATCCCCTTCACGCAATTCAGGTGGAATAAAGGCAAGGCCTAAAAGCTGATAGAGTTCTTCTTCTGTTTGAGGGAAGAACTCCTCAGTAGACTTTATGAGGGCATACTCATTTGCCTTAAAACCCATTTTTTTAGCCAAACTGCGTAGCTGGGTGTTGTGCTCCTTAGAACCAGTGAAATACTGATAGGCGCAGGCAAAGGAGCGGGGAGGGATAATTCTAAAGTCTGTTGGAAGCCCCTGATAGCTCAGGGAGATCTTGGTCGGGCCCTTGCCGCTGATCTCGGTCGGGCTTTCATTTTTAATAGCTAAGGCGGAAATGGCTTCAGCTATTTGGGCAGGATTAGCAGATGCCTTGGGAATGACTAAGATGTCGGCATCTTTTACAATTTCTTTTCCCCGGCGCAGAGAGCCTGCGATCTCTATTTTCTGAAAGAGACCGGTCGCAAGGAGTTTGCTTTGCATGTCTAAGGCTAGGCCTTGCGCCACTGGATACAAAAATAGATTAGCGTTTTGCTTGTAAAAGTCAATTGCCTCTAAAATCTTTTGCTGAGTTTTACTACCAAAACCTGCAAGCTGGGCGACTAGGTTTTGCTGGCAGACATGTTGGAGATCTTCCACGCTTGTAATCCCTAACTCTTGCCAGAGGGCTCTTACCTTTTTAGGGCCAAGTCCTGGCAAAGAGAGGAGCTCAAAGAGACCTGAGGGTATTTCTTCCTTTAATTTTTCAAGTTCAAGACAGGTATGAGTAGCTATAATTTCTTTGATAATTGCCTCAATTGAAGCGCCAATCCCCTTTAATTCGCGCAGGCGGTTTTGCTGGGCCAGGGTTGTTAGATCGAAAGGGGAGTGCTCAACAAGATGGGCTGCATTTTGAAAGGCGCGCACCTTAAAGCTGTTTTCGCCAGCCAGTTCCAGGTAAAGGGCCAGGGTAGAGAGAATCTTGGCCAATTCCCCATTATCCATAAGGGTGATAATGGTCTGTCTTGAGGCTGCTGTCAAGGGATGAGCTGGCCTTTACGTCAACTGGTCGGGCCCAATAACTTTACCTTAACGGTTCTGGAGCGAACCCTGGCGTCGGGAGCGCTCGATCTTTTCCATTTTTTTATAGTATTCAGCCTGTCTTCTGATCTCGTCTAGATCGGTAACTGTGATTTTGCCGTTTAAAACCTTAAGCTTTTTATTTTCAAAAAGCTTCTGGGTATAGGCTGGGGCCTGGGCCACGGGCAGCCCTACCATATTGACTAATTCCTTGGGCCCAAAATCAAAGGTATACGATTCGCCTGTGACAAGTTGGACGCGATTTTTTTCTAGATGGAGGAGCAGGGCATCATACATCTTGCCCAAGGGTTCACTTATTAAGGAATTAGCAAGCTGTTTGTAGACAAACCACAGCCTTTCGGCAAGAAGGGTCGTGAGTTTACTGATAAGCTGTGGCTGGGTCTGAACCATGCGTTGAAAGTTGGCCTTACTGACCACAAGGACAGTTGTGTCTTCGAGGGTGATGGCCGAAGCTGAGCGAGGCATATTTTCAAGCAAGGCCATCTCCCCAAAGATATCTCCTGGTTTAAGGAGGGCTAGCATCACCTCATTTTCATCGACGATTTTACTTATTTTTACTGAACCCTTTTGAATAATATAGAGCTCTTTTCCTGGCTCGGCTTCGGCAAAGATCATGGAGTCCTTGGGGTAGATGCGGTTAAAGTCAGAGGGATTGGGATTGAGATGGGCGACCTTGGCATAGGGGTGGATCTTGGCCATACGCTCTTTAGCCAAGGCCACCTGTTCTCCGCTAGGACAGTACTGGAGATAGCGGGCATAGGCATAATAGGCTAGGTTGTAGTTGTTTTGGCGGGCATAGTATTCAGCGACTTTAAAGAGATGGGCTGGGTCAATACGTGCGGTGTTTTTAAAGGTAAGGCGGGTGAGGGCCTCATCTAAAAAGCGCATCTTCTGAGAAAAGCTCATAATAATTTTAATAGCTACGGGTGTATTCTTTTCAATGAGGAGCCCATATTGATCGCGATGGACCGAGATCAGGGAGACATCGGTTAAGGCCATTGCTGACTCAATATGGCTGTGAGCAGACATCGTAGAGATTACGCCAAAGAAGTCGCCAGGGCCCAGGAGATTTTGGCTCTCCTCTTCCACCACATCGAATTCCTTTGAGATACGGACTTTCCCCGAGCGGATAATATAAAAATGGTCTGCATTCTGCTTGCCTTCGACAATAATATATGAGCCTTTTTTAAAGTTAACTAGGGAAAGTTGTAGGGAACTGGGCATATTTTTATCCACGCAACTCGCTCTCTTAAATAGTATAGAAAGCTCAAGGCTTGTTGTCAATCAAAGAAATATAATTCTTTTTTAATTACTTGAGCGAAGCAATTCGACCCAGCACAGGCTGGCATAGGAGCCGTCTGGCCCTTCCTCATAAAAGTCCTGAAGACCTGGTAGATTGGTTTGGCTCTTGGTTTGGCCTGTGGAGCTGAGCTTGGGTAGATTAGCCCAGGCTTTGCTTAAGGCAAGATGACGGTTGTCTAGATATCCAAAGCAATTGGTTTTGGCATCGGGTTGGGTTATGGAGATAGCGCTGTCCTCCAAATAGGGATCGACTGGTATCCAGCCTAAATCGCGCAGATAGAATTCGGCCCAAATATGGGGCAAAAGTCTAGATTGAGGAGAGATATACCAGCCGCTCACCAGGCGGGCGGGCAGGCCTGCCTTTCGAACCAGGCTGACAAAGAGATTGGCATAGCCGTAGGCATCGGCTGTTGAGGACGTGAAAATATTCTGCCAATCAAGCTGATATTGAATGCCTTCTGGTGAAGGGCTGAGTTTGGGCTTAAAATTATGAATTATCCAATCATAGATCTTTTTGGCAATTAAAAATTGATTCTTTTCATTCCCAACTAGGTTAAAGAAGAGTTGATTTAGCAAGGGATGGGATGGCCTACAGAGGTTGTCATCGGCAGTAAGAACTCGATAGAATTCTTCATTAGGTTCACAATAGTTTTCGACAATTGATGGTTCAACATCTACCTTAGTAGTATAACAATCTAAGGAGATCTCAAAGCTTATTTGGCTTACCTGGCCCCAGCGGGGTTTTTCAATTTTCAGGCTTAAGATGTGTGGGAAGCCAAGCTCAAGCTGAGATTCGGGGAGATCTTTATATTGAAGCCTGCGCTGTTCAGGAAGGGAGAGGGGAAGAGGTATGTGAAAAAAGATAGGCTGCCCAGGGTTAGCGCCGTTGGAAGAGATATTTAGGGTATAGCGCAGGGTATAGGAAACCTTATCACTATATTCCTTGCGGCCACAGGGGCGCATTACGCTTAAGTATTTGGCATTGCTCTGACCCTGCGCAGTGTGTACAGTTACCATCCCTGTTTTAGCACTGTCAGGAACTCTGACCTTAATTTCAGTATCTCCCCAGACAAGATATTCATACTCTGCAGCGCTGGCCTTCACAAATTTAGCGTTTTCTGTCTGTTCCTGTGGGTTTAGAGCATCTCCTGTTACTGAAAAAAAAGAAACACAGCCCTGGCCACGTTCTTGGCCAAAGCGCTCGCCTCTAATTGTAAGGACTCGGCCGGGGGAGATAGTCCCTGGTTCAATGCTTTTAATGAGCGGGCCATAAAAGGAGGCCATGCGTGGCAATTCATCGGGGTTGAGATAGATATCACCTAAAGAGGTGCCATTTTTAGTTATAACATAGATGGGACCCGACGGGATTTCTCGGGGGACGACAACAATGATCTTTTCATTATTCCAGGAAAGATAATTGGTCACGGACAAGATGTGGTCACCAATACGCACACGGCCGTTTTCAGACTTTTGGCCAAAGTTATTTCCTTCGATAGTTAGAATCTGAGAGGAAAGGTTGTCTTCTTGAAAGACATGGTTAATTACAGGTGGTGCCCCGCTAAAAGTGGTGGCTACTAATAGAAAGAGTAAGATGACAAGAAAAACAGTTAAAGGAATAAATTCCTTCCTCTGATAAAAGGGTTGATCTGATTTTTTTTGATCTGGGGAATTGGGGTTTTCTTTTATCATCTGCTAACGCCCTTGAGGTTTAGACGATTCTTGCAGGCTTTCAGGATTAGGTAGGGGAATCTTTTTAATCTTAGCCTCGTTATAGGGGATGATCTGGAGTTCGAGTACGATATTAAAAGCGGAAGTTTCCGCCATTCCTAAAGGATAGAATTGAATCTTATCACCTAATTGGATGATAATCTGCTTTAGGTTGCTAAAGAACTCAGCCGCACGGCTGTCTGTCTCTTGCAGGACAATCTGATTTTGGACTACTAGTAAAATCTTCTGGCTATCATTTGTCTGATAAGGAGTAAGGGTAATATCAAGGCTGATATTCTTCCCCTTGAGCTGGAGATTAATGGGCTTGCCTGGGATAGTAAGACGAACTGCCTGCATACTCCAGGAGACTTTAGGATCCTTGGCGAGCACTTTGATATTGGCATCAATTACCAGGGCTTTATTTAAGAGTTCTGCAAGTTCATCCTGTTGCTGACTAAAGGCTAATGGGAAAAGCATAAAGATGGCAAGCGCAAGAGCAGTAGTTCTAAACATAGGACTCACTGTTCTCCTTGTTCATAGATAATAGTGGGCTCGCCAAGTACCTGGAAGGTGTTTGCCTCGGGAAGCTCTATAAGGATATCATTATTAAGAGATTTACTTTGGATAAAATGCATAAACTGGTCGGGATTCTGGACGGGCAAATACACCTGGATGCTCTTGAGATTGGCAAGCTCCGAGCGAGCTGCCTGTAATTCGGAATGGTTTTTGCCAATAAAGAAAAAGAGCGAGGCAATAAGAATGAGGAGGGACAAAAAGGCCCCAGCCAGCATAGGAAGTGGGACAGCAATTCGCTTTTGCCAGAAACTTGTCTGCTGCTTGTGCTCCCATCCAGAGAGGCTTAAAGCAAAGAGAGTTTCAATAAGGCGTTTTTTAACCCGGCGAGCTGCTGCCTGTTCACCTTTAATTCTCTCTGTGTGAAGTATTTTTTTCAGGCGTGCCAATTTAAGATATTTCTGCCTGCAGTTAGGACAGATCTCAAGATGAGCCTGCACTTTATTCTTCCAGTTTGGCTCAAGTTCGTTGTCCAGCAGGGCCGAAAGGATCTCGCTGTGAGGACACATAACTCACCTCTCATCCTTTAATAATTTTTCAAGCTGTTCACGGGCACGAAAGACCCGTACCTTGACGTTCCCCTCACTAATACCCATAATCCTTCCAATTTGCTGATAGTTAAGCTCACCATATTCCTTAAGCACTAAAACCATCCGTAACTTTAAAGGCAGTTTGGAAAGGGCTGCTTGCACCTCGGAGATAGTTTCTGCCTTGAGTAGCCCTTTTTCGGCGGAGTCGCTGTAGGGGCGGGTAATCTTTTCCAATTTCCCCAGGGCATGGCGTTCGCGCTGTTTGCGCTTGGAATGATTTAAGGCCAGATTTTTTACCACTCGTATCAGCCAGTATTTGGCCTGCTCGCTGTCCGGCAGCATCTCTTCGCGTTCGCAGTATTTGATGAAGGCCTCGTGACATAAATCCTCCGCGCTGCCAGTATCACCAGTTATACGGTAGGCTACCCGAAAGATAATTGGGAAAAGCTGGTTATACTCTCGGTTAAACCGCTTTTC
>Ga0308414_1001412_pt1 | contig 15718 bp, 21 predicted proteins | sample HotsprSampleOS50_FD_205667 | JGI IMG/M metagenome (GOLD analysis project Ga0308414, IMG submission 205667) | Hot spring phototrophic mat microbial communities from Octopus Spring, Yellowstone National Park, Wyoming, United States - 20090730_OS50 ... | reverse complement strand
TTTACTTTATTTTCGCTTGCACGATTCATAGGGCGTTTACCTCCTTATTTTTTTATTGCTTATTTAGGTAAACGCTCTCTTTTTTTCTACTCCTCTTTACACAATTTTTGTAACGCTAATAGAATTTTATAAGAATTATTCAAATTAATTCTTAGTGTTCTTTGTGCTAACTTTGTGAGCTTTGAGCTTAAAGACTTTTTTACCACAAAGCGTTCAAAGTAATTACACAAAGCTCACAAAGAATTTTATAATTGAATAATTATAAATTCAAGATGAAGATATTAGATTAAGTTTTGATTACCAGTGGAAGTAAAAAAATGAAAACTGTCTAAACAAATTTCAAATCAATCATATTTTTGATTAAACCATAATAAAACGGTAATTGAAGTAAAGTTTTGATCCCTTCCAAATCCTGCTCTTCAAAATCAAAAAGAACATGTTGTAAATTGACCTGAATAAACTCGTAAGAATTTTTACTGAAATTTGAAAATATTTTATCGTCATATTCAGGATGTCCAACCACAAAATCATCTCTATGCTTTTCTGTAAATTGTTTTAAAAGATTTTCATTTTTAGAAGCTAAAATAAAATTAACATAAGGTGCATCAATCAATTCAATAATTTCCTCAGAAAAACTAAGCCCTTCAAGGAACAACTCATTTCTAAAATTTTCATCTCCAACTATAAGAACGTGTTCATCTTTGACTGAAAAATCAGGTGTAGCAAGTTTGGGAGTTAAATCAATATCGTACAACTCTTTCAGAAGGATTTTACTTAAAATAACCTCGTTTGAAGACACATCTCCTTTGATGTAAAAATTCTCAATTGTGTGTTGATTTTCTTTGAAGTGCAGATAAGAGTTAGATAAAAGAGCATTAAAGGAAATTCCGATTTTGGAAGAGATAAAAAAGTCAGGATGATGAATCAAATCCAAAGTCGGAATTATTCCAATAGAATTTTCTTCATTTAAGAGATTTTTAGAGATTACCGCAGAAGGCAAAAACGTTTTATTAAAATCAGATAAATCCGAAATTTCATTTAATAAAAGTTTAACAAAAATATTCTCCGGTAAATAAAAATCTATCATTATAAAATGAAGTTAAGGTTTCTTGCTCTTAATTTTAGCTGCTTTACCGGAAAGATTTCTGAGGTAATATAACTTAGCTCTTCTGACGTTTCCTTCTTTTATTAATTCAATTTTAGCAATTTTAGGAGAATTAAATGGGAATATTCTTTCAACACCAACACCACTTGCAATTTTTCTAACAGTGAAAGTTTTATTTAATCCTGCTCCTCTGATACTAATTACATCACCTTCAAAAGGTTGTATTCTTTCTTTTTCACCTTCAATAACTCTAACGTGAACTTTAATTCTATCGCCCACATTAAAGTTTGGTAAATCAGTTCTGATTTGATCTTCAGCTATTTTATTTAAGTCAATCATAATTATTTCTCCATATTATTTATTTTTTTCCATTTTTCAGTTAACAAAGCTGACTGCTGTTCTTTCCATTTTTTTATTTCTTTTTCATTGCCAGAAAGCAAAACTTCCGGGACTTTCATTCCTCGATACTCTGCAGGTCTGGTATAATAAGGTGCTTCTAAAATTTCACCATCCTGGAAAGAATCATTAAGAGCCGCTTCAGAATCATTAAGAACACCCGGAATAAGTCTTACAATTGCATCAACAATTATAAGAGCCGGTAACTCACCTCCTGTCAAAACAAAGTTTCCTATTGAAATTTCATCTGTTGCAAAATATTCTCTTACTCTATCATCAATCTCTTTATAGTGTCCAGCAACTATTATCAAATTACTCTCAAGGGAAAGATCATTAGCATATTTTTGATTGAAGATTTTTCCTTTCGGCGTGGTAAAAATTATTCTATTGTAATTTCTTTCTTTTTTTAATTTATCAATACACTCAAAAAAAGGTTCCGGTTTTAAAATCATTCCGGGACCACCGCCAAATGGACTATCATCAATCTGTTTATGCTTATTAAAAGCATAATCACGAAGATTATGAATTTTAATCTCAACTTTTTTTTTATCCTGAGCTCTTTTAAGAATACTCGAATTAAGAGGACTTAAAAGCAAATCAGGGACAGCAGAAATTATATCAATTCTCATCATATAAGAATCTGCTTTCTTTGCTGAGATAGATTATTCTTTTCTCTATATCAATACTATCAAAAAATTTAAGAACAAACGGTATCATCAATTCTTTTTTATTTTGCCTGATTTCAAGCACATAATTCATTGGCACATCTAACACATTTTCAACTTCACCGATATATTTTTTTCTGAAATAAACTTTACATCCGATTAAGTCTGAAATCAGATAAGCATTTTTATCAAGCATTACCTGATTTTTAAGAATTAAAATTTCCTTATTAAGAAAAACTTCCAATTCTCTCTCTTCAGCAAAATTTTTCAATTTCACCAAATAACTTCCGCTACGGTAAACAACCTCTTCAATTAAAATTTTTCTTATATTACCGAAGAAATCGAAATAAACAAAATCCTGATTTAATATTTGCTGCTTATCTTCAGAAAACAGTTTAATCTTCAAAAGCCCGTCTTTAGCAGCGATTGAAGTTACAACAGCAATAGCAACAAATTCATTCAAGATTCTATTCTTGAATTTCCAGGATAGCCCGCTTACCTTCTTTAGCTGCAACAGCTGTCAATAAGGTACGAATTGATTGAGCAGTTTTACCCTGTTTCCCGATTACTTTGCCAATATCTTCGGGTTTAACTTTGAGGGAAAGAACTATTTTCTTCTCCTCTGCAGCTTTTTCTTCAACAACAACACCATCCGGATTATCAACCAGATGTTTGGCAATGTATTCAACAAATTCTTTCATAGCAGTTGCCTCCTATGATTTATCCGGGTGCCTTAGTAATTATGTACAATACTACTGAAGAATTTTTTCAATAGTAAAACAGAAGCAGCGACCCATACTTCTGCTGTACTTAAGAAAAACTAATTAACAGGAATTTAGTTGTTCCCTTCAGATTTAGATTTTTTCTTTTTCTTTCTTGCCTTTGGCTGAGCCAATTTTGCTTCTTTAATTTTTTGCCAATTGGCTAATTCAGCCTCTTTTCTTTCTTCTGAAAATTTCTTTTTATCTAAATGTCTTTTCAAAAGAATTCCATTTTGACTAAGAATACTTTTAACAGTTAAAGTTGGGATTGCTCCTCTATTGAGCCAAAGATTTATCTTCTCTTCATTCAATTGAACTAAATGAGGATTAACCAGCGGATTATAAAATCCAACTGCTTCGATAAATTTTCCGTCTCTTGGGGAACGAGCATCAGCAACCACTATTTTATAGACAGGCTGCTTTTTCTTTCCCATTCTTTTTAATCTTATTTTAACTGCCAAGATTTACCTCCGAATTTATAACGTTTTCAATTAAATTTAAAATTTTTATTCTGCTGATTGAAAAAACCTCTCTTATTAAGAGTGCTGACCATTTTCTGCATTTCAGAGAATTGTTTAATCAATCTGTTCACATCTTGAATAGTTGTGCCGCTTCCGCGTGCAATTCTTTTTCTTCTACTGCCATTAAGAATTTTGGGGGAAGCTCTCTCTTCTTTTGTCATTGAATTTATTATCGCTTCAACCTTAATCAAAGCTTTCTCATCAAAATTTGCATTTTTTATTTGAGAACCAACTCCGGGTATCATTCCTAATAAAGAGGAAAGAGAACCCATTTTTTTAATCATTCTAATTTGTTTAAGAAAATCTTCGAAATCAAATTTATTCTTCTTTAACTTTTCTTCCAACTTTTTAGCTTCGAGTTCATCAATATTTTCCTGAGCCTTTTCAACTAATGAAATAATATCTCCTTTGCCCAAAATCCTTGAAGCTAATCTTTCAGGGTAAAAAATATCTATGTTATCTAACTTCTCTCCATTACTTATAAACTTTATTGGTTTCCCGACTACTGATCGGACAGAAATTGACGCCCCTCCTCTTGCATCACCATCAAGTTTAGTAAGAACAACTCCATCAAAGTTTACTTTTTCATTAAATGCTTTTGCTGAATTAACCGCATCCTGACCAGTCATTGAATCAACAACAAATAAAGTTTCTGTAGGATTAACTCTTGATTTAATTTCAGCAACTTCAGCCATCATTGTTTCATCAACGTGAAGTCTTCCTGCTGTATCGAAAATAACTGTATCATAATTATTTTCTTTTGCATACAAGAGAGCATCCTCAGAAATTTTTACTGCGTTTTTTATATCGTTTGAAAAAACCTCAACACCTATTTGTTCACCTAAGATTTTCAATTGTTGTATAGCAGCTGGTCTATAGATATCTGCAGCAACAAGTAAAACTTTTCTCTTTAAATTCTTTAGACGCAAAGCCAGTTTACCACAGAAAGTAGTTTTACCTGAACCCTGCAATCCAACAATCATAATAGTAGTTATACCATTTGGATTTATTGATATTTCTCTATGTCCGCCACCCAGTAATTCAACCAGTTCATCATAAATGATTTTAGTAATTAATTGTCCGGGCGAAATTGAAGCAAGAACTTCCTTACCAAGAGATTTAATTTTTACTTTTTCAATAAAATCTTTGGCAACCAAATAGTTAACATCTGCATCAAGCAGAATTCTTCTTATTTCCCTTAAAGTATCGGAGATATTGTTTTCGGTAAGCCGACCTTGACCGGTAACTTTTTTTAGAGCCGATTCTAATTTTAGAGATAATTCTTCAAACATATTACCAATTCCTTAAAATACAGAGCAAATATCCTTAACTTGATTTCAGAGCGTTTGCACCTGAAACTATTTCCAGGATTTCCTTCGTAATTGAGGCTTGTCTTTCCTTATTATATTTTAGATTTAATGTTCTAATCAATTCTTTTGCATTAGTTGTAGCATTATCCATTGCAGTCATTCTTGCTGCAAATTCAGCCGCATTAGACTCCAACAAAAATCTCCACATTTGTGCTTTAAGATTTTTAGGTACTAAGTAATCAAATATTGATTTTCTATCAGGTTCATAAATATAATTTGTTTCCAAAGAAAATGACTTTCCTGTAGAAGTTTTAAGCGGGATTGGAAGATATTGTTCTACAACAATCTTTTGCTGGATGATAGATTTAAATTCATTGAAGATTACAACAACTCTATCAAACTCTCCACTTAAAAAACCATTTATTAATCTGTCCGAAAGTCTTTGGGCAAAAGAATAATCGAGCGAAGAAAAAACACCGACAAAAGAATCTGCAACAGGATAATTTCTTTTAGTAAAGAAATCTTTTCCTTTTTTACCTACACAAAAAAGTGAGTATGAAAGATTTTCGGGCAAAATTTCTTCTTCAATAAATCGGTTTGCTTCACGAATTATGTTTGTATTAAATGCTCCGCAGAGCCCTCTATCAGCAGTTACTACAATAATTGCAACATTTTTAACTTGTCTTTGAAAAAATAATGGATTTGAATTAAAATCATTTTCAGTAGTTAACTCAGAGAGCAAATTCTGAATTTTTCTTGCGTAAGGTCGTGCATTGATGATTGCATCTTGAGAACGGCGCAACTTTGCCGCAGCAACCATTTTCATTGCTTTTGTAATTTGCTGAGTGCTTTTAACTCCTTTAATTCTCTGCTTTATGTCTCTGAGTGTTGCCATTTTCTAAATTAGGATTTTTTAAAGACTGTTAAGAATTCTTCTGCTGCTTTTTTAATTAAATCAATTGTATCCTTACTTAAATCTTTTTCTTTCTTGATGTTTTCAAAGATTTGATTGTATTTAACTTCAATAAATTCTAATATTTCTTTTTCAAAACGTTTAACATCATAAACAGCGATAGAATCAAGATAGCCATTCGTACCAAGGAAAATACTTACAACTTGTTTTTCAACAGGAATTGGAGTGTATTGACCTTGTTTTAATAATTCCACTAATCTTGCACCCTTAGCTAATGTTCTCTGAGTAGCTTTATCCAAATCAGAGCCAAATTTTGCAAACGCTTCTAATTCACGATATTGAGCAAGGTCTAATTTTAACGAACCTGCAACCTTCTTCATCGCTTTGATTTGAGCGTTACCACCTACACGCGATACCGAAATACCAACGTTAATTGCGGGTCTTACACCAGCATTGAATAAGTTTGATTCAAGATAAATCTGACCATCAGTAATAGAAATAACGTTTGTTGGAATATAAGCGGAGACATCTCCTTGTTGAGTTTCTATAACCGGCAAAGCAGTCAAACTTCCACCACCCAATTCTTCACTCAATTTTGACGCTCTTTCAAGTAGTCTTGAATGCAAATAAAAAACATCACCAGGATAGGCTTCTCGTCCGGGAGGTCTTCTTAATAATAGTGAAAGTTCTCTGTAAGCTTGAGCCTGTTTAGAAAGGTCATCATAAATACAAAGAGCGTGTCTGCCTGAATCTCTGAAATATTCGCCTAAGGTTGCACCTGAATAAGGAGCAATAAATTGCAGTGGAGCCGGATCAGAAGCTGAAGCGCAAACAACTGTTGTGTAAGCCATTGCACCGTGTTCTTCTAATTTGGCAACCACTTGAGCAACTGTAGATTCTTTTTGACCTATAGCAACATAAATACAATAAACGGGTTTAATGCCTAATGCTTTCGCTTCATCAGTGTGAGTGTATTTTTGATTGATAATTGTATCTATTGCAACAGCAGTTTTTCCGGTTTGTCTATCACCGATAATCAATTCTCTTTGGCCACGTCCGATTGGAATCATTGCATCTATTGCAGCAATTCCTGTTTGAAGTGGTTCTTTAACCGGTTGTCTTTGAATAACGCCTAATGCTTTTCTTTCAATCGGTAAAAATTTATCTGTTTTAATTGAACCTTTCCCGTCAATAGGAATTCCAAGCGGAGTAATTACTCTACCAAGCATTTCATCGCCGACTGGAAGCGAAGCAACTCTATTAGTTCTTTTAACAATATCGCCTTCTTTAATGAGTGTTGATTCTCCAAACAATACGCATCCAACGCTATCTTCTTCAAGATTCAATACCATCCCGAATACATCATTAGGAAATTCAACAAGTTCACTTGCCATTACTTTTGAAAGCCCATAAACACGGGCAATACCATCACCAACTTGTAAAACAGTGCCAACATCGTAGATATCAACTTCGCTTTCAAATCCGGATAATTGACGACGTAATATTTCTGTTATTTCATCTGGTCTTACTTCAGGCATAAATATTTCCTTCTAATAAATTAATTAAGTGATAGACTTCCACTAATTAAATTTTGTTTTAACTTTTCTAATTGATGACTTATTGAAGCGTCATAAACAGTATCATTGTATTTTACTTTGAACCCGCCAATAAGATTTTCATCTATAATAAAATTTGCTTCAATTTTTTTATTAAAAATATTTTCAAATTTTTTCAATAAAAGTTCTTTTAATTCATCATTAAGAGTGAAAGCAGTTTTTACTTCCAATCTAACAATACCGAGATAATTATCTTTTAGTTCATTAAACCTAATCAAAATATTCAAAAGTATATCTTCACGTTTTTTATCAACAACAAAATCAAGAAACTTTATTGAATGAGAAGAAATTTTATTTGAAAAAATTTCTTTAAGAACTGTTTTTTTTAGTTCTGATTTAATTACAGGACTAATCAGTAATCTTTTAAGTTCTGCACTTGAATTAATAGAATTCAGCAAGAGGTTCACATCATTTGAAACTTCATCAACAATTCCTTTTTCAATCACATCAGAGAGAAAAGAATCAGCATATCTGTTAGCAACTTTAGAAATACTCATAATTAATTCTTAGAAATCTCTTTGATATAGTCCCGAACAATATTTTTATTTTTTTCAGAGTCTAAATTCTCTTTAATGATTTTTGAAGCAGCATCAACAGCAATCTGAGCAATTTGAGTTTTTAACTCATCAAGAGTAGCAATTTTTTTCCTTTCGATTTCGGAAGTTGCATCGTCTATAAGTTTTTTAGCCTGCAATTTGCTTTCATTAAGAATCTGTTGTTTAAGATTTTCAGCATATTGTCTGCTTTGTTCAATAATCTTTTTAGATTCTTCTTCAGCTTTTGCTAAGTTAACTTCATTTTGCTGGAGAATTTTTTTAGCCTCTTCTTTTGCTTTTTCTGCCTGCTCGAGTGATTCTTTAATTGCTAACTCTCTTTGTTGAAGTGCTGTAAGAATAGGTTTCCAAGCGAACTTTCTAAGTAAAAAAAGCAGCAGCAAGAAAGTGAGTGTAGTCCAGAAAGCTAACCCTTGATCAACAGAGAGTAGTCCGCCACCACCACCAGCAGCAAGAACAGAAATCAAAGCAAAATAAATTTCTGCTATCATAATAAATCTAAGAAATTATTTGCTAGCAAGGATAAAACATATAACAAGGGAAAACAAAGAAATTCCCTCGATAAGAGCAGCAGCGATAATCATTGAAGTTCTGATTGCTCCGGCAGCTTCTGGTTGACGACCGCTTGCTTCCATTGCTGAAGCAGCTAATTTACCGATACCAAAAGCACCGCCTAAAATTGTTAAGCCAGCTCCTAAACCTGCTGCTAAATATGCGTAATCCATTTTTCCTCCTTAAATTATTTTATTATAAATAGTTATTAATGATCTTGATGAACTGCCATCCCAATAAATAACGAAGATAGCATTGTAAAAATATATGCCTGTAATAAGGCAACTAAAACTTCTAATCCATAGATGAACAAAGCCATTCCGACTGAAACCGGAGATATTAAATAGCTCTTCATTACAAAAATCAAACTAATTAAAGCGTAAATAACAATGTGTCCGGCTGTCATATTGGCGAATAAACGAATTGCTAATGCAAATGGTTTTGTGAATAATCCTAATAATTCAACTACAGCCATAATTGGTAACAAGAATACAGGAACTCCGTGTGGCACTAAATTTTTGAAATAACCGATAAAACCATTGTGTTTTATTCCACCGAACTGAATTACCAAGAATGAAAGAGTTGCCAAAGTTGCAGTAACAGCAATATTACTTGTAAATGTTGCACTGAATGGAATAAGTCCCAAAAAATTTCCAAAAAGGATAAAGAAGAATGCTGTTAGCAAATATGGGACGAAAGTTTCGTAACCTTTCCCAATTGTGGGCTTTGCAATTTCATCTCTAACAAAAAGAATAAATACTTCCCAAAAATTACTGCTTCCTTTTGGAGCTAAAGATTTTTTATAGGATTTTGCAACCGAAGTAAAAACAACAAACATCAGCAAAGCAGCTAACCACATAAAAACGACATGTCTGGTAATTGAAATATCAATTCCAAAGAATTCCAAATGAGGAAGATAAACCTTAAAGAATGGACTAAAATCAAGATAATTTCCATCCATTACGTGATGCAGAATCCAGCCGCTGTCATTTTCAGAATGACTTGCTTGAAGAGTATCGGTTATTACCTGATTAACAATTGTAGAATCCATTATTCCTTTGTTTTTTCAACATTTTTAAGGCTTTTTAAGTATAAAATGTCAATTACTAAGTAGTAAAAATATAATATAAAGGTTGTAAAAATAAAATAATCAGCTCTAACATCCAAAAAGGACAATACACTTATAATCATAAAAAATACTATAAAAAACCTGACAATTATTGCTCCAAATACTATTAAAAGGAATGATTTGTCATTTTTCGTTATCCCGTAGTTTATTGAGATAAAACCTATTAAAAAATTGAATAACGAAATTATAATTGCATAGATGACAGATAGGAAATTGGTTTTAAAGATTAATTTTAATAAAAAAAGGATTGTAATTATAAAAAAGAAAAAAAATGGGAGGTAAAATGCAAATACTCTAACTAAAGTTTTATTGTGCATTATCTTTGTTTTTTTTTCTCTTTTCAAGATAATTTAATGTTCGTAAAAGATTATATATAGCTGAAGCAATTCCCAGAACAGCAAAAATCATAGTAAAAAGATAATTTTTTTCAAATTTTTGATCGAGCCAATGACCAATTATTACCATTAGAATAATAGTTGCAGCAAGCTGCACTCCAATCCCAAGATATGGACCGACCTCTTTAAATGTTTGGGTTAAATCATTCAGCGGACTCTTATCATTAATCATTTCGGTGATTCTTTGAATAAACTATCATCCGTCTTAGTCATTGAACTCTTTCCGTCAAAGATAGCTCCGGATTCGACAACAAGAATTTTAGTAATGATATCTCCTTTTAGAACAGACTTTGATTCAAGAGTGATTTTCTCTTTGGCGGTTGCTGTACCATCAACTTTACCCCCGATATTAATGTTTTGACCATTTATATTTCCCTGCACATATCCGCTTTCACCTATGGTGAGGTTTCCTTGAGCCGTTACATCTCCTTTAATATTTCCATCTATTCTGATATTGCCTTTGCTGGAGATCTTCCCTTCAATAGAAACTCCATTGCTAATAATTGTTACATCTTCCATTGTTATTCCGTTATTTTTTGATTTCAATTTTTCCTCCTAAAAATTTAATAAATAATTTTCAGGGTTTACTGGTTTACCATTTTTCCAAATTTCAAAATGCAAGTGACTGCCGTGTGATTTTATACCAGTATTTCCCACTAAAGCAATCAACTCGCCTTGTTTAATTTTTTCGCCGGCTTTTTTTATCAATACTGAACAATGCTTATACTTTGTAATATAATTAGACTGATGTACGATAATAATTTCGTTTCCGTATTCGGGAGTAAATCCTGCAAAACTTATAAAACCATTTGCTGCTGCAAAAATAGGAGTATTTTTTTTAGCACTAAAATCAACTCCAAAGTGCCCTTGAGTGGGATTAAATTTATTTGATATTATTCCTTCAACGGGTTTTTTAAAAATTATCTCTACCTGACCTAATGTGATAAACTTATCTATCAAATTACCAATAACAAAAAGAATATTACCTTGAACCTTTTTTTTAAGAGAATCGTTAGAATTTGATTGACGATTTAAACTATCCTGCTTATTGAAAATATTTTTAAGCTTAATATTATTTATCTGAAGTTTCTCCACCTCATTTGCAAGATAAATTATTTTTTCATTGAGTTTTTTGATCTCTTCATTTTTGGTGGCTTGATAGTAAGATTCAGGAATAAGTAGTTTATCAAGGTTCATGAAAGTTATAACATAGAATCCCGCAAGAAATAAAACTACAGAGTAAATGAACATAAGTGAAATTACTCTCAAAGACGAGATTTTATAACTCTTCGTTGAGATGTATGGATCAGTTGGAATTAGCACTAAATTGAAATGACTGATTCTTCTAAAAAAGTTTTTTAAGGATGATTTATTCATCTTAGTTTAATAATGTTTTATGATTTCTTCAAATTTAATCTTTCCTTCTCTAACCAATACGGGTTTTTCAGAACTTAAATCTATAATAGTAGAGGAAATAAAATAAGATTTTTTCTCTGAATAAAATACAGCATCAACTTCTTTTCCGAATTCCTGCATTATAATATCAGGGCTATTAAGAGGTTCCTGTCCAGAGTAATTTACACTTGTTGAAATTAATGGCATTTTAATACTTTCCAAAAGCTTTATACAAAATTTATTATTGGGTATTCTAAATGCCATAGTATCAGATTTATAAATCTTTTTCGTTTGCTGATTTAACTTTAAAACTACAGAAATAGGATTCGGCCAAATTTTCAAAAGGAAATCGTAGTGATTCTCATACTTTAAATCAACATACTTTAATAGTATTTCAATATTACCAACCAAATGGATATATCGTTTCCACTCCGTCCTTTTTTTTATCTCTGAAATCCTGTGTAACACATTATCATTAAAAGGATTTCCTCCAAAACCATAAATGGTGTCTGTTGGATAGACAAAAACTCCTCCGTTAAAAAACAATTTTGCTGCTTCTTCAACGGATAGGGTTAGATTTTCGTCTATGTTAAACTTTTGACTAATTTTTTCCAATTTTATTTAATATTTCAATTGCTTTATTAAGAACTATATCTTCATTCAAATTATTTGCACATTTAAAGTGATCTAAAGGGCATTCTTTATGTCCGTGAATGCCACAAGGTTTACAACTTAGTCCATTTATGCTTATAAATTCACTAAATTTATTATATGGATAAAAACCAAATTCCGGCACAGTTGAACAATAAATTGTTAAAACCGGGATATCAGCACACATTCCCATATGAGTTGGAGCACTATCATTTGAAATTAATAAATTACAATTGGATAATAGCTCTACTGTTTCAATAAATGAAAACTCTCCTGCAAAATTAACAATCTCGCTTTGATTGTTTTTTATTGATTCACAAAGCTCTCTATCAGCTTTGGAACCTATTAAAAATATCTGATAACCTAATTTTGAAAGTTGATTGGCTATATTTTTAAATTTCTCCGCAGGATATTTCTTTGTAAACCATATACTTCCTGGAGCGATTACGATTTTCTTCTTATTCTTAAAATCAATTAAAATTTTTGTTAACCTCAGCTTTACTTCATCGGCAACTATAACTTTTGGAAATAATTTCCAGTCTTCTATTTTATCAGGATGATAAACAAGATCAAGATTTCTTTTCACTTCGTGATGCTCTTTGATATATGGAACCAAAGTTTTGTAAATAAAACTAAATGAAGAATTTGAGAAACCATAACTCTCTTTTACTTCACTAAAAAGTACTAATAGTGATGTTCGAAAAGATCTGTGTGAAGAGTAAATCAAATTATATTTTTTATTCTTAATCTCTTTAGAAAACTTCAGCAAATTAAAAATTGATTTATGACTTTTTCTTTTGTCCAAGACAAGAGTTTCATTAACAAAAGGACTATTAGCAAAAACCTCTTCCGTTTCAGGGATACATAAAATATCAATAATGGAATCGGGAAATTTTTGTTTTAATATTTCCAATGCTGGTAGAGATAGGATAGCATCCCCTAAAAACGCTGTCTGAATAAATAAAATTCTTAACTGTTTTTCTAATGTTTCCATCTTTTATGCATCCATAGCCATTGCTCGGGATATTTGATAATTACTTCTTCGATATATCTAATCATTCTTTCACAAAGCACTTTAACTTGATCATCAAAATTTTCTGGTAAATTGCTTCTATCTATCTCATAAACTTCAGCAAAATATGAATAGTCTGGTTTTCGGATTGGGATACCAAACAAAAGAGGGGCTCCGGTTTTAAGGGATAAAACTGCAGGTCCTGTAAAAACTGAAGTTTTTTTTCCAAAGAATTCAATTTTTAGTCCATCTTCGGGACCGCGCTGATCTGCAACAATAGCCAAAATTTGACCGCTCTTTAAAACAGAATAGGTCGTTCTGATTGATACTCCCAAAGGGATTACCTTATTAATCCATTTTGTTCTTACTCTGTTCATCCAATCATTCACAAAACCATTTCTCTGATTTTTTACAACAATATTAAAGGGAACATTAATCTGTAAAGATACTGATGCTGCAATATATTCCCAATTCCCGAAATGAGCAGAAAGAACTATCACTCCATTTCCTTCTTTATATCTCTTCAACAACAACTCTGAATTATTCAATTGAATAAGTGATTTAACCTTTTCTTCGCTTAAAGAAGGAAGGACTAAAATTTCAACCATTGATAAACAAAAACTATGATATGACTTAAAAGCTATTTCTTTTTTATCTTTAAGAGATTTATTTGGAAAGGCAATATTAAGATTTTCAAATACAGTTTTTTTCCGAATAGGGATCAAATAATAAAAAAACAAAGCCAACAGATAAGCAAACTTTCTGGAAAGATTAAGACCTATTACTCTAAGCAATAAACTCAGAGTTATAAATAAAATATATTCTATTCGGTCTTTCAATATTTTGTAATCAAATTTTAAAGCTTTTAAAAATTCTATTTAGCAATGATAATTCTTCTTCCCCAGTTATCATCTCTGAGTTCACCACGTTTAGTGGAATGCACTAATGTATATTCAGAAAAACCTGTTAAATCTGCAAAGATGAAATAAACTCCTCCTTCAATGTCATTGTAATACCAGATTTCATAAGGTCTGCTTTCTATTTGATTCGGATACCTTTCAATCTCTGAAGGTTCTCCATATATGATGTAAATTCTTCCGCGATCAGTTTTCCATCCCTGTTTCTGCATTGAATTATATTGTTGATTCGATAAATCAATTCTTTTCAGATATTCATAGAAATATTCATTTTCTGAAGTTGAAGGATTATTATCACGCACTTTCCAGAAATCAAATAAGAATTCTCGTTTGCTTTCTTCGCCTTTAAGTTTACTAAATTTATCTATTTCTGCTGAAGAGGCAATATATTTGGACTTTGCAAAAATATCATCAAGTTCCTCTTCACTCATAGCTCCAAATGTAGAGCTTAGCACAGGCTTAAGAGAAATAAAAGATGTATCACTATCTACAACATTGGGATTATAAACAAAAAATCTTTTAGTCGAGTTAATTCCGACATTATTAACCGTATCTAATATAGAAACAATTAAAGTATATGTATCAGTAGGTAACTTAGCCAGAACAAATGAACCAACTTCAACACGTGTATCTGTATTTCTTGTAAGAATTTTATCTTTTCTTGAAACTATTTTTCCACGACTGTTCAGGATTATTTCATTAAGTCTGAAATTCTCAACCTTGTAGCTATCATCTTTGAGATTATATATTTCTGTATAAAAGAAAAGAACTGGCTGGTTCTCACTAAATACAAGATTTGGAATAGGAATGATTTCAAAACTGTTTTTATAGAAAATTGAATTCGTGTTAGTGCTGCCTTGAATCATTTTTGATGCTATTTGAATATCACTCATTGATAAATCCTGCTTCCTGAAAGGATTTACTCTTAAAAACTCATTAATAGATTTTTTGTTTGATGGGAAATTAATATCGCTTCCTTCTAAAGAACATTTATAAACTCCCTTGGGAATAATAAAACTAATAACCCCGACCAGACTTTGAGAATTACTTGGTTGAGTTGTAATTTCGTGTTGAACTACCCATTTGTTACTAACTATTGTATCATTACTGACTGAATCAATAATAGTAATCTTTAAGTATGCTTCAACAAACGATTTCTCCTCTTTACTTATAGGAAGAAGTTTTGACTGATCGAACATATAATAGAATTCTACAAAATTAGATGTAGAATCATAGCCAAATTGGGCATAGTCAAAATCAAATCCTATATCTTGGGGAAAAATTAAATTCGAAATAACAAATAAAAATGATAGAAATATTCTTTTCATATATCAATTACCTCTCTATAAAAAATAAGGTGTCCAACTTTTTCAATTGAACACCTTAAAAATACACTTTAGCTCTAATTATTCAATGCAAAATTCCTGCTAAATACTGATATAATGTGTGCTGTCCAAAATAAACTTAAACCTGATAAATAAACTCTGATTTAAGTTCAAAGTAAACAGAAATAAATTAGTTTTTAATTAAATCTCTTATAAAAATGAATTACTCTTTTATTATTAACAGGTTTTAATTTTATGTGGCTAAAGCCCATAATATCCTTGTCTTTATTATAGCAGTTGGATAAATCCAACTGCAATAGATAAAAAAAACAAATCTAATCATCAGTTATTTGGGGATGTCTAAAAAGTAATTTTTTCTTGACTTTGACAGTTTGAAGTTATAAGTTATTGATATACAAGCACTTATAAAATCGTGCAAGCACTACCACATTATTTATAATATTGATATATAGCCTTATGCGAAGTCACATCTTTTGGCAC
>Ga0308414_1001411_pt1 | contig 15724 bp, 13 predicted proteins | sample HotsprSampleOS50_FD_205667 | JGI IMG/M metagenome (GOLD analysis project Ga0308414, IMG submission 205667) | Hot spring phototrophic mat microbial communities from Octopus Spring, Yellowstone National Park, Wyoming, United States - 20090730_OS50 ... | reverse complement strand
GGCCTCCCTGTCTTAATTTTATCTGTACTAAAGACATCGGCAGGTCGATATGTTTTTGATAAATTCCAATTAAATTTTGTCGCCTAAAAAGTGCGAAAATTCACGAATCCTGAATTGCAGAAATTTGCAGTTTTAAATCTCGGCAATAAACGGATTGGGGTTTGGCGCATGCGATTTGTGGATCATTCCGCGGATCAGCAAAAATATTTTGAGTGGGATGGATCAGAATCAACGCTGAAATCCTCGCCGGTGGATAGAACCGCCCCCCAAAAAGTAAAAGTCAGCTTTGATTGGAAAGCCGACGACGACGCTTTGAAACTGCCGACGGTACAAGCCGCTTTTGTTCTTGACAGTGAAAGTCCGTTCCTAAACTCATCGATTCAAACGGGACAGTGCGGCGGCAGCGTTGTTTTTTGGGAAGTTGATTTTCCTGTTGTCGGCGGAATCGGTTATCCTCATGCATCAAGCTGGCAGTCGCATCTGGCGACGCCTTTCCATAGCGGCCTTCGCATCGACAGCCCCGGCACGCGATTGTTTGACCGCGACGGGATGCTGTATCCCGGCGCAGCAGGATGGCAATTCCTAAGCTATTACGACGATTCCGACTCGGCATTCTATTATGCCGCCCATGACGATCAGGGATATATGAAACGGTTCCGCCATGACCCCAACGGCCTATCGCTGACGCTGTGTTACACCCATCAGCCCGAAGGCAAAGGCACAACCGCCGCCGCCTACAAGCAGCCCTATCCCTGTTTGTTCGGGCCGTACAAAGGCGATTGGTATGAGGCAACACAATTTTACAGGCAATTTTTAGTTCAAACCCAGTGGTTTCCCAAAAAAACGCTGGCGGAAAACAGCCGTCTGCCCGAATGGTTCAAGGAATATCCGCTTTCCATCCGTATTTTTACGGGAAACAAAGGTCAACGGATTTCGCAATTTACCAAAAAGAATCTTGACTTGATAAACCAGTTGAAACTTCCGACAACCCTTGTTCAGTGGTACGGCTGGAATGATTCAAAGCCGCACATGGTTGGGCGTCCGGAACAGTATCCTGACCCTGAATTCCTGAAGGCCTTCCCTCTATTTGAAAAGCGAAACGCACACGTCATGCCGTACACCTGCGCGTTGTTATGGGATGTCCGAAATGAGGCCTATAAGACATTACAGGGACAAAAGGCGGCTATGCGCGACTTAAATGGCGAAATCGTGATGGCCCGATACGGCGGCCAGCCGTTGGCAATGATCAGCCCGTCCCATCCCATTTATCAGGATTATATGGTTTCTGTATTCCAAAAGATTCTTGACGCGGTCGATGCCAAAGCCCTGTATTTTGATATGTGGGGAACGGCGTCCGGCGGTCATTATCGCGCCGAAGGCGAGCCGTGGGGCGGCAACGGAAGAACTGTGGGAATGCGTGAATTGGGGAAAAAAGTCAAATCCGTCGGCCTTTCCAAAAATCCCCAATTTGTAATGGCGATGGAAGGCAACGCGGATTGCTATTTGGATATCGCGGATACCTACATATTATTTAGCGCCAATTTACCTATTCGGATGGCGCTGTATGGCGATTACGTCCGTCCGTTTGGCGATAAGAGCTGCCAGTGGCGGGACGATATATTTGAGCTTTTTGAACCGGCCTCGCTGCTGGCATGGGGGGTTCCGATCGGTCGTGTTTTTGAATTCAATCTATATAAAGACGGGCAGTTAGACCCCAAAATGATAGCGTATTTTCAAAAATTGGCGTCTTACCGGCTGGTTGCCGTCCCGTGGCTTTGCTATGGAAAAATGCTGCGGCCCGTGCGTTTATATGATATTTCTCCCAAAGAGCCGGATGGCTTAATGCCGGCTGATACAATCCCCAATGCGGTGTGGAAAGCGCCGGATGGTTCGGTGGCGTTTGTTTTTGCCAATTCACGGTATTCGGTTCAGCAGACAAGTTTCAAATATACGCTCAAGTGCGCAGATTATGGCATTCCCTCGGATGGTAGCTGGACGTTGTATCGTCTTACTCCCAAAGACAGCCAAAACAGCTACAAACCCGCTTATGAGACCGTTTTTCCGATCAAACAACCGCTGTTGTCGAGAACTGAACATCTGCCCGGCGCCGACGTTCTGATTTTAGTGGCTCGACCCAATTTAAAACGCGATTTTTAGATAGCTACTCTGACAATCTTGCCGGCTATTGCAAACCGTCAGCCGTTCGATTATCTTGGCGGCTTCGTGCGGGCGTTTTAACGCCTCCTAATGTTCAGGAAAACGGTATGCAAAAACAACAATTGGAACGGCTCAAGGACTGGTTTGCCGGCTACACGCGGGCGTATTATGTGCCGGGCGATGAATTCGTCAATAACAACCTGCACCTGAAAGAATGCCACACGCGGCGGGTCTGTGCGGAGATGCGGCATCTTTCGGCGGCGCTGAATATCCACGACGGGGATGCAACGCTGGCCGAGGCGATTGCGCTATTGCACGATGTCGGACGATTTCCGCAGTTTGCACAATACCGCACCTACAAAGACGCCAAAAGCGTCAATCACTGCCTGCTGGGCTTGCGGATGATTGAGGAACACCATTTGTTGGACGAACTGCCGCCGGACGAGCAGGCCGTCATTCGGGCGGCGGTGGAGTTTCACGGCGTAAAAGAAATCCCGCCGGTCGATGACCGCACGCGGCTGTTTACTCAAATGATTCGCGACACCGACAAACTGGACATCTATTGTCTTTGTACCGAAAACTACCGCCGCTATCACGAAGACAAACAGGCGTTTCCGTTTGAGGTGGAGTTTGCCGATTCGCCGGAAACTAATCCGGCCATTATCGAATCCATCCTCAATCGCCAAACGGTCGATTATCGTCTGCTTAAAACGCTCACCGACGCCAAGCTCCTGCAGATGGGCTGGGTATTCGACACGTATTTTGACTGGACGTTGCGGCAGATGCGCGATCGCGGCTATATCGACGGCATCGCCCGCTGGCTGCCCGATACGCCGCCGGTGCGCAGAGCCGCCGACAGCATCTTTGCCTATATTGCCGAACGGCTGGATTAAAACAAAATATGGCTACGATGGTCTTTAGCCCATCCCGTACTTACGCATTTTTGGGGCGCACGGCCTGCGGCTTCAGGTCGGTCAGATCGGCGATCTTGACCGGGCGTTTTTCATCGATGCTCTTGCGGGCGGCAATGCCGATCAAAATGGACATCGCCCCGTCCCGACTGCCGGCGGCGTGAGCCAGCGGATCCGGCGCATCGGGCTGGCGGAAAATCCGATTTTGCAGCAGCGGATCGGCGCCGCCATGGCCGCGACGGAACCGCGGCACCAAAATCTCCTCATGCTTATCGAAGTTGCGCATCCGAATAATCTGGTTGAACTTTTCCACGTCCTTTTCCAGTTCCTGACTCATCTGCAGGGCGTGGAGCTGTTCCTGCGAGGCCTCCACTTTGTCCAGCCAAGGGATGTCTTCCCACGCTTCGATGCGGCCATTGGTGCCGTTGAACGCAATATGCCAGCCCTCAAAAGGCGAGTAGGTCGTCAACGAGTAAGTTACCTGTACATTGTTGGCGTATTTAATCAGCACGCCCATCTTGTCGTAGATATCAATTTCATTTCGCCAGACACAGCCGTCGCGCAGATAGCCGTCGTACTTCTCGTTGGCGACATATAAATCCATATATCCCTGACTTTTCGTAATATCCCAGTAGAAGCGGCATTGGCTTGTGTGGGGACAGCCGCGGCAATGGGTATGCCGGAAAGAATTGTTTTTGCCGTAGTGTTCCAGACCGCCGTAGGCGAAGACCTCCGCCGGCTCCGAATCGATCATCCAGTTAAGCAGGTCAAAATGATGCGTCGCCTTATGCACCAGCAGCGTGCCGCTGTATTGTCGCAGCGCGTGCCAGCGGCGGAAATAATCCGCCCCGTGCGAGGTGTTCAGGTACCAGTGAAAATCGACCGAGGTCACAGTCCCGATACCGCCTTCTTTGAGCAGCTCTTTGAGTCGGGTAAAGGTGGCGATGTAGCGATAGTTGAAGCCGACGGTCAATTTGCCCTTGGATTTTTTTTCGGCGTTCAAAATGGCCTGACATTTTTTCTCGTCGGTGGTCATCGGCTTTTCGGTAATCACGTTGGCGCCGAACTTAAGCCCTTTGATGATATACTCGTGGTGCAAACTGTCCGGCGTGGTCACAATAATCGTGTCGGGTTTGACTTGGTCGATCAGTGCGTCGAAATTCGTCGCGGTCGGACAGGAGACTCCCATCTTCTTTTTGGCGTAGGCCACACGGCCGGGGTTCGTGTCGCACAGGCCGACAAATTCCAGCTTATCGCTGAAGTTTTTGACCAGATTTTCGCCCCAGAAACCCGCCCCTCGCGAGCCGGTGCCGACCAAGACCACCCGTTTTCTGCCGCCGGAAAGGGGAGCAGAGGCCGCCGCCGAGCCGCCGCTCATTGCCAGCCCGCCCAATATCGCCGAGCCGCTGTATGCCAAAAAGTCGCGTCGTTTCATTTTTATCTCCTCAAAATAAGGGGGTTATGTATTTCCAACGTTACAATAGCACTGCGGGCTGGCCGTGTCAAACCAAAAAAAACGCCGCCGGACATTTGCGTCCGACGGCGTAAAAAACAATGGTTGCCCCGTTTAATGCTGGCAGTTCTCATCGTGCTGGTGTTCGGGCTGGGGCTGAGCGGGCGGCATCGGCATCCGCGGCTGAGCGTTCTGCTCGCGCAGCGCCTTTTCAGATTCGGAATACTCGATCTTGGCGTTATCGTGAAGCTGCTTGTTGTAGCTCTGCCAGAACTCGTTGCGTTTCTGCTGTTCTAAATGCTGACGGATGCGAGGCGCAACGTCCTCCAACGCGTCTTTTTTAGCGGCAGCGGCGCCGGTCTTCTTGATAATGTGGTAACCGAATTGTGTCTCGACGACATCGCTGACTTGACCGACTTCCATTCCAAACGCGGCGTCTTCAAATTCCTTGACCATTTGGCCGCGGCCGAACATCCCCAAATCGCCGCCGCGTTCCTTCGACGGGCAATCCGAATTGGCCTTGGCCAACTCGGCAAAATCGCCGCCTTCTTTGACCTGTTTGAGCAAACCTTCGATCTTGGTCTTGGCGGCCGCTTTGTCGGCGTCGCTGGCGTCTTTTTCAACCTTGACTAAGATATGGCTGGCCTGTACCTGTTCGGGTTTTTCAAAGTATTGCGGGTTGTCGTCATAAAACTTTTTGACGTCCTCATCGGTCACCTTGCCGTCTTTCATTTCGGCCGCAACGAGCTTGTCCATCTGAACCTTCATCCGGATCTGGCTCTTGAGGTCGTCCATCGTCATCCCGAACTTTTCGATTTCCGCCGGCACCTGCTCCATCGTCAGATTTTGCGCCTTAGCAATGGTCTCGATTTCCTTCATCACGTCTTCATCAGTAACTTCGATTTTCTTTTCGGCCAGCTTCTGGTTCAGCAGTTCCCGCTCGACCAGCATCTCAACGACGCTGCCGCGCACCTGATTGCGCATCCAGTCGTTGATTTCCATGCCTTGCGGCATCCGCTTTTTCTGAACTTCCAGCCGTTTGGCGGTCTCGTCGGCAACGGTCTTTTCTTTAATCACAGTGTTGTTAATTTTGACGACCATCGCCTCAGGGTCGGCCTCGGCCATTTTAATTTCCGGCTTGACCTCGGCCTTGGCTTCTTTCTTGGTCTCGACAGCGGGCTTTTCATTTTTCTTGGTGTCGGCTTTTTTGTCGGCAGCCAACGCCGCGGCGCTAAGCCCCATCGCTGCACTCAACAATACACAGGTCAAAAATCGCATCACAAAAGTCCTTTCAATCTGATTTTTTCGTTTCGGGTGGGTAATGCACAAGGGCATCATTGTCCTATCGCGGTTTGGGAAAGTCAAGCAAGATATTTTATTTTTGCGTTGCGGTCTCCGTGAATGCCTTCTCAATCAAATTGCAGATAATATGGTACGCCAATTGATGGATTTCCTGTGCCGTGCTGGTGTATTCGGTGGCCGAACAAATGCACACGTCGGCCATTTTTTCCAGTTGGCTCTTCGGAATGCCTGTAAAGGCGACAATTTGGGCTTTTTTGTCTTTTGCAACAGTGGCCGCCGCCAGGATGTTTTTCGACGTACCGCTGGTGGAAAACGCCCATAACACGTCATTTTCTGTCGCCAATGCATCCACAGCACGGGCAAAGGCATTTTCAAAGGTATAATCGTTGCTAATACTGGTCATTACCGAAGCATCGGTAGTCAGAGCAATAGCCGGCAACCCCCTGCGTTCACGACGAAAACGCCCGACCAACTCGCCGGCCACATGTTGACAATCCGCTGCCGAACCGCCGTTGCCGCACAGCAGTACCTTGCCGCCTTTGCGCAGACACTCGGTAGTGAGTACTGCCGCGGCAGCCACCGCCGACAAGCCGTTCTCTTCAAAGGCCGTCAGCGCCGCTTTATGGTCATACAGCATCTTTAAAATAGTAGTATCCATACGTCCTATTTTAATGGGTGATAGGTGTTTCGACAATCGTCATTTCTTTTCCAACGGGGTCTGTTCCCACTGGGCGATTTGTCCGAGCCGCCGGATAATGTCCAGATGCTGGGTGCAGGCGACCTCGCAACGGCCGCAGTGGACGCAATAATCGGCCGGCGTTGCCCCGACGAGAAGACCGTATTTTTTCTGCCCCTCCAGCCCCTTTGCCATTTCCACATCGGTCTTGTTGAGCAACAGTTTTTCGTTGTAGTACTGCATATAGCCCGAAATGGGAATCTCGACCGGACAGCGTCCCATACAATACCCGCAGCCGGTACAAAGGGCGTTCATATTTTCCGAGACGTGCTTGCGGATGCGCTCGATGTGGGCGTCGGTAAAGGGCGTTGCGCGGTCGGCCACACGGCAGGCGGTATCAATCTGGCCGCGCGTGGTAAAGCCGTTGAGCGTAACGGTAATCTCCGGGCAACTGATGCAGAATCGCAGCGCCGCCTCGGTGGGGGTTTCGTCCGGCTCAGCCAGAAAGGCCAGCGTCTGCTCGTTCTGCGTGATGATGCCGCCGGCCAGCGGGTTCATCGCCACCACGCCCAAGCCCAGCTTGGCCGCCGCCTGCACGCCCTCCCAGCGGTAGAGAAAGTTCAGGATGTTGACGCCCAGCAGCACACCCTCAAACTCGCGTTTTTCCAGCAGCGTCGCCACATCCGGCCCGCGCAGGTGCGTCGAGACGACAATGTGGCGGATTAGGCCGCGCTCCTTGCAGCGCAGGAGACCTTCATACTGGCCGTCGGGCTTCATCGCGTACTCGTATTCGCTCAGCCGTCGAATACACCAGATATGATAGAAGTCGATATAGTCGGTGTTCAGCCGCGACAGCGATTTTTCCACGGCCTCGACGGCCTTTTGCGCCGTGTCGCAGTTTTCGGGAAAGTTTTTGGTGGAAATGAATACCTTGTCCCGCCGCTGCTTCAGCCGCTGCAGCGCAAGCCCAAAGATCGGCTCGCTGTGGTCGTCGCTGTAGCCGGGCGCTGTGTCCAGATAGTTAATCCCGTGATCAACCGCGTACAACACCATATCGGCGTTGTCGCTGTCGGACTGCGTCAGGTCAAACCGCATCCCGCCGAAACCGACCGCGCTGACCTTATGTCCCGTCGTACCGTAAGATTTATAAATCATCATATCGCCCTTTCAGGACTTTTCGTTTTTTTGTCTTTTCTCCCAGGGCGATGCCCTGGGCTAATTTATCATGCCCCTTTGGGGCGAAACGATAATTTTACTTCCCTATTCGTTTGATAAACGTTTCCTCGTCGATGACCTCCACGCCTAACTCGTTGGCCTTGTCTAATTTGCTTCCGGCATTTTCGCCCGCCACGACAAAGCTGGTTTTTTTGCTGACCGATCCGCTGACTTTGCCGCCGTGGTCTTTGATGGTCTGTTCAATCTGTTGACGGGTAAAATGCGACAGCGTGCCGGTAACGACAATCGTCTGTCCGGCCAGTTTGTCGGAGGCCTTTTGCTTAGGCGCAGCGGGCGTAACGCCGGCCGCCAGCAGCGCATCCAACGCCGCGGCGTTTTCGGCGTTGTGAAAATAATCGTATATGCTCTGCGCCATCACCGGTCCGATCTGATCGATGGTTTCCAATTGTTCGACCGTTGCGGCGCGCAGCGCATCCAGCGAACCGAAATGCTCGGCCAAAATCTGCGCCGATTGGCCGCCGACATTGCGAATGCCCAACGCCGCAATCAGCCGCCACAGCGGGCGGGTCTTGCTGTCGGCGATGGCGGCGATGACGTTTTCGGCGCTTTTGGCGCCCATGCGCTCCAACTGCATCAGCGTAAAAACGTCCAGTTTGTACAAATCGGCAAACGTCTTGACCAACCCCTTATCTACCAACTGCTCAATCAGCGCCGGACCGAGGTTTTCGATATCCATCTGGCCTTTGCCGACAAAGTATTCCAGCCGTTCCTTGAGCCGCGCCGGACAGTGTTCGTTGACGCAGCGGAAGAACACGCCGGCGTCGTCTTTTTTGACCGTTCCGCCGCAGGCCGGACAGTGCGTGGGCAATTCAAACGGGCGGCTGTCGAACAGATTGCGCTGCTGCGTCTTGACGGCCACGACCTGCGGGATGATTTCGCCGGCCTTTTCGATAATCACCGTATCGCCGCAGCGGACATCCAGCCGCCGAACTTGGTCGAAATTGTGCAAGCTGGCGCGTTTGACGGTCGTGCCGGCCAGCTTGACGGGCTTGAGGTTGGCCACCGGCGTCAGGGCCCCGCTTTTGCCGACCTGAACGACGATGGATTCGACCACGGTCTCGGCCTGCTCGGCGGCGAACTTGTAGGCAATGCACCACCGCGGCGCACGGCCGGTCGTGCCAAGCCGGTTTTGCTGGTCATAGCGGTTGACCTTGACGACCAGCCCGTCCATCGCGTAATCCTGCTTGTCTTTTTTGCTCTCCCACGCTTGGCACAGCGCCAGCACCGCGTCGATGTCGGCGGCCTTTTGCGCATCGGGGTTGACCGGCAGACCAAGGGCTTTGAAATGCTGCAGCGCGTCCCAGTGCGTATCGGCAAACGGCGCAGAGCTATAACCCAGCGAATAGGCAAAGAACGACAGCTTGCGCGTGGCCGTGATGCGGGCGTCCAAGAGCTTCAGCGAGCCGGCAGCGGCGTTGCGCGGGTTGGCAAACTCCGGCTCGCCATCGGCGATGCGCTGGGCGTTCAGTTCGGCAAAGGCCTTTTTGGGCATATACACCTCGCCGCGCACCTCCAGCACGTCCGGAATATCGCGGCCGCGCAATTGCAGCGGAATCGCGCGGATCGTGCGGATGTTGGCGGTTACATCATCGCCGGTTCTGCCGTCGCCGCGGGTCGCCCCGCAGACCAAAAGCCCGCGCTCGTATCGCAAGCTGACGGCCAGCCCGTCAATCTTGGGTTCGACCGTATAGTCATACGCCGCCCCATCGAGACCTTTGGCGACGCGCTTGTCGAACTCGCGCAGCTCGGCCTCGTTGTAGGTGTTGTCGATGCTGAGCATCGCCGCGGCATGGGTAACCTGTGCAAAGCCGTCGATGGGACGCTCCGAGACCCGCTGCGTCGGCGAATCGGGCGTAATCAACTCCGGGTGCGCAGCTTCCAACTCCCGCAGCCGCTCAAACAGCCGGTCGTACTCGCGGTCGCTGATTGTCGGGGCATTCTCAACATAATAAAGAATATCATGCCGCCGAATCTCCTCCCGCAACCGCTCAATCTCGTGTGAAATGTCTGTTGTCATTCATTATCTATTAATGAACCCATTCCATTCGAATATCAGGCAATTCGTCCCATGTTCGTTCATTAAGGAGACGTCCGGCCTTTTTCTTTTGTACGCCACCCCATTGCTTAAAGAAAAACGGCACATTTGCGCGTCTGCATTTCGAATGGATTGACAAAACCCACTCTTTTTCCATTGGCCGTGCACCCGGCCCCGATTCGCCGCCAACGATAACCCAATTGATATCTTCTAAATTTAGGTCATTCAGCGGTCCCAGCAGCGGTTCCAAAGATACAAACCGCACCGCCGCCTGAACCTGTCGCAGGTAATCCATACAAATAGTCGCTGCTTTCGACAGTAACGCCCATCCAGATATTGTCCGACCAGTTCAACAGCGGTGCAAGCTCGGCCAGCCGTTCGGCTCGTTTGGTCAGGATTTGAAATGTATGCTGCGGACAGTGATTCATCACGGTAAAAACCTGCCGGATAAAATCAACCGGCACATCGTCGTGGAACAAATCGCTCATCGAGTTAACAAATACAAGGCGCGGCTTTCGCCAGCCGCAGGGTTCATCGACGGCCTCCGGATGTAACGTAACAGCAAATCCGTTGCGATAGCGGTACAGCCCCATCGCTTGCAGTCGTTTGGCCATTCGTTCGGCGTAGCAATGCGCACAGCCTGCGCTGATTTTGGTGCATCCGCTGACCGGATTCCACGTCGTTTCTGTCCACTCTATCGCCGATTGGGTTGACATTATACGATTCCCTTGTCTCGGTACTTGTTCATTATATCTACTACTATTTTATCCGCTGTTTTGTTTGGAGTGGCAAAGAAAAGATAATATACTGTCGCGCCTCGAGAATTTCGCATGGGGATTGGCTCCGGCACATATTGAAAACCCGCAACGGCCTTCAACCGTTCTCTGAAAGCGGCGGCAATTTTTTCATTTGCATTTGATGCTTTTTCTTCTTCGACGTCGCCAAATAAGGTATTCACTTTTTTATAGACAGCTTGTTTCCAGCTTTCATCTCCCCAAAACATTGTCAATCGTTTGGCCTGAAACGGATCTACTTTGTTTGGGTTGTCCCATAAGACATTCATATTCATATCCATCACAGGAAAATTGAGAAAAATCTCTATTGTTTTTGATTGTCCGGCGGCAAAAATAACATCCCAGTGCAAATGAAGTCCGTAGGGGTCAAGCAAGCATAACGCCCGTTTGTATTGTTCGTATTTTATTGCCGGAAAAACCTTATTGAGAAGGATTTGATTACAGTCTCCCTCATAAATATTTACATTGGAGTGCTCTTTTGCCAATCGTTTTAGGAATTCTACTTTTTTGCTGTTTAAATCGACCCAATAATGACCGGTAAACGGCGGTTCTGTGTTCAGAGCAATTGAAGGACTCCCCTCAATCAGATCATCTCGGGTTTTTGACTTGTGAACGCCATAACCAGAAAAACCGTCTATTAGTATCCCTTAAAACGTTTATTTGATAATATCGTCGTATATGCCGGAGCGTATTTTCTCAAAATCTCCAGCTTAATTTCTGACCAATAACCAATTTCATCGAAATCCGGTTCAATAATTTCCGCCATGTGCAACTCCTTCCACTATATTAGTTCTTTAAGTGTAAATTGATATCTCTGTATTTAGGATATTTTTAACCTTAAATATACATATTACAACAAACCAACAATTTAAACCATTCTATTATCCCGTTAATCATGTTCATCCTGTCTATAAAAATTCCGTGTAATCCGTGGTAAAAAACAACGGTGGGCATGGCCCACCCTACGGTTATGCTTTTTCCGGGTTTTTGAGTTCATCGACCTTGGGCAGGTCTTTGAGCGAGCTTAGGCCGAAGATGTCGAGGAACTTTTTGGTCGTGCCGTAAAGCATCGGGCGGCCGAGGATTTCGGCGCGGCCGACAATCTTGACCAAGCCCTTATACATCAGATTGCGGATGACCTCGCCGCTGGCCACGCCGCGGACGGCCTCGACATCGGCACGGATAATCGGTTGCTTATAGGCGATGACCGCCAGCGTCTCCAGCGCCGCAGGCGTCAGCTTGTTATCCGTACGCACCTTAATCAGCTTGCCCAGCCACGGGTTAAACGCCGGCAGCGTCATCATCTGATAGCCGCCGGCAATCTTTTCGATGCGGAACGAAAAACCGCCCTGCTTGTATTTTTTGTTCAGGTCGCGGATGCACTGCCGCACCCGCTTGACCGAGCCGGCCTCGGCAATCTCGACCAGCCGCTTGTCGCTGAGCGGCTCATCGGAGGCAAACAATACCGCCTCGACGACCGTCTCCAGCGACGTTTCGTATTCTTCCGGCTCCAGCGGCTCGCTATCCTCGTCCGGCTCGTCTTCGGCCTCTTCGTTTGTAGTACACGCTTCAGCGTGTTTTTTTTCTTCCAAGCTAAAGCTTGAACTACAAACCAACTCATCCTCGACAATGGGTTTTTTCAGCGGGGCATCATCGGGGACAAACTCCACCGGCTGCGGGGTGTCGCTGGGAGTACACGCTTGGGCGTTTTCCTGTTCATCGTGGTGGGCATAGCCCGCCCTACGGTCATCCTGAAGATTCGCTTCCAGCTTGTTGTCTTTGTATTCCTGCTCTTTTTGTTCTCGGTTTTGCATTAATTTTTCCTGCGGCGTCAGCCGCACTCAACACTTTTAACTTTTGAGTTTTAACCTTTAACTTTTCCATGTAAAGGGGTCGGCGTCTTTTTGACTGAGTCGTATTGTGACCGTTTTGAGGCGATCTTTCAATGCATTTGCAAAGTTTTTCAGGGCAAATCGCTCCGAAACCGTATGCGACAGGCAAATACAGGTCAATCCCGCCTCCTGAGCGGCCAGCGCTTGGTGGTGTTTCAGTTCGCCGGTCAGATACAGGTCGCAGCCGGCGGCGATGACCTCATCCAGCAACTTGCCGCACGAGCCGGCACAAACCGCGGCAGTTTGGACGGTGCGTTTTCCATTTCCGATAAGCCCAATCGCCTTGGCGCCGGTGATTTTTTTGATGTTTCGGACAATCCCCTCTACGGACATCGGCTTTTTGAGCCGACCCATCCGGCCAAGACCGATTTTATTTTCGACATCGCAATGCCTAAATACATCAAAGGCCGGGGTTTCGTAGGGGTGCGCCTTGCGAAGGGCGGCGACCACGGCCGCGACCTTGTCGGCGGCGACGACCGTTTCCAGACGAATCTCGCTGACCCGCTCTAATGTGCCTTTTTTGCCGATAGTCGGGTTAGACCCCTCCAGAGGCAGGAATGTCCCCACGCCCTCGGTCATAAACCCGCAGTGCGAATACGCCCCGATAGCCCCCGCCCCAGCGGCATAAAGGGCTTCTGCCACAGTAGTTGCGGCGACATCGGGGATGAAGGTGGTGATTTTATACTGCGGGCCGGCGGGGTTTTCGACATAATCGCCGATGGGTTTGGCATCGACCAGCGGCAGGATGTCGGCCAGTGCGTCGTTGATGCCCCCGGCGGCCGCATCCAGCGCGGTATGAATCGAAAAAACGCCGATATTGGCCTGTATCAGCTCATAAATCGGCGCCGTCGCCCCATCGGCGGTGATGCGCTTTAGTCCGTCCCAGATAACCGGATGATAAGCCAAAATCAAGTCGGCCTTGAAGCGTTTGGCCTCGGCCGCAACCGCCTTTGTGGTATCAATAGTAATCAGTATCCGTCGAATGTCCCGCGTCGGGTCGCCGACCAAAAAGCCGACATTGTCCCAACTCTGTGCCAATTTCAGCGGGGCAATCGCCTCGACCGCCTCGATAATCTGTTGCAATTTCATACGACCGTCCTTTCTTGGGCTACAGATTATCACAGTTTATCAAAAGGGGCAATAATTGACTTTATGGCCGCCCCTTCTTATACTTGTGCGGCTGTAAATGGCGTTTTTTGAAAAAGTTATCCCTTGTTGAGTAAGTCCCAATGTCGCTGGTGGTGTTTCAGGATGTGCATAAAGAATTTGGCCCGGAAAAGGTGTTTTCGGGGCTGAATCTGCATTTTTACGCCGGACAGAAGGTCGGCTTGATCGGCCCCAACGGCTGCGGCAAGACCACGCTGTTTCGGATGATTCTGGGGATGGAAACGCCGGATATCGGCAAAATCACCTGCGCCAACGACCTAAAAATCGGGTATTTATCACAGGAGCCGTCGTTTGACGGGAAAAAGACCGTGATGGAGGAGATGCACGACGGGATGGCCGAGGTCTTGACGATGCTGCGGCGGATGGAGGCGTTGGCCGAGCAAATGGCCGACCACGATAGCCCGGCGTATGCAAGCATTGTTAAAGAATATGAGCGGCTAAGCCACGCCTTTGAAACCCACGGCGGATACAGCTTCGAGGCAAAAATCAAAAGCACGCTGGCCGGACTGGGGTTTGGGGCGGAGCTTTATCACGTCAAGACCAGTGCGCTCAGCGGCGGGCAGGTCTCACGGCTGGGACTGGCCAAGGTACTGGTCAAAAAGACCAACCTCCTGCTGCTGGACGAGCCGACCAACCACCTCGATTTGCAGGCGACGGCGTGGCTGGAGGGGTACTTGCGGGCGTATGAGGGAGCAGTGATTGTCATCAGCCACGACCGGTATTTGCTGGATCGGGTGGCCGAGAAAATCGTCGAGATTGACCGCAAAACCGCCCGCGTCTGGAAGGGCAACTACTCGACGTATCTGGCGACCAAAGAAGCCGTAACCCTCAACCAGCAAAGGGAATACGAAAAACGAGCCGAAATGGTCGAGCGGACGCTGGACTTTATTGCCCGCAACAAAGACCAAGAAGGGATGCGCGGCACCGCCCGCGGCCGCAAGGTACGGTTGGAGCGACTGCTCAAAGAAAATCCGGACTTTTTGCAGCAGGATGCAGCCAAAAAGACCATCCGGCTGACCTTTGCCCAATCGCAGATGCGCAGCGACTTTGTGCTGCGGGTGGAAAACGTCGCTAAACGCTTTGGAGAACTGACGTTATTTGAAAATTTGTCGCTGGAGTTGTCGGTGGGCCAGCGGCTGGGCATCACCGGCCCCAATGGCACGGGCAAGACGACCCTGTTGCGACTGATTTTGGGTGAGCTTAAGCCCGATTTCGGCCAGATTCGGTTGGGGCCGGCGGTCAAAGTCGGCTATCTCGACCAGCAAGCCCATACTCTTAATACTGAAAACACGGTTTTGGACGAGGCCAGAACAGCGAGGCCGGAACTGTTGCCGGAGGCGATTCGCTCGCGGCTGGGGGCGTTTTTGTTCAGCGGCGAGGATGTGTTCAAGCGGGTCGGCGACCTGTCCGGCGGCCAACAGAGCCGGCTGATGCTGTGCAAACTGGTACTGGGCGAGCCGGATTTGCTGATTCTGGACGAGCCGACCAACCATTTGGACATTGCCAGTCGTGAACTCTTGGAAGAAGCGCTGCTGGACTACAACGGCACAATCTTAACGGTCAGCCACGACCGGTATTTTCTGGATCGCATCGCCGAGCGGCTGCTGGTATTGGGTACGGGCGACAACGGGCAAAAGCAGTTGGGGCGATTTACGCTGGTACCGGAGGCAAGGGACGAAACCGACGGCGTGTACAGCACTTATGTGCAGATGCTCGAGCAGCAAAAGCAGCCCGAGCAGCTCAAAACCGCCGCGGCCAAACCGACGGTATCGTCGCGTCCCAAGAACGCCGCACCGGAGCATCTGAAGGCATTTAACAAATACAGCGTCGAGAAAATCGAGGCGACCATCGCCGAGATGGAAGAAAAGCAGGAGCAACTCAACGCCCGCTTTGGCGATGAGGAGGTCTATCAAAACCCCCAAAAGCTGGCCGCCCTGCACGCCGAACTGGATGCCCTAAAAAAAGAACTGAAACTGTGGTACGAGGCGTGGGAATTCCGAATCAATTGACGTTTGACGAATGACGTGGGATAGACAGGGAACATCGTATCCCCCTCAAGCGGATACGGTGTATGACGGTGCAGCGGTACCGATTGCTAAAG
>Ga0308414_1001409_pt1 | contig 15740 bp, 14 predicted proteins | sample HotsprSampleOS50_FD_205667 | JGI IMG/M metagenome (GOLD analysis project Ga0308414, IMG submission 205667) | Hot spring phototrophic mat microbial communities from Octopus Spring, Yellowstone National Park, Wyoming, United States - 20090730_OS50 ... | reverse complement strand
CGCTGCTGCCCTTCGCGGTGTTAATAGGCACATGTCTGGTGCTTAACTGCGCCGGCGCGCGGGCATTCAAGCTGACCGGCGGCACGAACCTGAGCGATCTCGCTGCGATGGGGATGCGCAGCGGCGAAGCCTATCACATCACGCTGGGCCTGGATACCGTAAAAGACACGCTGGCCTACCTCACCTACTGGGCGCTGCCTGTTATCCCGCTGCGCTCGCTCGACCCTGGCGCGCTGACCGCTGCGCTGGCGCTGGCTGTATGCGGGGGGCTGCTGGCCGTTATCATCCGGGGAAGCTGGCCGGCGCGCGCCGGGGTGCTGTGGGGCGGAATCGCGCTTGTGCCGTTTATTGTATGTGTGCCCTTCGGCAACGCAGACCGGTATTTCTATCTGGCCTCAATGGGCTGGGCGCTAACTGCGGCGGCGCTGCTGTTGTGGCTTGGAGAAACCGCGGAGAAACGCCGGCCCAACGCCGGGCGGCTGGTAGCCACTGTGGGAACCACTGCCTGTCTGCTGGTGTTCGCCGGGCTGATCCAGGCGCGCATTGGCGAATGGCAGGCTGCCGGAGCGCTGGCGGCGCGGATCGTCCAGGAGGCCGATACGCTGCTGACGGATGTCGCGCCCGGCGATACGGTGGTGCTGGCCGGACTGCCGATGACATATGAACAGGCGTATGTGCTTGGTATCGGAGCGTCACCGGCGGTGCGCCTGCACTGTGATCACTGGCCGCAGGGAGCAAAAATCTACCAGACACAGCATCCTGACGTGATCAACTACCTGGTCAATGCCGCGCCCGCAGCCCAACCGCTGCCGGGGATGCACGTGCTGGTCTACCATGACGATCATCTGCGTGAATGTTCAGACGCGGTAAGTGACTTACAGGCCCTGCGCCCAGAGAGCTGGTATTAACGCGCCCCCGCCAGCCGCAGCAGCAGCGGGATAGCTGCTCGCGCCGCTTTTCCCCGGTGGCTGATGCGGTTCTTCTCCGCTGGCGGCAGATCGCTGAAGGGCACGTCGTACCCATCGGGGATAAACACCGGGTCGTAGCCGAAGCCGCCCCCGCCGTTGGATGCCGCCTGGGCGATGCGCCCGGCGCAGACGCCGCGCGCGGTCTCGACCGCGCCCGTGCGCGGCTCAGCAACCGCGATCACACAGACGAAGGCAGCCGTGCGCTGGGCGTCTGGCACGCCGCTGAGCGCCTCCAGCAACAGCGCCCGGCGCTCGGCCATCAGCAGGCTGGGGCCGCCGTAGCGCGCCGGATAAACGCCGGGCGCGCCGCCCAACGCGTCCACGAACAGGCCGGTGTCGTCCGCCAGCGCCAGCAGGCCGGATGCCTGCGCATAAGCGCGCGCTTTGGCGATCGCATTGCCCTCAACGGTATCGGCGTCCTCGGCCACGTCGAGCGCGGCCAGTCCGACATCGCTCAGGCTGAGCAGGCGCGCCGGCACGGCGGCCAGCAGGTCGCGCAGTTCTGCCATTTTGCCGGCATTGGTAGTAGCGATCAACAGACTCACGCGGGCCTCGTTGTCTCTGGCGTCGCCGCCGGCCCCGTGCGATTGAGCGCTGCTCTGCATGTCATGAACTCCGTTCGACAAACTCACACACTATTCCAATCCTACCAGCAGCGCAGGCCCGCGCAACAGGCGCGTTTTTGGGGGAAAACAAGCAGGAGCGCGCCCGCTCGCTTGCGGCGCGAGCCTTCACGCCTGCGCTGGCTGCGCGCGCTGCGCCAAGCGGCGTTCGCGCCGCCGCTGCCACTCGGGGATAAGCAGCAGTTGGATCAGGCCGTTGAGCACCACAATCACGGTGCTGCCCTCGTGGCCCAGCACGCCCAGCGGCAGCGTCAGCCCAGCGGCGAACACGCTCACCACCAGCACCGCGATCACCGCCAGCGAGAACGCGATGTTCTGCCACACCACCCGCCGCGCCTTCTTGCTCATATCAATCGCGTAGGGGATCAACTGGAGCTTGTCGCCCATCAGCACCACGTCTGCCGTTTCCAGCGCCACATCGGTCCCTGCCGCGCCCATCGCGACGCCGATGTCAGCCATCGCCAGCGCCGGGGCGTCGTTCACGCCGTCGCCGATCATAGCTGTCGGCCCGTAATCGGCCTGCAGCGCTTTTACCACTGTGACCTTGTCCGCCGGCATCAGCCCAGCGTGGACGCGGTTGACCCCGATCTGCTCGCCGATCGCCTGGGCTGCCGCTGGGTTGTCCCCGGTGAGCATGGCCACGGCCACGCCGCGCCCCCGCAGCGCCGCCACCACGTCTGTCGCCTCTGGCCGGAGCTGATCCGCCACCGCGATCACGCCCATCCACACGCCGCTGCCATTGTCCACCTGGTCGCAGCCGCCGCAGCGCTCGCACTGGCCCTCGCGCACCACGCCGATCACGCTCTTGCCGGCGGCTTCTAACCGCTCGACTGTCTCGCGCAGGCGCTCCGGCAGCGGGCTGCGCTCCGCCAGGTAGCGCACGCTGCCCAGCCGCACCTCGCGCCCGTCCACCTTGGAGGTGATGCCCCTGCCCGGCACGTTCTCGAAGTCCTCTACGCTGCCCAGCGCCAGCCCACGCGCCTGCGCCGCCTTGACCACCGCCCGCCCCAGCGGGTGCTCGCTGCGCGCCTCGACCGCGCCCGCCACCCGCAGCAGCTCGTCGTCGGCCAGCTCGCAGCACGAGTGCACGTCGGTTACCTCTGGCCGGCCCAGCGTCAGCGTGCCCGTTTTGTCGAAGGCCACTGCTTTGATCTCGGCCAGCTGCTCCAGGTAAGCGCCGCCTTTGAACAGCACGCTGCCGCGCGCCGCCGACGCAATCGCCGAGATGAACGCCGCCGGCACGCTGATGATCAGCGCGCAGGGCGAGGCCACCGTCATCAGCACCATGGCCGTGTAGAAGTGGGCGCTGAAGTCGTCCACCAGCCCCAGCAGCGGCGGCACGGCGATGAACAGCAGCACCGCGCCGATGATGCCCGCTGCGTACACCTGCTCGAACTTGTCCAGGAAGCGCTCGGTGGGCGCTTTGGCGTCCTGCGCCTCCTCCACCAGCTTGATGATGCGCGCCAGCGTGGTGTCGCTGGCCGGCTGCGTCGCCTCCACGTCCAGCAGGCCGTGTGTGTTGAGCGTGCCGGCGAACACCTTGTCGCCCTCGACTTTGTCCACCGGCAGCGACTCGCCGGTGATCGGCGACTGATCCACCGCCGAGCGCCCGCCGCGCACGACGCCGTCCACTGGGATGCGCTCGCCCGGCTTGATCAGCACCAGCTCGCCTACCTGGATGTCATCCACCGGCACGACCAGCTCGCGCCCGCTGCGCACCACGCGCGCTTCGTTGGGGTACAGCTTGAACAGGCTCTTGATCGCCTGGCGGCTGCGCCCAATGGCGTAGTCCTGCAGCACATTGCTCAGCGAGAACAGGAACAGCAGCACCGCGCCTTCCTGCCATTGGCCGATGGCCGCTGCGCCCAGCGCCGCCAGCACCATCAGCATGTCTACGTCAATGCGGCGCTCGCGCAGGCTTTCGATGGCCGTCTTCGCGCCGAACACGCCGCCCGCCGCGTAAGCGGTGACGGCGCAGATGACAATCGCCCATTCCGGCAGGCCCGCTTCCTTGGCCAGCCCGCCCAGCACAATCGCCGCCAGCGTGACGATGACAAAGCGCGGCTCCAGCCACGCCTGCGTCAGCCAGCGCGGGCGCTCGCGGGGGTGAAACTGCTTGTTAGCGATTGGGGTGTTGGACTGTGCAGCAGTGTTCATGCGCGCCTCTTGGCAATCTAACCGGCGTGAATTCGGATTTTTCTTTGCGATACGATCATTTTAACACAGGTTAAATCGCGCTGCAACAGCCCGCTAGTCTGATATTAACGCTTGTTGAGCGGGCTGCCCCGCTCGCGGCGCGCGGGCTTTTCCGCTACAATGCGCGCCATGCCAACGCCTTTCACCCACCTCCACGCTGCCCAGCGCCTGCTGGCCGACCCGTTGCTGCCGGCGGCGGCCCGCGACCTGCTGGCCGCCGAGCGCCCCGCCTTTTTGCTGGGCAGCGTCGCCGCCGACGCGCGCGCGGAAACAGGCCGGCGCGCCGACACCCACTTCTACGCCTACGACGAGCCGCTGCGCGATCACCCCTGGCGCGCGATGGTGCAGGCGCACCCGTCCTTGTGCCCAGCCGGTGATCCAGCCCAGCGCGCTTTCGTCGCCGGCTATGTGGCGCACTTGTGTATGGATGAAATCTGGTCGCTGGAGATGATGGGGCCGTACTTCGCCCGGGGCGCGTGGCTGACGCCGAGCGAGCGCTTCTTCATGCTGCACGTCATCCTCATTTACATGGACGAGCGCGACTACCGCCTGCTGGACGGCTGGCAGCGCGAGGCGCTGCTGGCGGCCCAGCCGGCAAGCTGGCTGCCGTTCATGCCGGACGCGGTGCTGCGCGAGTGGCGCGATTTCATCGGCGGGCAGCTTCCCCCAGGCCGCAGCCAGACGCTTGAGGTTTTCGGCGGGCGCATCCGGCGCGCGCCGGCAGAGTTCCGCGCCGTGCTCGACTCGCCCGCTCAGATGCAGGCCGGCCTGTGGGATCACGTCCCGCCGGCGGCGCTGGCCGCCGTTGAGGCGCGCATGTACGCCTTTGCCCGCGAGCAAATGCAGCGCTACCTTGACGGGGTATAATCGGGCCTGTTAACCACAGGAGACGGTTTGCCATGCGTTTCGAGATGCTTATCAACGGCGAATGGCGCGGCGCGTGCGACGGCCAGACGTGGGACGTGATTGACCCGGCCACGGAAGACGTCATCGCCAGCGTGCCGTTCGGCGGCGCGGCCGAGGCGCAGGCGGCGGTGGCCGCGGCCCACGACGCGCTGCCCGCCTGGAGCGCCATGACTCCGTATGCGCGCGGCGCGCTGCTGCGCCGCGTCTCCGATTTGATCCTGGCCCATCTGGACGCGCTGGCCCCCATCATGACGCGCGAGTGCGGCAAGCCGCTGAGCGAAGCCCGCGCCGAGTGGACGACGTGCGCCGCGCTGTTCGACTGGTTCGCTGAAGAAGGCAAGCGCGCCTACGGGCGGGCTGTCCCCTCGCGCCACGCGCACAAGCGCCTGCTGGTGACGCACAGCCCGGTGGGCGTGGTGGCGACCATCACCGCCTGGAACTTCCCGGCGTTCCTGCCCGCGCGCTACTGGTCGGCGGCGCTGGCGGCGGGCTGCGCTGTCGTCGGGCGGCCCAGCGAACTCACGCCGATGAGCGCGATGGCGCTGGTCAATCTGATGCACGAGGCCGGCCTGCCGCCGGGCGTGATCAACCTGGTCAACGGCGACCCGGCGGCCATGGGCGAGGTGTTCCTGCGCGACCCGCTGGTGGGCAAGCTGTGCTTCACCGGCTCGCAGCGCGTGGGGCAGATTCTCATGCGCGGGGCCGCCGAGAGCTTCCGCCGCCTGTCGCTGGAGCTGGGCGGCAGCGCGCCGGTGCTGGTGTTCGCCGACGCCGACGCCGCGACCGCCGCGCGCCAGGTGGTGGCGGGCAAGCTGCGCAACAACGGCCAGACGTGCATCTCGCCGGCGCGGGTCTACGTGCAGCGCCCGCTGTACGAGGCTTTTGTGGCGGCGGCCAAGGCCGAAGCCGAAAAGCAGGTGGTGGGGCCGGGGCTGGAAGCGAGCGTCACGCTCGGCCCGCTGGTGAACGCCGCCGGCCGCGACAAGGTCGAGAGCTTCGTGCAGGACGCGCTGGCCAAAGGCGCGTCCGTCGTCACCGGCGGGGCGCGGCCCCCGGCGCTGGAGCGCGGCTACTTCTACCAGCCCACGCTGCTCACCAACGTCACCGCCGCCATGCGCGTGAGCTGCGATGAGGTGTTCGGCCCGGTGCTGCCCATCAGCCCGTTCGACACGCTGGAGGAGGGCGTGCGGCTGGCCAACGACACGCCTTACGGCCTGGCTGGCTACATCCTCACCAACGACCTGAAAACGGCCACGCTGGCCTACGAGGGGCTGCGCTTCGGCGTGATCGGCGTCAACGACCTTGTGCCGTCCACGCCGGAAGCGCCGTTTGGCGGCATGAAGCACAGCGGCATGGGCCGCGAGATGGGCCAGGAAGGGCTGCACGAATACCTGGAAACCAAATTCGTCTCATTCGCGCTGTGAGGTGGCACGGAGGACAGCCCGCCCATGACCGACCACACCAACCGCCTGTACTACGGCGACAACCTGGACATCCTGCGCAACCGCGCTTACTTTCCCGATGCCTGCGTGGATTTGATCTACCTCGACCCGCCCTTCAACAGCAGCCGCAGCTACAACGTGCTCTTTAAGGACGAAAGCGGCCTGGACAGCGAGGCGCAGATCACCGCCTTTGAAGACACCTGGCACTGGGGGCCGAAGGCCGAACAGACCTACGCCGACCTAGTGCACAACGCGCCGGAGCGCGTGGGCCAGGCGGTGGGCGCGCTGCGCCAACTTGTGGGCACGAACCAGATGATGGCCTACCTGGTGATGATGGCCGCCCGCCTGGTGGAGCTGCACCGCGTCCTCAAGCCCACCGGCAGCCTGTACCTGCACTGCGACCCCACCGCCAGCCACTACCTCAAGATCATCCTCGACACCATCTTCGGGTCGGAAAACTTCAGGAATGAGATTGTGTGGAAACGGACAAGTGCGAAGGGGCATGCTTTCACAAATTTCGCTCACAACCACGATGTCATTCTTCGTTACACCAGATCAGGTCAGTGGATCTGGAACGCACAATATACCGAGCATGATCCAGAATATGTTCGCAAATTCTATCGCTATGTTGAACCTAGAACAGGTAGACGTTATCGTCTTGACAATCTTGCTAATCCCAACAAAGATCGCCCAAATCTCACTTATGAGTTTCTTGGTGTTACTCGAGTTTGGCGTTGGACTAAAGAACGCATGACAGAAGCGTACAAGCAAGGCTTAGTTGTTCAAACAAAACCGGGGGCCGTTCCTGCGTTGAAGCGCTATCTTGATGAACAAGAAGGTGTTCCAATTGGCGATATATGGACAGATATCTTGCCTGTTCAATCGCAGTCAAAAGAACGCCTGAACTACCCGACGCAGAAGCCGGAAGCGCTGTTAGAGCGCATCATCAGCGCCAGCAGCAACCCGGGCGATGTCGTGCTGGACCCGTTCGCCGGCTGCGGCACGGCGGTCGCTGCCGCGCACAAGCTGGGCCGCCGCTGGATCGGCATTGACATCACGCACCTCAGCATCGCCCTGCTCAAGTACCGCCTGAAGGACATGTTCAAGCTGGAGGCGGGAACAGACTACACAGTCATCGGCGAGCCGGTGAGCGTGGACGGCGCGCGCCAGCTTGCCAGCGAGGACCGCTACCAGTTCCAGTGGTGGGCGCTGTCGCTGGTGCGGGCGCGCCCGCTGGGCGGCGAGGCAGGCGGGCGGGGCGGCAGGAAGGGCAGCGACAAGGGGGTTGACGGCGTCATCAACTTCATGGAGACGGGCGGCAAGGTGGCCCGCGTGATCGTGCAGGTGAAAAGCGGCAAGGTCAAAAGCGGCGACATCCGCGACCTGAAAGGCACGGTCGAGCGCGAGAAGGCGGCCATCGGCGTGTTCGTCACGCTGGAAGAGCCGTCGCGCGAGATGCTGGCGGAGGCCGTCAGTGCCGGCTTCTACGAGTCGCAGGCGTGGACTGGGCCGTTCCCGCGCATCCAGATTCTGACGATAGACGAGCTGCTCAAAGGGGCGGACGTGAAGATGCCGCAGCGCTTCGGCACGTTCAAACAGGCGGCGCAGGCCGATCAGCCGGACGCGCCGCGCACGCTGGACATGTTCGAGTGAGGGCGCGAATCAAAACGCCCGCCGAGCGCGGGCGTGGAACAGCCGCGTGTGGGGGTCAGCCGCTTTAGCTGACCTTCTTCTCCAGCGCCGCGTCGGCCTTGCCGTTGGCGCTGGCTTCCGCCTGGCTCTCGGCCTTGTCGCCGACGGCCTCGCCTGCCTTGCTCGCGCCGTTCAGGCTGCTCTTGGAGGCGTTCTTGCTGTCGTTGACGTAGAAGCCTGAGCCTTTGAAGATGATGCCAGGCGCCTGTACGACGCGCACCACCTTCTGCCCGGTCTCCGGGTCCACGGTGAGCGGGTCGTCCAAGAAGCGCTGGCGCACCTCGAACATAGTGCCATCTTCGCGCCGATAGGTGTAGACAGGCATGGTTACGCTCCCGCCAGATATAGTATTGGTGTCTTGCATTGACCGATACCTATAATACTCCACATTGCCGCGCCGCGTCTACAGGCCGCCGCCAATTCTGATAAACTTTTTATGTGTTGTTTTGCGCGCCGCTTGCGGTAATATTGCGCACACTTTAAGCGAACAGGCAGGTACAAGCCGCGCATGGCCCGCGCCCACACCCAAGACCTCCCCAAGCTGACGCCGGAGAACTACACCAGCCGCGAGCTGAGCTGGATCGAGTTCAACCGGCGCGTGCTGGCGCTGGCCCAAGACGAGAGCCTGCCGCCGCTGGAGCGCGTCAAGTTCGCCGCCATCTTCAGCACCAACATGGATGAGTTCTTCATGGTGCGGGTGGGCGCGTGGCACGAGAAGATGAGGCTGGGCATTGACCCCAAACGCCCCGACGGCTACACCGCCCGCCAGATGGTGGCGGAAATCCGCCGGCGTGTGCTGGAGCTGACGCGCCAGCATCAGGAGGTCATCCGCGAGGCGCTGGCCTGTCTGCACCGGCACGGCATCTACATCAAAGCGGTGGACGAGCTGCCGCCGGACGCGCAGCAGGCGCTGCGCAGCTTTTTCTACGCCGAGGTCTTCCCTGTGCTCACACCGCTGGCAGTGGATCACGCGCGCCCCTTCCCGTTCATCTCCAACCTCAGCCTCAACCTGGCCATCTGGCTGCGCCGCGCCGACGACCCCGAGGGCGACCCGGAGTTCGTGCGCCTCAAAGTGCCGGATGTGCTGCCCCGCCTGGTGAACCTGGAACAGGAACTGGGGCGCTACGGCTGCGCCGTTCAGCCGTACACGTTCGCGTGGCTGGAGGACATCATCGCCCACAACCTAGACCTGCTGTTCCCCGGCATGGAGGTGGTCGAGCGTTCGCCCTTCCGCGTGATCCGCAACGCCGACATTGACTACGAACACGAGCTGGAGGACCAGTACCTCGACATCAGCGCGCTCATCGAGGAGAGCCTGCGCGAGCGCCAGTTTGGCGCGATCGTGCGCCTCAGCATCCCAGAGAACACCAGCGAGCGCACGCTGCGCCGGTTGGTGCGCGAACTCAAAGTGGACCCCGAATACGAGATTTACCGCATTGACGGCGCGCTGGGCGCGGGCGCGCTGTGGGAGCTGACCAACCTGGACCGCCCTGAACTCAAGTACCCGCCGTATGTGCCGCGCATCCCGGCGGCGGTCACCAGCGCCAAGAACATCTTCGACGCCATCCGCCAGGGCGACATCCTGCTGCACCACCCTTACGATTCCTTCTCGCCGGTGGAGGACTTCTTCCGCACCGCCGCCAGCGACCCGCACGTGCTGGCCATCAAGACCACGCTCTATCGCGTGGGCAAGAACTCGCCGGTGGTGCAGGCGCTGGCCGAAGCGCGCGACAACGACAAGCAGGTGGCCGTCTTAGTGGAGCTGAAGGCCCGCTTCGATGAAGAGAACAACCTGGAATGGGCGCGCGTGCTGGAGCACAAGGGCGTGCACGTCACCTACGGCGTGGAGGAGCTGCCGGTCAAGACGCACGCCAAGGTAGCGCTGGTGGTGCGCCGCGAACCAGACGGCGTGCGCCGCTACGTGCACCTGGGGACAGGCAACTACAACGCCACCACGGCCCGCCTTTACACCGACATTGGCCTGTTTAGCTGCCACCCGGAGCTGGGCAACGACGCGCTGGCGCTGTTCAACCGCCTGACGGGTTACGCCCCCAACACCACTTACCAGCGCCTGCTGGTCGCGCCGGAGTATCTCAAGCCGCGCCTGATAGACCTTATTGATAACGAGATTGCGGCGGCCCAGGCTGGCCTGCCCGCCCGCCTGATCTTCAAGATGAACCAGCTCGAGGATGACCTGATGATCCGCAAGCTGTACCAGGCTTCGCAGGCCGGCGTGCAGATTGATCTGATCGTGCGCGGCCTGTGCTGCCTGCGCCCCGGCATCCCCGGCTTCAGCGAGACGATCCGCGTGCGCAGCATCGTCGGCCGCTTCCTGGAGCACAGCCGCATCTATTACTTCCACAACGCCCCGCCCGATCAGCGCGTTTACCTGGGCAGCGCCGATCTGATGCGCCGCAACCTCGACAACCGCGTGGAGGTCGTGTTCCCCGTGCTGGACGAGCGCATCCAGGAGCGCGTGCTGCGCATGCTGTTCACCGGCCTGCTGGATAACGTCAACGCCTGGGTGCTCAACCCGGACGCCACCTACACCCGCCTGGCCCCCGGCCCCGGCGAGCTGCCGATTGACAGCCAGGCCGTGTTCATGGACAACAGCTCCGGCATTGACCAGCTCCCGCCCCTGTGAGCGAGCAGATGTTCTATAGCGGCGGGCGCAAAAGTGCAGCACAATACAAGTGGAAAAGCGCACAGTTCTTTCTGCATCCTAACTACTAGACTCTTTAGCCGAAGCGATTACCGCGCTCAACCCAGGCAGGCGGGGACAATGGATTCAGCAGAAACGAAACTGGAACTGTGCGTCATTGAAGGCGACGATGTGGGCCGCGAGGTAGTGCCGGCGGCGCTGCGCGTGCTGCAGATCGTCGCTCCCGACATCGTCGCCCGGCACGCCGAGGCCGGCTGGAACACCTTCCAGCAGCGCGGCACGCCGCTGCCCGACGAAACGCTCGACTTGGCTTTCGCCTGCGGCGCAGTGCTGTTCGGCGCGGCGTCGTCGCCGTCGTACCCGGTGGACGGCTACTACTCGCCGGTGGTGCGGCTGCGGCGCGCCATGCAGGCCTTCGCCAACCTGCGCCCCACGCGCTACCTGCCTATCCCCACCGCGCGCAGCGGCGTTGACCTGATCATCGTGCGCGAGAACACCGAGGACCTGTATGTGCAGCACGAGCAGACGCGCGACGAGGGCCGCGTCGGCGTGGCTGAGAAAATCATCACGCGCGACGCGACCGAGCGCGTGGCCCGCCTAGCTTACGAGCTGGCGCTGCGCACCAACCGCGAGAAAGTGACCATCGTCCACAAGGCCAACGTGCTGCCCCAATCCGACGGCCTGTTCCGGCGCGTGGCGCTGGAGGTGGCCGAACACTACCCGACGATCGTCACCGACGAGCTGCTGGTGGACACCGCTGCCTATTGGATGGTCAAAGACCCCACCCGCTTCGACGTCGTCCTCACGCCCAACCTGTACGGCGACATCCTCTCGGACATGGCGGCGGCCTGGGGCGGCGGCCTGGGGCTGGCCCCCTCGCTGAGTTTGGGCAACGGCGTGGGCATCGCCGAGCCGGTGCACGGCTCCGCGCCGGATATCGCCGGTAAGGGCATCGCCAACCCGACCGCTGCCATCCTCAGCGTGGCCCTGCTGCTGCGCCACTACTGGGCGCGCCACGACGCCGCCCAGCGCATCGAGGAAGCGGTCTACCGCAGCCTGCACGCTGGCCAGCACACGGCCGATATCAACCCTGAAGGCGCGCTCTCCACCGAGGCCTACACCAACGCGGTTTGCGCCCGGCTGGTCTGACGCCCGCCGGCGGGTTCTCAAAAACGTAAAATCTTCCCCGCCCGGTATGTTCCTCAATACGCGCTGCGCCTGGACACGCTTTATGATAGTGGGTAGCCGCGCGAACGCGTCGGCTGGCGCATGGGCAGGGAGACGCTCAGCGATGCACACGGTCTTAATTGTTGACGACGAAGAGAGCTTCCTCCACATCGTCCAGGTGATTCTGCGGCGGGCGGGCTACAACACGCTGATCGCCAGCAGCGGGCAGGAAGGGCTGGAGCTGGCCTACAGCCTGAGGCCGGACATCATCATCCTTGACGACATGATGCCGGGCCTCAGCGGCGGCGAGGTGTGCATGCAGCTCAAACGCGACCCGCTGATGCGCAGCATCCCGGTAATTATGCACAGCGCTGGGGCCAAGGTGCGCAGCCCGGCCTATATCAAACAGATCGGCGCCGACGGCGCGCTGTACAAGCCGGCCCTGCCGTCCGAAATCCTGGAGGCCGTGGGGGCGCACCTGGAGGCGCGCGCCTGATGGCGCAACCAGCGCGGCCGCCTGCGCGTATTACGCAGCAGGACGACAGAGCACGAGAGGGTTGAAGTGGCAGTTGTCAAGAATATGATTATTATCACGCTGGGCGCTGTCGGGATGCTCTACCTGATGTTCCCCACACTGGGCATCTTCGAGCTGATCCCGGACGCGATCCCCTTCATCGGCAGCCTGGACGAGTTCACCGCTACCGTGCTGGTGATCAACACGCTGGCCTATTACGGGCTGGACCTGGGCCGCCTCTACGGCAGCCCGCGCCGGCTTTCGAAACAGCGCTAGCGGCGCTGCTGCGCCTGGCCCGGCGTCTCGTCCATCTCTTGGTCAGCGAGCAGGTCGTCCAGGCTGACGCGCTCGACGTGGCTGTCAATGAGGGCGACGCGCAGAGCGGTGCTGATCTCGCCGTCCTCGCTGAGGTAGCGGCGCACGATCTTGCTGGCCGATTCTTCCCATTCAAAGCGGTGCACCGCCAGCAGCACGCCGTCAGCGCTGACGCGCAGCTCCCACGGGCCGTAAGTGGCCTGGGCGTCGTGGATAGGCAGGCGGCGGGCGGGTGTCACCAGGTTGCGCCCGCGCTCTAACTGGTGATTGTCCTCGGCCATCAGCAGCGTCTGTCCGTCGCAGTCTACAATTTCGAAACGGACGCGCCCCGTGGCCTTGGCGGGCAGGCGCAGCTCGACAAACGGCTGGATGTAGTTAATGTCGTCCAGCACCGGCCGGGTGCGGTGCAGGGTGCGTTCGTCGCCCTTGAAAGCGATCACGCCGATGTCGGTCACCAGCACGCTCACCTCGTCTGGGTCAAGGCCGGCGCGCTCGATGGCGGTCAGCGCGTGGCGATAGATGCGCTCGCGGCCCGGCTGCGGCTGATAGTCGCTGCTGCGGCGCGCCTGCGCGTCGTACCGGCGGCGCTGCGCCTCGTCGGTTGTGCCGCGGCCCTGGGTCTCAAGATAGCGCAGCAGCATCGCCAAGCCCACAACGATCAGCGGCAGCGCGATGGCGTTAGCGGCCTGCGCGCCCATCGAGGCCAAACCGAGAAACAGCAGCACAATGCCGATCAATACCTCTTTGCTGCGGTCGTCCCTACCCGACATAGCAGTCTCCGTGTGATGTAGCGCGGCGGGCGGTCAGCACGGTCAGCGCTGGGTGCGGTCGCTGTGCTGGCCGCGCAGCAGGTCTTCCAGGCGGATGGGGGCGTCTTCCGCCGCCGGCTGGTTGCCGGGCGTGCCGACGCGGCGGGCGGCTTGGGCAAGCTGGCGCTCGCGGGCGCGCAGCGAGGGCGACACATTAAACGACAGCGCGCCGGCCAGCATCCCGTCAATCGAGACGCGCAGGTCCCACTCGCCGCCGGTGGCGGTGAGCTGCGGGTTGTCCGCCAGCGGCAGGTGGTGATCGGCCAGGATGTTCATCTCGCCGTCGCGCAGGAACACTTTCATCTCGTGGATATACTGGCGCTGGCCGTTGTGGTCAATGATCTCGAAGCGCACCAGCGCGTTGCGGTCGGCGTCATCCGGGCGCACGTGCAGCGTAACGAAGGGGCGCACGCCGTCGTCATCGCCAGAGACCGAACGGCTCTTGCGCATCACGATGCCCTCGGCTGTGGTGTGCGAGCTGATCACGCCGATGTCCATCAGCGCCAGGCTGCTGTAAATCTGGCTGCCGCGCCGGCGGGCGCGGTCTACCGCCTCGCGGGCGTCAGCGCTCATGCGCATGCGCGCCAGCGGCGAGGGCGGCATCGTCTCGCGCAGGCGGGCCGGCTGCAGCTCGATCAGCGAAGCGGCAGCGCCCAGGCCAGCCAGCCCAGCGACCACGGCCAGCACTTCGGCCGAGGCCGCGCCAGACACCGCCACCACGGCCACCAGCAGCGCCAGCACCGCCACCCAGGGCAGATTCCGTCGTCGAAAACGCATTGTTAACTGCTGCCTCTCACCACGTGTCTATCAACAAGTATACGCCATTTTCGGCGGCCGGTTGCGCGGCTCACAGGCCGCCCTCGGCGGCGGCCCGCGCCAGCGCCGCCCACTCCGCCAGCGTCATCGTTTCTGCGCGGCGGCGCGGGTCTACACCGGCGCGCGTCAGCAGCGCGGCGGCGGCCTCGCCGCCCAGGCCCAAGCCAGCGCCGAGCGCGTTCCGCAGCTGCTTGCGCTTCTGGCTGAAGCCGGCCCGCACCACGCGGAAAAAGGCGCGCTCGTCGGGCACGTCTACCGGCGGGCGGTCGTACACGTCAATGCGAAGCACAGCGCTGTCCACGTCCGGGCGCGGCCAGAAAGCCGCCGGCTTGATGTGCATGACCGTGCGCGGCTGGCCGTAGAACTGCACGCTCACCGCCAGCAGGCTGAGGTCGCCGGGGGCCGCCATGATGCGCTCGGCCACCTCCTGCTGCACCGTCAGCACCAGGCGGCGCGGGCGGCGCGGCGCTTCCAGCAGATGGCGCAGGATGGCGCTGGTGATGTAGTACGGCAGGTTGGCGACCACGATGTACGGCGCTGGCCCCATCAGCGCGGGCACGTCCACGGCCAGGATGTCAGCGTAGACCACTTCGACGTGAGAGCAGCCGGCCAGGCGCTCGGCCAGCAGCGGCTGAAGGCGCGCATCGGTCTCGACGGCTACCACCCGGCCAGCGGCGGCGGCCAGGCGCTCGGTGAGCGCGCCAGTGCCAGGGCCGATCTCCAGCACAGCGTCAGCCGGCGTCAGCTCGGCGGCAGCGGCGATCTTGTCCAGCACGCCGGGGTCGTGCAGGAAATTCTGGCCCAGGCTTTTCTTGGGCTGGATGTTGTAGCGCTCGAGCAGGGATCTCGGGTTCATGGTGGGCAGGCCAGGCGTTGTGTCAGCGCCTTATGATAACACAAAGCGGCGCTGCCTTCAGCCGTCGTTCTTCTGGGGGCTAAAGCCGGGTTGTCCCCTGCGCTAATTTCTATGGCTGCCTACCCGCCGCTGCGGCGCGGCTGCGGGCGCTGTGGGGCGGCGCTGCCCCAGCAGGCGATCATGGCGCGGCGCAGGGCAGCCGGGTCTTTGTGGCCGCTGTCGTCGTAGCAGCCGCCGTCCAGCGCGGCCAGCACATCGGCCAGCGTGTCGGCCAGCCGAGCCGCGCTGACTGCGACGCCGCGCTCGCGCAGATAAGGGTGGGCGCTGAGGGCAGCGGCGTCCAACGGAATGCCTGCGCGCCGCAGGCCGCTGATCTGGGCGTCGGCGACAGCCAGCAGGGCCAGCGCCGGCACATCAACGTCAAGCGGTTCGACAAAGGTTTCGGGGTAGGCGAAGGCAGGGGTGCTGGCGCGCACCAGGGCGCGCATCACATCGCGGCCGTAATCGGTGAGGCGGCGGCACCAGAACTCGCCAGTGTGTCCCACCGGCGGCGCGGTGTGCGCCACCACCAGCTTGACTTCCTTGAGCAGCACCTGCACATACGGCGGGGTGAGCGAGACCGGCTCTGAAGCGGTGTCAGCCATGCGCTCCAACTGTAGGGCGGCCATGTCAGGGGCCTTTCATGCACTCTTTTTGTAAGCGGGTAGCACCACAAGATAGCGTGGTCATACGAGTGCCTCCTGAGATACCGATTTAGGCTTGCGACCTCGGCGT
>Ga0308414_1001405_pt1 | contig 15747 bp, 12 predicted proteins | sample HotsprSampleOS50_FD_205667 | JGI IMG/M metagenome (GOLD analysis project Ga0308414, IMG submission 205667) | Hot spring phototrophic mat microbial communities from Octopus Spring, Yellowstone National Park, Wyoming, United States - 20090730_OS50 ... | reverse complement strand
AAAACAAAAAATATAATTGATATTCAACATATTCAAAAAGTATATCAAATGGGAGAAGAGCAAGTTTTTGCTCTAAGAGATATAAATTTGAAAATAAATGAAAATGAATATGTAGGTATAATGGGTCCTTCAGGTTCAGGTAAATCAACACTAATGAATATAATAGGATGTCTTGATACACCTACAAGTGGTAATTACTTTTTCGAAGGTGTAGATGTAAGCAATATGAATGATAATGAATTAGCTGAAATTAGGAATAAAAAAATAGGTTTTGTTTTTCAGACTTTTAATTTATTGCCACGTGCAACTGCATTAAAGAATGTAGAGTTACCTTTAATTTATTCTGGAAAAAGTAGCTCAGAAAGAATAGAAAAAGCCAAAACAACATTATCAAATGTTGGTTTAGCAGATAGAATGCAACACAAACCTAATGAATTATCAGGTGGACAACGACAAAGAGTAGCCATAGCAAGGGCATTAGTTACAAATCCTTCCATTATTTTAGCGGATGAACCTACAGGAAATCTTGATTCAAAAACAGGTATAGAAATTATGAAATTATTTGCCGATTTATGGAGACAGGGTAATACTATTATTTTAGTTACACACGAAGAAGATATTGCTAAAAATGCACATAGAATAATAAAGATTAAAGATGGTTTAATAGAAGATGATAAAATAAATCCAAATCCACACTATTATAATTAGTATGAAACTATCAGAAATTAAAGAAAATTCTATAATAGCTTTTGATGCTTTAAAAGCGAATAAATTAAGATCAATATTAGCTTCTTTGGGAGTTGTGATAGGTATCTCTACAGTTATTTTAATGGGATGGATATTATCGGGTTTGCAAGCAGCTTTAGACGAAACTTTTCAAGTAATAGGTGTTGATGTAATCTATATTGATAAATGGGATTGGACTGGTGGAAAAAATTGGAAAGAAGTAAGATATAGAAAAAATATAACATTAGAACAAGTAAATGAATTAAGAAATAAATTAGAAACTGCAGAACTAACATTTCCTTCTTCTACAATTTGGATGAGAAATATAAAATTCGAAAATGAAGTTTTTAATGGAATAAATATAACAGGAACTAGTTATGAGCACGGACTTACACCTACAGGAGAAACACTTTTAGGTAGATATTTTACTCCATACGAGCAAAGCATAAATTCTAATGTAGTGGTTATAGGATATAAAGTATATGAAACTATGTTTAAAGATAAATATCCAATAAATCAAACTATAAAGATAAATGGAATAAAATTCAATATTGTAGGTGTTATAAAAAAACAGGGTACTTTGTGGTTAGATTTTATTGATAATCAAGTATTTATTCCAATAGGTACATTTTTAAAATTATATGGGAATAATAATAGAAATATTTCTATTGGAATAAAAGCAGGCTCTGAATCTAAATTAGACTTAGTAAGAGAAGAAGCAAGGGGATTAATGAGATTAGTAAGAAATTTAAAACCTTATGATGAAGATGATTTCTCTATTAATGAAACAAAAGCATTTGAAAGACAAACTCAACAATTAAAATTGTATGTTTGGGGTATAGGTTTGGCTCTTACGGTATTATCATTTATAGTTGGAATTATTGGAATTATGAATATAATGTTTGTATCTGTTACAGAAAGAACCAAAGAAATAGGAATAAGAAAAGCTTTAGGTGCTAAGAAAAGTTCAATTTTGTTTCAATTTATATTTGAATCATCATTACTTTCCTTTGTTGGTGCTATAGTCTCATTAATAATATGTTCCGTTTTAGTTTATTTAGTTTCATTATTTATTGTAAATCAAATGCCAAATTTAGCGTTTCTAAAGCCTTATCTACCATTTAATTTATTAATTATAGCAAGTTTAGTATCAATTTTTGTTGGTATTTTGGCTGGATTGATTCCTGCAATAAAAGCTTCTAATTTAAATCCTGTAGATGCATTAAGATTTGAGTAGAGATTATAATGAATGTAAAAGAAAGTATATTATTAGCAATAGATTCTATGAAGGTTAATAAATTAAGGTCATTTCTTACTTTATTAAGTATATCAATCGGTGTATTTGCTATTATTGTTGCTATATCATTGGTAAAATCTATAAATTATACTGTAGCAACTCAAATGTCGGAATTAGGTGATAATACTTATATGATTTTTAGAATTCCAAAAATTCAATTTGGTTTTCATACCTGGCGGAAATATATGAGTAGAAAATATATTACTTACAAGCAATATAGAGAATTTAAAAAAAATATGATAAATGCTTATGCAATTTCTGCTTATAGCTCATCTGGTGGTCATACTATTAAAAGTTCAAGTAAAGAAACTAATCCTAATGTTTCACTTATCGGAGCAGATGCAGATTACTTTATTACAAATAATATAAATATAGTCGATGGAAGACAATTTATTAATGAAGATTTATTATTCAATAGAAATTTTGCGATAATTGGAAATGATATTGCACAAGCATTATTTGAAAATACAAATCCAATAGGAAAAATTATAACTATTAAAAAGCAAAAATATGAAGTAATTGGATTGTTAGAAACAAAAGGTGCAATACTTGGACAAAGTCAAGATAATCAAGTTATAATTCCATTAACACAATTTTTAAAATATTATACAGAACCTTGGGAAGAATCACTAAATATAGTTGTTAAAGTAAATGAGAAATCAGAATTAAGTAAGTCTATGGACGAAGCTATCGGTATTATGAGAGCTATTAGAGATCAAAAGCCTTGGGAGTTAAATAGCTTTGAAATTGAATCTAATGATTCTATAGTAGAACAATTTAGCTCTTTTACTGGTTTTTTATCAATTTTTGGTATTGCGACAGGATTTATTGCACTTATTGCTGCCGGAGTTGGAATAATGAATATTATGCTTGTTACAATTAAAGAAAGAACAAGAGAAATAGGTATAAGAAAAGCAGTTGGAGCAAAAAAAAGATGGATTTTAACTCAATTTTTAATTGAAACAATTACTATAAGTCAAATTGGTGGATTTATAGGTATAATATCTGGGCTTATATTAGGGAGTTTATTTGGTAAAATGTTAGGACTTACAATTATATTCCCTTATGATTGGGTGTTTATTACAATACTAATATGTACTATTTTAGGCTTATCTTTCGGTTTATATCCGGCAATGAAAGCAGCTAATTTAGATCCAATAGAAGCATTAAGATACGAATAATTTCTTATTTTTACATTTCTTAAATATTTATTAATTATATGAATGATAAAAGGAATATTTTTGCCTGGTATTTGTATGACTTTGCAGTATCAGGTTTTACAACTTCTGTTTTAACTGTTTTTATAGGTCCATATCTTACAACTATTACCAAAAATGCATCTGTTAATGGTTTTGTTAATGTATTAGGTATATCAATATATTCGGGTTCTTTTGTACCATATGTTATATCACTATCAGTAATTCTACAAGTTTTTTTATTACCATATTTTGCTGCTTTAGCAAATAACTCGGGCAAAAAAACATTTTTTTTCAATACTTCGGTTATGATTGGTGCAATTTCTACTACTTTAATGTATTTCTTAGAAGGAGATAATTATTTATTTGGTGGAATTTTATTATTAATATCGAATTTAGCATTTGGGATATCGATGGTATTTTATAACTCATTTTTAAATAATATTGTTAATGAAGATAGAAGAGACGAAGTATCATCAAAAGGTTATGCTTTTGGATATATTGGTGGGGGATTATTATTAATTATTAATTTAATATTAGTATTAAATTCTGAAAAAATCAATTTATCAACAGGAGATGCTGTTCGTATCTCATTAGCATCAGCAGGTTTATGGTGGTTTATTTTTTCTATTTTCCCAATTCTAAAATTTAAAAATATTATACCTGAAACAAAAATTAAAATTAACTACAGGGATAGTTTTAATAGTCTTTTAAAAATAATTAAAGAATCATTTAATTATCCTAAAACATTAATTTTTATTATAGCTTATGTTTTTTATAATGATGGTGTTCAAGCAGTTATTGTTGTATCTTCTCAATTTGGACAAGAAGCACTGAATTTAAGTATATCAACACTAACAACTGTAATTTTAATGGTTCAGTTTGTAGCTTTTTTCGGTGCATTGATATTTTCTAAGTTAGCAGAAAAATTTAATACTAAAAATTCTTTGTTAATTTCAATAGTTATTTGGATTTTATCTATTTTATATGCCTTTTTATTTCTTAAAACAGAATTAGATTTTTATATATTAGCATTTTGCATTGGTATAGTTTTAGGTGGAACTCAAGCATTAAGCAGGTCTCTTTATTCTTTATTAATACCTAAGAACAAGCAAGCGGAGTATTTTAGCTTATATGAAATAAGTGAGCGTGGAACTAGTTGGATAGGTCCTCTATTATTTGGAATATCATTACAATTTACTTCTTCTTATCAGTTTGCAATTTTTAGTCTAATTATATTATTTATATTAGGTTTTGTATTTCTATATAAAATAAACATAAAACAAGCTATTTTAGAAGCTGGAAACAAATTACCAAAAAATTTTAGTAGTATCAATTGAGATTGGTAAATCATATAGACAAAATCTTTTGGACGGCAGCAGATAAATTATTATATGTGATATATGGTTTTATATTCTTGGTACAAATATCAATGCTGAAACCTGATGATTTTGCATTATTTTCCCTTCTTTTAGCGATAAATACTTGGATTTTTATTATCTCTGATTCATTTTCATTACAATTGATTATTCAATTTGGTTTTAATTATGATTGCGAAAAAAATGCAAATTTTTATGCTTTAGTTTTTCATTTAATTATTACAATAGGTTTATCTTGTATTTTATTTTTATTGAGTAATCAGATTTCTTATATACTCAATGAATCAAGATTAAAAGAAATTCTTATCTACTTACCTTTATTAAGCATATTGATGATACCAAGAACATATTTTGGTAAATTTTTACTTAAAAATCACAATATGCAAAAAATTTTTTGGATGGATTTCTTTTTCTTTTTTACAATGTCAGTTTTAATTATTTATTTCAAATTAAATTCTAATAAATTAGATTTACAATTATCAATCAATATTTATTTTTTAGGTACATTATTAAGTTCGATATATGCAACCTTGAGTAGTATTAGATATTGTAAAATTGATTTAAAAGGTAGATTACCATTAAAAAAAGTATTAAAATTCAATGTTCCTTTTACAATATCAAATGCTTTAGCTAATTTACCTAAGCAACTGGATATACTTATTTTCAAATTATTTTTCGATTTACATACTATTGGTATATATCAAGCTGCAAAATCTTTATATCGTTTATTCGAAGAAGGTGTAAGTGGAGCAAATGGACTAGTTTATCCTGCTTTAGTAAAGCATTTTGAGACTAAAAACTATAACGAAATATATAGTATAGTTTCTAAAGGAATTTCATTTCTATTTATTGCTTATGTTTTTGTTTCAATAATATTATTATCAGGTTTCTCAAATTTTTTGATATCAAATATTATGAAAAGTAATTACCTAAATTCAATAGATTATTTCAATATTTTATTAATAGGTGCAATATTCTTACCGTTAAACATATTAAATTTTTTATTAACATCTACCGAAAATCATATTAAATTGCTTTTAAATGTATCCATAGCGTTTTTACTATCTATTATAACTATGTATTTTGTTGGATTTTATAATTTGAATATTTTAATACCATTTGGTTTAATTTCATATAATTTTACACTTGCGGTATTGAATTATTTATATGTAAAAAAGCATATTCTTCCAAATTTTAAATTAATAAATCTTTTAAGGGGATTTAATGATACTAAAGAATTTTCTAAAAGATTTTTAAATAAATTATGAATTGTATTTTAACAATATATTAATTGTAGTAAATTTTTCTTCTTCACTTTCTATATAATATTTACCATCAAAAATGTTTACAATATCTTTGACAATCGCTATACCTAATCCAATTCCTTGCTGTTCGTTAAGTTTTCTATTGAACTGAATATAAGCATCTACCATTTCTATTTGGTCTTTAGTAAAACCAATACCATAATCAGTAATTTGTAAATGATAATACTCTTGTTTTTTAATTCCTTTTAACACAATTGGAGTTTTAGGTTTAGAAAATTTTATTGCATTATCTATAATTTCTTCAATTAATTTTGATAGATATTTTTCTGAAATTTTTAAATCCACATCTTCTAAATGTGCATTTAAATCATCTATTCTATCATCTTCATATAATTTCATTAATGTAATATCTAGGATATACTTGTTTGCTCCAAAAACAATATTTTCTGATTCTTTAATTTTTTCGCTTGGAGTATTTAGTATATGTTCTAAATTTGCATAATATAAAAAGTTGTCTAAGATTCTTTGCAATCTTTTCCCACCTTTATTTATTTCACTTAACATATCCAATATTTCATCGTTATTCAGTTTAGTAAAATTATTCTTTAAAAAATCAGAATATCCTAATACTGCATTTAATGGAGTTCTAACTTCGTGGGGAAGAGATCTACTTAAATTTGATTGAAGAATTTCTATCTTACTTTTTAAATGTTTTTCTCTTTTTCGTTTTTTATCTAATCTTATTTCTACATTTGATAACAACTCATCAATATCGAAAGGTTTAGTCAATATTACTTCTGCACCTAATTTAAGACTTTTCTTAATTGCGTGTTGGTCTGCACGTGCAGTTAATAAAAGCACCGGAATTCCTAATAAATCTAAATCTTGTTGGATATTACTTAATAATTCTAATCCATCCATATTAGGCATCATTATATCAGTTAGTATAATATCGGGTAAATAGATACGAGCATAATGTAGAGCTTCTAAGCCATCTTTTGCGGAATAGACTGTATAATTGGATAATTCGAAAATTTTAACAAGATTTTCTCTTATTTCAAATTCATCATCTACAATTAAAATTTTAGGTTTCATATTTATTGAATAGGTAACTGAACAAAAAATGTGCTACCTTTGTTAATTTCTGATTCAACCCAAATTTTTCCATTTAATTTTGATATTGATTCTTTAACAACTGCAAGGCCTAATCCCGTACCTACAATATTATTTGTATTGGAACCTCTATAAAAATGTTCGAATATTTTATCTATTTCTTCTTTAGAAATCCCAATACCTTCATCAATAAATTTTAATAATATATTATTATCTTCATTAAAACATTCTATAAGAATTTTTTTGTCTTTAGGAGAATATTTATGTGCATTTGTCAATAAGTTATTAATTATTAGATATAGTAATCTTTCATCTGATTCAAATGTTATGTCTTTGTCCATAAGTATTTCTACAGTTCTATTTTTATCAAAACTATTTACAAAATCAGTAACAATATTTTTTATGAAATTATTTAAGTTAATTGAATTTTTATTCAAAGCAATGTCGTTATTTTCAGATTTTCCAATAAACAACGAATTTTCAATCAAATCATTTAAATAATCTACGGTTTTAATTATCCTGTTATAATAGAATTCTTTCTCTTCGATGTTTAATTTATTCCCAAATTTTTGAAACATTTGAGTTGAAGATTTTATTATTGTAAGTGGAGTTCTAAATTCGTGAGACACAAGATTTACAAATTTAGATTTTAATTCATTTAATTCTTTTTCTTTTTGATAAAGTCTTTTAATTTCTTTTTCAGCTCTTTCCCTTTCTGCTACTTCTATTTTTAATTTATGGACAAGTAATTGTAAATCTTCGGTTCTTAGTTTTATTTTATTTTCTAAATCTAAATTTATGTTTTTTAGCTCTTCTTCATATCTTTTAATTTCTGAGAGGTCAACAAAACTTTCGATAATTACATTTTTATTTGATAGAAATAATTTAGTGGTAGATCTTAAAATTGGAATTCTTACTTTTCTAATATTTGTTAATTGTGATTCGTAGGAATATTTTGATTGAGAAATAGTATTTTCATCACTAATGAAATTAACTATTTCTAAAAATTCATTTACACTTCTTCCAATTAATTCTTTTTCACTTAAACCAATTAGATTTTGTGCAATAGGATTAGTTTTGATGATTTCATTATTCCACTCGTCATAGACGATTATTCCCGCTAATACAGAATCTAGAATAGTTTTTAATTCTCTTTGATTTTGTGTTAAATCTAATGTTCTTTGTGCAATTTTTTGTTCTAGTAATGATTGAGTATTCTCAATATTTCTAAGAATATTTACATTTTCAATAAATACCGCTAATAAACTTGTAAATATAGAAATTAATTTTTGAACTTCTTGTTTTTCGATAATATAAATGTTATCAGTAATAATTATTACAATACCTAAAACTCTCGTTGATACAATTAAAGGTATAATAATACCTTTTGATGGAAATTGATGGCTTTCATCAATTTCAAAAACTGTATTACATAATTCGACTAATGAAGTACCTATAAATCCTTCATTTAGTAATATATCATACAATAAGGTTGCTTCGTTTTCAAATTCATTAGGTATAGTTAGTTTATTTTCGAATAAAAAATCATCATCTAATAATATAAAAATAGAAGCATATTTTACATCGGGCAATGCTCTGTAAACGTTTAGACCCATCTTGTAAATATCTGCAAGCCAATTAGTATGAGATTTTTTTAATAGAAAATCTTCAATTGCATTTAAGAACTTAAATGTATTAGTATTAAATAAGTTACCGTTCACACCATTACTATGATTTATGTTATTTTCCATTTTTAATTTTTTAATAATAATTTAATAGATTCATCATAATCATTTAGAATTTTTTTAATATTCATTTTAAAAAAATCTTTAGATAAGTTTAATTCTTTCCAAACTACATAATTTGGCTGTGGAACTAAATGTTCCCATCTATAACCTAAACCAAACATTGATGATGCAATATTTGCAATATGAACGGAAGAAACTAAATGATTAATTTCTCCATTTACTATTCCTATATTATGATATCTGATAGAATTTTTGATTGACTTAGGTAAATTCCATTTCTCAGCAATTAATTCTCCAATTACTGTATGAGTAATTCCTAATAATTTCATTTCAGAGTCTAATAAATATTTTTTATTTTCAAGAGAATATTGAATCACCTTAGAATATTCCTTAGGAATAACTTTAAAGAAAAATAATTTTCCTAAATCGTGAAGAATACCAGATATAAAATATGATTCAATATTTTTGGCATTAGTATGATGCCCTATCAATCTTGTTATTATTCCAACAGCAATAGAATGTTTCCAAAATTCAACGGGATTAAATAAAGTATCAGATACAGATTTGGAAAAAATATCTATTATAGTAAGTGCTATAATTAGATTTTTAATTTCCTCGAATCCCAAAAAACTGATAGCTTGATTAATAGAAGTAATTCTGCCATAAAACCCATATATAGGTGAATTAACAGCTTTTAATACTTTAGCAGCAGAAGATTGATCTTGTGAGATTAAATTTGATAAATCATTAACAGTTGTTCTTGGGTTTGATATTAAATCCATTAAAGCATTATATATAGTAGGTAGTGTGGGAAAATCTTTTACCTTTTTTATTAAATCTTCTATATTTAAATTTTGATTTATCATCAAATACCTTTTAGCAATTGCCGTGCCGTAATTTCTACTGCTGTATTAAATAAATCAATTTCATTATCATTTCTTGGTTCCCATTCCATTCTTGATTTAATCTTTTCCTTTGCTAATTCTAAAATTTCAGGATTAAGTTCTTCCTGAACATTAATATCTGTATTAATATCTTGAACATAAACAACCCTAACATTCCAAGTTTTTAATACTTTGATACTTTTAGAATTTAATTCATGTCCTTTTTGGAGTAATATCTGACCGAAACTATTGTGAACGGGCTCAGCTAAAATCATCCCAATTTCAAGTTCATCAATATTTTTTATTTGAGACATAATTATGCCTCCTATAAATTTTCAAAATGTTTTAATTTATTTAAATTTTTGTAATCAGTAAAATTTATTGATAGAGGTGTAATAGATATATAACCATTTTCAATGGCTCTATCATCGCAGTCTTCAGAATTATCATTAATAATATATTCGCCAGTAAACCAATAATAAGTATTTCCCCAAGGGTCTAATCTTTTCTCGAATTTGTCAATCCATTGAGAATTACTAAGTTTAGTTACTTTAATTCCCTTAATTTCTTTAGGATCAATATCTGGTATATTTATATTAAGTAAGATTTTCTCAATATTTTTGTTACTTAAAATTTCTTGAACAACTTTTCTCAAAACAAATTTAGCACCATCTAAATTTTTATCATAATTATGACTTTGATGAGAAATTGCTATAGAATTAATTCCCATCAGCATTCCTTCTATAGCACCCGATACAGTACCGCTATATAAAACGTTAATTGAAGTATTCAATCCGTGATTAATTCCCGATACTATTAAATCAGGTTTTTTATCTAAAAGAGTAAATAAAGCAATTTTAACACAATCAGTTGGAGTTCCATCTACAGCATAACCAATAAGCTCATTATTTAAATATTTGGGAAATACTTTAATTGGTCTTTGGATAGTTAATGCGCTACTTACGGCACTTTGTTGCTTATCAGGAGCAACTATAATAACTTCTCCAAATTCTTTCATGATATTAAATAATATCATTATCCCAGGAGCATCAATTCCATCATCATTTGTAATTAATATTAAGGGTTTTGTTTTATCCACATTATTTCCATAGTCTTGTAATATCATTATAAAATACAAAAGCCATAAATAATAATAATATTATTATTCCACCCTGTTGAAAAGCTATTTTAACTTTAACAGGAATTTCACGTCTCATAATTCCTTCTATCAAAACAAATACCAAATGTCCTCCATCTAATGCTGGAAAAGGTAAAATATTCATAAATGCTAAAGAAATCGATAGTAAAGCAATAAAACTAAGAAAACTAACTAAACCACGATTAGCTTGTTCTCCAGCCATATCTATAATTAATATAGGTCCAGCTATTGATTCTTTAAAAGATAAATTACCTTTGAAAATTTGTATTATAGACTTTATTAATAATTCCAATGAATTAATAGTTTCCTTAAAACCTATATAAATTGATTCAAAAATCCCGTAAGAAATATTTGTAATAGGTGAATATGCTAATTTTACACCAATTAATCCGCTACTATTAGTAAGAACAGAATCTATAAACACTTGATTACCGCGTTTCCATTTTAAGATAACTTGTTGAGTTTTATGTTTTGTTAATTCTTCTTTTAATGAATTAATAGAATTTATTTCTACATTATTACAGAATAAAATAGTATCACCACTTTTTAAACCTAACTTTTCAGCAGGATTACCTTTAATTACTTCTTCAATATAAGTTTTAATATTACCTGGATAAATACCTAATGGTTCTTTTTTTGATAAAGACTTTATTATTAGAGTGCCATCTAATTTTAAATCAATTAAATTATTATCTCTAATTAATTTAACATTAATATCTTTACCAAATTCTTTAAATGTCAATTTTTCAACTAATTGATTCCAACTATTAATCTTATAATTATTAATAGAAATGATTTTATCACCACTTCTTAAACCCATTTCATACAAAATGCTGTTGCTTTCCACTTTTCCTATTACATTTGTTGCTAATTCTGTAGAACCGTAATAAAATGTTATAAAAGAGAAAATTGCTACTGCTAAAATTAAATTCATTAACACACCAGCACTTAAAACAAATAATTTTTGAAAAGTATTTTTAGAGCGAAATTCATAATTTTCAGGTGGTTTACCCGCAAATTCTGTATCAAAACTTTCATCAATCATTCCTGATATTTTTACATATCCTCCTATAGGGAAAATAGCAACCCTATAATCTGTATGGTTACCAAGATCTATATCCGCAGGTAATTTGCCAAAAGTGAAACCATTAATTTTATTATAGCCAAATAATCTTTGCCCCATACCAATAGAAAAAATTTCAGCTCTCATACCTGTCAAACGAGCAGCAATAAAATGACCAAATTCGTGAATTGCTACTAATACTCCAATAGCAATTATAAAATATACAATATTAGATATAATTTCCATTTTTACCTATATTTTTAATTAATTCCTTAGTAATTATTCTTGTTTCGTTATCAGTTTTGATTATTTCATCTAAATTGGGTTCTTTAATATATGATATCTTTGTTAATATTTGTTCAATAATTTGAGCGATTTGTGTAAATTTTATTTCATTATTTAAAAAAGAATAAACACATATTTCATTTGCAGCATTTAAAACACAAGGGTAATTCCCATCTTTTTCTAAAACTTCATAAGCTAATTTTAAAGCAGGATATCTATTATAATCGGGTTCGTAGAAGTCAAATTTTTTGATTTTTAGTAGATCCAATCTTGGGAAGTCATAATAAAATCTCTCAGGGTATGTAATTGAATATGATATTGGAATTCTCATATCAGGCATACCTAATTGAGCCTTTATTGAACCATCTACAAATTGGACTAATGAATGGATTATACTTTGTGGATGAATAATTACTTCAATTTGATCTAATTTTAAATCAAACAACCATCTTGCTTCAATTACTTCAAAACCTTTATTCATCATAGTGGCAGAATCTATTGTAATTTTATTTCCCATATTCCAATTAGGATGTTTTAAAGCTTGTTCTACCGTTATATCATTAAATTTTTCTATTGGTAAATTACGGAATGAGCCGCCTGAAGCAGTTAATATTATTTTTTCGATAGAAGAAACATCTTCACCAATTATGCATTGTAGAATTGCATTATGTTCGCTATCTACAGCAATAATTTTAGCATTATATTTTTTTGCATTCTCAATAATTATTTTTCCAGCACTTACTAAAGTTTCTTTATTAGCAAGAGCAATGGTTTTAGACTGTTTAATAGCTGCAAGAGTTGGCAATACACCAGAAAATCCAACTAACGATGAAACTATTATATCATTCAAAGGATCAGATGCAGCCTCGATAATTCCTTCTTTGCCGAATAAAATATTACCTTTAAACTTTGTTCGTTCTTTAAATTGATAATAAGAAATTTCATCTGCAATTACCACTCCATTAGGTGAGAATTTTTTTATCTGATCTTCTAATAAACTTATATTAAAATTAGTAGTCAAATAATTAACTTTAAATTTACCATTAGATTTAGAAATAACGTCTAATGTTTGAATTCCAATTGAACCAGTAGAGCCTAATATTGTTATTGTTTTATTCATATTTTATAAATACTCATTAGTAATATCTTTGTTTTTTCTGACCGAAAAAAATTTAAATTGTTCGATATGTAAAGTTTCATTTTGTTGTAATTTAATTCTCACAAAATATTTAATCATTAATTTTGATAAAATTGAAATTGTTCCATTAGTAAGAAAATCAACTAAAAAAGGATTTACATATAAAATCAACCTAAATTCGTTAGAATTCTTTCTAAAATTTTTTAACCATTGTTCAATTTCATTAATTATAACTTCTTTGGATGTAATTCTTCCTGTTCCTTTACAAGTATGACAAATCTCAGTAACTTTTTCTAATATATTTTGGTTAATTCTTTGTCTTGTTATCTGCATTATTCCAAGTTGAGTAAGTGGATATATTACAGTTTTTGCACGGTCATTTTTTAAATACTTTTTCATTTCATTATAAATTTTCTTTTTATTTGATTCATCTAACATATCAATAAAATCTATTAATATCATACCACCCAAATCTCTTAAACGAATTTGTTTAGATATTTCTTTTACAGCTTCTAAATTTGTATTTAGAGCACTTGCTTCTTGTTCTTTCTCATTAGATTTACCCGAATTAACATCAATGATAGTCATTGCTTCAGTATGTTCTATTACTATATCACCACCGCTTGGTAGAGAAACTCTTTTTCTATTTGTTTTATTTAATTCTTTATCTATTCCATATTCTTCGAAAATTGGTCTATTCCCGTCAAAGAGTTCTACTTTGCTTTCTAAATGTGGAGAAACTTTTTTTAAATAATTTATAATTTCTTTATAAAGTTTTTTTGAATCAGTAATTACTCGATGAACTGAAGAGGTAAATAAATCTCTAATTACAGAATTTGTAAGTTGAAGATCTTGATAAACTAATCCAGGAACTTTTTCATTTTTATATTTTTTTTCTATTTCAGACCATAATTGTATTAGTTCAATATAATCTTTTTTTAGTTCTTCTTCAGATTTTCCATTCGATGCAGTTCTAATTATACAACCTGTTCCGTCAATAATAAAATTTTTAACTATATTTCTCAATCTTTTTCTTTCGTTATAAGAACTGATTTTTTTTGACACACCTACAATTTTTTCAAATGGCAGAAATACTAAATATCTACCAGGCACAGCCACTCTATTAGTTACTTTTAGCCCTTTTTTGGCATATGCTTCTCTTATTACCTGAACTAATAGATATTGACCTTCTTTCAAATTTATTTCAATATTTCCTGATTTTTTTGTTTTAAAAAGATGTGTATTATTTTTATTTTTCTTGTTTTTTTGATTTAATTTAATTGAATTAGTATTTTGATTTTTTTCCTTTTGAAATTCTTCTTCATCTTCTTCTGTTAAAAAACTTAATTCTTCGTTATCATCTAAATCAGAAAAATGTAGAAAAGCATCTTGATTCATACCTATATTTATAAAAGCAGCGTTTAATGCAGGAACAATTTTATTTACTTTTCCTAAAAAGATATTTCCAATGTAACGTTCTTTACTAGGCAAATCAACTAAAAATTCGGCTAACTCACCATCTTCGGTAATTGCAATTCGAGTCTGATTAGTTGTGTAACTTATAATTATTTCTTTTTTCATTTTTTTAAATAAAAATTCAATGACGAAAAACTTGATGTTTTAAAAAAAAGAGAACCAAGTTTTCTATGGCACCCTAAAACGATACTTACCGTTGCTACCTTCCGGTCCTGGCGGAGTTGGGTATGTTTTAGCCGCATAGGACTTGGCTCCCATCTACAAAAATAAGCATTTTATTTCTCTTAACAAAATATTTAAATTTATTTTTGTTATTAATTAAAAAAAATATTATTTTTGAATTTCTAAATGCGCTCGTAGCTCAGTAGGATAGAGCAACAGCCTTCTAAGCTGTGGGTCGGTGGTTCGAATCCACTCGAGCGTGCTAATATCCGAAAAAAATATTCCTAAATTTATTGCAAATACAATCTTTTCTTTATTTTTGAAAAATTTAATAATTAATAAGATTAATTTATGTTGAAAAAATTATCTATAAATTCACTAATTAATGCACAAGATTTAAGTATAGAAGATGCTAATATAATATTTGAATTAACTGATTTTTACATCAAAGAGTATAAACCAGGAATAAAGTTTGATGAATTAAAAGGTGTAACTGTAGCAATGGCATTTTTTGAACCATCTACACGAACTAAATTATCATTTGAACTAGCTGCTAAAAGATTATCTGCTGATACTATATCATTTCAATCTTCAACATCCAGCTTAACAAAAGGAGAATCTTTAATTGATACATTGCATACAATAGAAGCAATGGGTGTGCAAATGTATGTTTTAAGACATTCGAAAAGTGGATCTCCAAAATTTTTAATGGAGAACACTAAAGGTGCGATATTAAATGCAGGCGATGGAAAACATTCTCATCCTACACAAGCTTTGTTAGATGCATATACTTTAAGAAAACATTTTGGAAACATTAAAAATTTAAAAGTATGTATTTGCGGTGATATACTACATA
>Ga0308414_1001391_pt1 | contig 15825 bp, 14 predicted proteins | sample HotsprSampleOS50_FD_205667 | JGI IMG/M metagenome (GOLD analysis project Ga0308414, IMG submission 205667) | Hot spring phototrophic mat microbial communities from Octopus Spring, Yellowstone National Park, Wyoming, United States - 20090730_OS50 ... | reverse complement strand
TATCTGTAAACTCATACTTTAACTGCTCAACTTTTTTAGTTAATTCTTTCATCCCTGCAACCTATTATTTTTATTAAAATTACAAAAAATCAAATTTTTCTAATGCATATTTCGGGTTTATCATAGTTGATTTGCTTAATCCACTAAGATTGACTGCCACATAGTCACCAAAACTCAAAGAATAATTACTACTTAATCAGCCGCAATTTATTATTAATCACATAGGGAAGACTGTGCCATTAAGTTTTGTGTAATGCGAGTCATAAATCAAAAGTCTCTATATGTAATTTTTTCAAGAGTATAATTAAAAATTTTAAACAGAAACACAAGGATAAACAAAAATCCGTCGTTTGATATTTTTTGTCTTGCCTTTATATTTGGCAACAATTTTTAAGAAAAATAGATAGTTAATGCAGAAAGTAAATATTTCAGACCTCAATCAGTTTGTTGAACAAGAAGTAACCATAGCCGGCTGGCTTTATAATAAAAGATCAAGTGGTAAAATTAAATTTTTAGTTGTTCGTGACGGTACAGGATATGCTCAATGTGTTTATTTCAAAGGTAATGTTAGTGATGAAATTTTTGATAAAGCAGATAGAATTGGTCAGGAAACATCATTAATTGTAAAAGGAATTGTTAAAGAACAGCCAAAAGCACCGGGCGGATACGAACTTGACGCAAAAGATTTAATCATAATTCACGAAACACACGATTATCCAATTACTCCGAAAGAACACGGAATAGAATTCCTTCTTGATAATCGTCATCTTTGGCTTCGTTCAAAACGACAAGTTGCAATAATGAAAGTTCGTCATCGTATTGTAAAAGCAATTCGTGATTTTTTTGATGGCAAAGGTTTTACATTACTTGATACTCCAATCCTAACTCCAAGTGCTTGTGAAGGAACTTCAACTTTATTTGAAACTCCTTATTTCGATTTAGGTTCTGCATATCTTACTCAATCAGGACAGCTTTATGCCGAAGCTGGTGCATTGGCTTTAGGTAAAGTTTACACCTTCGGACCAACATTCAGAGCTGAAAAATCTAAAACACGCAGACATCTTACTGAATTCTGGATGATTGAACCAGAAGTTGCTTTTGCTGATTTGAATGATGATATGGATTTAGCCGAAGAATTTTTAGAGTACATTGTTCAAACAGTTCTTAAAGAAAAAGAAGAAGAACTTAAAATTCTCGAAAGGGATACGACAAAACTTCAGAATGTAAAAAGACCATTTCCAAGAGTTCATTATGATGAAGCCGTTGAAATTCTAAGAAAAAATGGTGTTGATTTTCAATGGGGAAATGACTTCGGCGGTGGAGATGAAACAGTTATCTCAGAACAATTTGATAGACCTGTAATGGTTCATCATTATCCTGCAGAAGTAAAAGCTTTTTATATGAAAAGAGACCCTGAAAATCCAAAATATGCTTTGGCTGTTGATGTTTTAGCTCCAGAAGGTTATGGTGAAATAATTGGAGGAAGTCAAAGAGAGGATAATCTTGAATTATTACTCGAAAGAATTAGAGAGCATAACTTACCTCAATCTGCTTTTGAATGGTATTTGGATTTAAGAAGATTTGGTTCAGTGCCTCACTCTGGCTTTGGGCTTGGTCTTGAAAGAACAGTAAGTTGGATTTGTGGTCTCGAACATCTCAGAGAAGCAATTCCATTTCCAAGAATGATTTACAGAAACACACCATAATTTTATGAATTTAGAAATTATATTTTTTATTGTTTTTGGTTCAGTCGCAGCAATTTCTTCAGTTCTTATGATAACAAGAAATAATGCTGTTATTGCTGCTTTATATCTTATATTAAATTTTGCATCTTTAGCTGGCTTGTACCTGACATTAAATGCTCAGTTTATAGCGGTTGCTCAGGTAATCGTTTATGCAGGAGCAATTATGGTTTTATTTCTATTCGTGATAATGCTTTTGCGACCTGAAAATGAAGCAAAGTTTCTTCAATCAAATCCAAAGGTTAAAGTATTTGCATTTGTAATTGCAGGATTTGTTTTTCTTCAGCTTATGTATATAATTTTCTTTTCGAGACCTTCTAATATCATCACTAAGAATCTTGATGCAAGTATTGAAGCAGGAACAATAGAATCAATTGGTTACATTTTATTTAAAGATTATGTTTTACCCTTTGAAGCAGCAGGTTTTCTTTTATTAGCCGCTACCATTGGGGCTCTGATTTTAGGGAAGAAAAAAATAAATTAATTATGACAATAACAATTGAATACTACCTGATTTTAAGTGCATTTATGTTTATCGTCGGAATTGCCGGCGTTTTAACAAGAAGAAATGCAATTATTGTTTTTATGTGCATAGAGCTTATGCTTAATTCTGCAAACCTTACTTTAGTTGCTTTTTCATCTTATTTAGGAAGTTCTGTTGGGCAGTTATTTGTATTTTTTGTGATGACGGTAGCTGCCTCAGAAGCAGCAGTTGGTTTGGCAATAATTATTGCAATCTTCAGAAATAAATTAACTGTTAACATTGATGACATTAACATTCTTAAATGGTAAAGTTTTTATATGCGTGAATTGATTTATTTAACAGTAGTTCTTCCTCTTTTAGGATTTTTGATTAATGGAATATTTGGCAGTAAAATCAAAAATGAAAAAATAATTGGAATTATTGGAAGCGGCACTATTGGTTTTTCTTTTATCATTACTTTGCTTGCATTTTTTGAAACTCTTGGACTTCCGCCTGATCAGAGAAAATTAATTGTTACTTTATTTACCTGGTTGAAGGTCGGTGGTGTGGATGTAAGTTTTGCTTATCAACTCGATCAACTTTCATTAGTAATGGCTCTCATAGTTACTGGTGTTGGATTTATAATTCACGTTTATTCAATCGGATATATGCACGGAGATAAGAGTTTTTGGAGATTTTTTGCCTATCTCAACCTTTTCATATTTGCTATGATGAATCTGATTCTTGCAGATAATTTTGTCCTTCTTTTCTTAGGTTGGGAAGGTGTTGGATTATGTTCTTATCTTTTAATTGGGTTTTGGTATGACAGAAAATTTGAAAAAAGCACTACTGCCGATGCAGCTAAAAAAGCTTTTATTGTAAATAGAATTGGTGATTTTGGATTTTTACTTGGAATGTTTTTAATATTCCTGACTTTCGGTTCATTAAACTTTAATGAAGTATTTTCAAGAGCAAATACATTTTCAGTTTCAACTGTTACTTACGGTTTTATTGCTTTATTCCTTTTCATTGGTGCAACTGGTAAATCAGCACAAATTCCCCTTTATGTTTGGTTACCTGATGCGATGGCAGGTCCAACACCTGTTTCGGCTCTGATACACGCTGCTACAATGGTTACTGCTGGCGTTTATATGGTTGCTCGTACTTCAATCATTTTTGCCTCTGCACCTGATATTATGATGGTTGTGGCAATAATCGGTTTATTAACTGCTTTCTTCGCTGCAACTATTGGAATAGTTCAGAATGATATTAAAAAAGTTCTTGCTTATTCAACAGTAAGTCAATTAGGATATATGTTTTTGGCAATGGGAGTTGGTGCATTTGGTGCAGGAATCTTTCACGTTATGACTCACGCATTCTTCAAAGCATTACTCTTCTTGGGTGCAGGTAGTGTAATTCACGCAATGCACGAAGAACAAGATATTCAAAAGTATGGTGGGTTAAAAAAATATATGCCTCATACTGCATTAACTTTTCTAATTGCTGCTTTAGCTATTTCAGGAATTCCACCTCTTTCCGGATTTTTTAGTAAAGATGAAATTCTATGGTATTCTTATTCTAATGTCGGAATAATTTTCTGGTTAGTTGGTGTTATAACTGCAATGATGACTGCGTTTTATATGTTCAGATTATATCTGCTTACATTTGAAGGCAGTAAAAGATTTGGACACGATAAACATCCACACGAATCTCCAAAAGTTATGACAATTCCTTTGATGGTTCTTGCAGTTCTTTCTATTATAGGTGGATTTATTGGTATTCCTGAAATCTTTTCTGGTGAATACGGTAATCAATTTCATAATTGGTTAAGCCCAATTTTCGCTGATGCTGAAAGAAAATTATTGCATTTTGGATATCACTCTCATTTTGAAGAACTCTTGTTAATGACCTTATCAGTTCTATTTGCAGGAGGTTCAATTTTCTTGGCAAGATATATTTACCTTAAATCACCTAATATTGCTGATAATGTCTCAAACAGATTTAGTGGGCTTTATAAAACTTTGTGGAATAAGTATTATGTTGATGAAATTTATGATGCAATAATAGTAAATCCAATTGTTGTTGTTTCTAAAAATGTACTTTGGAAATTTACCGATGGAAAAATTATTGACGGCTTGATTCATTCAATAGCTAAACTTATTGATTTATCGGCAGCAGTATTAAGAAAATTTCAAAGCGGCATAGCACAGTTCTATGCTCTGATAATGGTTTTGGGAATAGCTATCACTTTATTTTGGATAATAATGAGTTTTTAATCTATGGAAAATAATTTTTTGTTAACATATTTAATTTTTATACCTCTCGTTGGTTCGTTAATCATTCTTTTTGTTAAAAACGATAAAATACCATTAATAAAAAATCTTGGTTTATTTTTCAGTCTTGTTGCATTTATAATTTCAATAGTTATTTATTCCCAGTTTGATAATCATAATTCAGATTTTCAATTTGTACACAAGTTCAAATGGATTGAAGGAATAAACGTTTTTTATTTTGTTGGAATTGATGGAATTTCACTTTTATTGATATTACTTACAGCCTTTATCACTCCTTTAACACTTATTTCAAGTTGGTCGAACATTGAACATAAAGTAAAAGAATTTACTTTTTTTATGCTTTTATTAGAAACAGGAATGCTTGGAGTTTTTGCTTCACTTGATTTATTCCTATTCTATATTTTCTGGGAAGCAATGTTAATCCCAATGTATTTTATAATTGGAATTTGGGGTGGTAAAGAAAGAATTTATGCAGCAATTAAGTTTTTCCTCTACACTATGCTTGGCAGTTTATTGATGCTTGTTGCAATTATATGGCTTGCAGTTTATGCAGGAAAAATAACAGGTGGCTTTACAACCGATTTTACAGAATTAATAAATATTGCCCCAACAATTGCAAGAGATTTACAAATCTGGATGTTTCTTGCCTTTGCACTAAGTTTTGCAATTAAAGTACCATTATTTCCGTTCCATACTTGGTTACCCGATGCACACGTTCAAGCACCAACTGCTGGTTCGGTAATTCTTGCAGGAGTTTTACTTAAAATGGGAACCTATGGTTTATTGAGATTTAATTTACCATTATTTCCAGATGCAACTTTAATAATAGCTCCATATATCTCGGTTCTCGCCGTTATAGGAATTATTTATGGTGCTTTGGTCGCAATGGTTCAAACTGATATGAAAAAATTGGTGGCATATTCATCAGTTTCACACTTAGGTTTTGTTGTGCTTGGAATTTTTGCGATAACTACTGAGTCAATTCAGGGTGCAGTTATACAAATGGTTAATCACGGTTTATCAACTGGCGCATTGTTCCTTTTAGTAGGAGTTGTTTATGAAAGAACTCATACAAGAGAAATTGCTGATTATGGTGGCATTGCAAAAGTAGTTCCTTTCTTTTCATTTGCTTTGTTGTTTGCTTCTCTTTCTTCAATAGGTTTACCCGGATTAAATGGATTTGTTGGTGAATTTTTAATTCTACTTGGTTCATTCAAGTCAGGAGTATTAAATAGTTGGTGGTTTACTGTATTTGCATCCTCAGGGGTTATCTTCGCAGCAGTTTATTTATTGTGGATGTATCAACGTGTTGTTTTTGGAGAGTTGAAAAATCCTAAACTTGAAAAACTAACTGATATGAATCCAAGAGAAATTTTTGTGATGATTCCGATATTAATTTTTATAGTATGGATAGGAATTTATCCATCAACTTTTCTGAACCTTTCTGAAAAAGCCACGAAAAAAGTTATTTATCAGGTTAATAATCCAGTTAATATATTAAATAATCAGAGTAAATAGTAAGAGTTAAAAAATGTTTAATAATTTGCAAGAGTTTTATAGTTTCTTACCAATGATAATAATAGCTGCAGGAATATTAGTCTCTGTAACTGTTGAGTTGTTTGCAAAAAAGAGTGTAGTTTATTTGAGTTGGTTTTCTGTTTTATTGTTTTTTGTTATTGGGATGTTTTCACTTTACAACATTGAAAGTAAATCTGTAATTCTTCAGAATATGGTTGCTACGGGCGGTTATGTAAATATATTTTATGCTCTTTTCAATTTTACTGCGATGATTGTCTGTTTACTTTCAATCGAATATTTAAAAAAATATGACGCTCCATTTGGTGAATATTACATTCTTATTCAGACTTCAGTTTTAGGAATGATGTTGATGGCTGCTGCTAAAGACTTATTTGTTATCTTTTTAGGATTAGAGTTAATGTCAGTAGCATTTTATGTTTTAGCTGGAATAAACAGAAAACGAGGAAGTGCAATTGAAGCTTCTTTAAAATATTTTTTGCTCGGTGCATTTGCTACAGGTTTTATAGTTTATGGAATAGCTTTGATATACGGAACTGCACAAACTACTTCACTTGATCTTATTGCTTCTAAATTCATTGAACTATCAGGAAATCTTTTATTTATCTCAGGTGTACTATTATTTTTAATCGGATTTTCATTTAAGATTGCTGCATTTCCATTTCATATGTGGGTGCCGGATGTATATCAAGGCTCACCTTCAACTATTTCTGCATTATTTTCTACAGGTGGAAAGACAGCTGCTTTCGCTGCAATAATTGTTTCACTTTTTGCATTGTTTACTTCAGGCGCTTCTAAAATCATTACTCCTTATTTAAGTGTTATTTCTGTTTTATCAATGTTTTTTGGCAGTATCGTGGCATTAAGTCAGACTAATATCAAAAGAATGCTTGCTTATTCTTCAATTTCTAATGCTGGATATTTAATAATTGGGCTTGCCGCAGGAAACACTGAAGGAATAGCAGGTGTAATTTTTTATCTCACTGCCTACACTTTAATGAATTTAGGTGCTTTCGGAATAGTGAGTATAATTGAGTCAAAAGAAGAAAAGAATTTAGAAATCTCCGATTATGCGGGGCTCTCAAATAATGAACCTTTACTTGCAGGTTTATTATCAATATTTATGTTCTCACTTGCAGGAATTCCACCCTTTGCGGGATTTTTCGGAAAGTATTATATCTTTATGGCTGCAATCAAATCAGAAATGACATTTCTTGCTATTCTTGGAGTGCTCTCGAGTGTAATTAGTGTTTATTTCTATTTGCGTATCGTTGTATTGATGTATTTCAAAAAAACTGATTACAATTTAGAAATTTCCAAAAATAATTCAGGAATGCTCGCACTTTTTATCTCTGTTTTATTGATAATAATTCTTGGAATATTGCCGGGTTCATTTTTAAATATAATTAATTCTACCCTTTAATTTTTTAGGTGGGATTTTATTTTTAAATAAATAAAGAAATAAATATGATCCCATTATACTCATCCGAACAAATTAGACAATTCGATTATTCTGCCATAAACGAACTTGGAATTCCGGGCATTGTTTTAATGGAAAATGCTGCTATAAATATTTCAAGATGTATTTTAGAAAAATTTGATAATATCAAATCTGTCGGTATAGTTTGTGGAAAGGGTAATAATGGCGGTGATGGCTTTGCAGTTGCTCGTCATTTATCAAATTCAGGCATAGAAATTAATTGTATTTATCTCGGTGTAGAAAATGAGATGAGCAATGATTGTAGAAGTAATTTTCTAATTCTTTCAAATCTCGCTAAAACAAGAAAGAACATAAAAATTCAAAAGTTTAATTCATTAAAAGATATTAATTCTTTAAGAAAAACAGACTTAATAATTGATGCAATTCTTGGAAGTGGATTCTCTGGAGAACTAAAAGAACCTATATCTTCATTAATAAGTAAATTAAATTCTATCTCAACCAAAAAAGTAGCTATTGATGTCCCTACTGGTTTGAATGCGGATACTGGATTTGGTAATAATATTTTTCATTCAGATTTAACCATAACTTTAGGCGAGTTTAAGAAAGGTCTATTCATTTCTGACGGTTATGAAAATTGTGGTGAAATCTATTTAGAAGAAATTGGAGTTGGCAGAGATTATTTTGATTATATAGATACCTCAACATATTTAATCGAACCGGAAGATGTCGTTTCATTTTTACCAAAGCGAAAGAAAACTTTTAATAAATACTCTGCCGGTAAAGTATTATCAATTGCTGGTTCTTATTATTATCCTGGTGCGGCTTACTTAACTTCTGGTGCTGCGTTTTATTCTGGTGCAGGTGCATCTATTCTATCAGTTCCTGATATAGTAAAAAAATACGTTTACAAAAATTTGCCTGAAGTAGTAGTAGAAGTTTACGGTGATAATAAAAGTAAATTCGTAAAAGCACAAGATTACGATGCTCTGAAGAATAAAATTAAATGGGCAGATGTTGTCGCAATCGGTTCTGGATTGGGCAGGGAAGAGGAAACTCAAAAATTTGTCAACTTATTCTTAAAAAACAGAGACTATAAATTTTGTGTAATTGATGCAGATGCTTTATTTGCTATTAAAGATAATCTTAGAAATCTTAATCTTTCAAATTGCATTTTAACTCCGCATCTTGGTGAATTCAGTCAATTAATAAATCTTCCAACTTATGAAATTATAAAAGATATTTTAAATTTTGGGTCAGAATTTTCAAAAAAATATAAAACAACTTTAGTGTTAAAAGGAGCTCCGACAATTATTTTCAGTAAATTTGGTAGGGCATTTATAAACACTTCAGGAAATAATGGACTTGCAAAATTTGGAAGTGGAGATGTTTTGACAGGGATTATCTCTGGAATTTTATCACAGTCAAAAGATATATTACATTCTGCAATTTCTGGTGTTTATATTCAAGGATTAGCCGCTGATTTATTAAAATACGAAAAGACCGAGTACTGTATAATGAGTTCAGAGTTAATGAAAAATATTCCAAATGCAATTAAATTTTTAAGGAGCAATTTTGATAAATAATTCTTATAGGATATTATTTTTTTTACGAATTCCTCTCTTTATTCATTGGGTTACGATAATGATTTTAACTTCAATACCTTTAGAGAGTCTTCCATCTGTTCGTCTTGGAGATAAGTTTGAACATTTTCTGGCTTTTTTTGTATTAGGATTTTTTCTTTATCTGAATTTTTTATTTCAGAATAAGATTAAATTATTTCAGAAATATCCTTTTACTTTTACACTACTGCTTTGTGCAGCTTATGGTGCTTTTGATGAGTTGCACCAACTTTTCATTCCGGGAAGATCTGCTGAATTCATAGATTGGATTGCTGATTTTTTAGGAGCTATTGCTGGAATTTCCTTAGCTTTTTTGACAAATAAATTATTCAAGGAAAATTTAATAAACTTATTGAAACTCAAACTGGAACCTTTATCTGAATAAAAAGTTAAATTATTAAAAAAAGTTGATTTGATAATTCAAAATCATTTTTTAAGTTAGAAACATAAAATTTCGAATTAAGGAGTAAAAATGCCACTAAGAAAAACAAAAGCCGCTGATTTAATGGCAAAATATAGAAGAGTATTTGAAATCAGTCTAATTTTATCTTTATTCCTACTGATTGTTGCTTTCAAATTCTTTCCTGACTTATCCGGCTCAAAAGTTAAAATGGAAGGACCGCAGGAATTATTTCAAGTAGAGGATATCCAACAGACTAAACAAGAAAATAGACCGCCTCCACCACCAAAACCTCCAATTCCAATTGAAGCACCATCAGATGAGGTTTTAGAGGATATCGAAATTGGTGAAACTGAAATTGACCTAACTCAAGAAATGTCAGCTCCACCACCTCCTCCAAAAGAAGACAAAAAAATTGTTGAGGAAGAACCACAATATTTCGTAGCTGTTGAGGAAATGCCCGAACCTATTGGTGGAATTATGGCAATTCAACAAAAAATTATTTATCCTGAAATTGCTAAAAGAGCAGGCGTTGAAGGTAAAGTTTATGTTTTAGCTTTTGTTGATGAAAATGGTGATGTTCGAGATGCAAAAATAATTAAAGGTATTGGAGCTGGCTGCGATGAAGCAGCTCTTGAAGCAGTTAAGAAAACAAAATTTAAACCAGGTAAACAAAGAGGTAAGCCAGTTAGAGTTCAAGTTTCAATACCTGTTGTATTTAAATTGCAATAGAAATTTAATATTAAAATTAAAATCGAATGTCACACTTTGGCAAAATTGAGTGTGACATTTTTTTTGATTCCCAAAATAATCATCAATAAAATATGATAGAAAAAAAATACTGGTTCGTCCTTTATACAAAACCTAATCAGGAAAAGAAAGCAAAAGAGCAATTAGATAAATTAGAAATAGAAAACTATCTTGCTTTAATTAATAAAAAGAAAAAATGGAGTGATAGAGTTAAAAAAGTTGATGAGATTTTATTAAAAAGTTATATCTTCATTAGTTGTAATGAAAAAGCACGTATTCAAGCTTTAGAGTTACCTTCGGTTTCACGATGTGTGTTTGATCGAGGTAAACCTGCAATTGTACCTGATTGGCAAATTCAAAATCTTAAAATGTTTTTATCAAAAGCAGAAAATGTTTTTATTTCAAACGAAAAACTTGAAGGGAAAAAAGTACTTATCACTGAAGGACCTTTTGAGGGTATCATTGGAGTAATACAAAAACATCTTAATAAAAATTATCTTTCTATATCGCTTGATTTTGTAAACAGAACAATCAACACAGTGCTACCCGAAGAATCAGTTAAGATAATTGAAACATTTAGTGAAGTTATTGAAGAAAAGATTCCTACTAATAGTAAGTTAGTAGAAAAGTTTATGACAACCCCTTAACTATTAATTATTTATAAAATTCGTTCTCTAAAATTCTAACAACTCCATTTTTACCAACAGATGATAAAATTCTTTTTGCCCTTATAAATCCATTTTCGCGATACTCACTGTAATATGGTTTAGATTTGTTAAAACTATTAATCTTAACTCTGCCAGCAGCGTGAATGTAATCACCATCGCCAATGTAAATTGCAACGTGTGTGATTCTTTCTTTTTTATCTTTCGTTTCTTTTGAACCAAAAAACAATAAATCTCCAGCTTTTAGATTTTCCCATCCGTTTTTAGTATCAATTAATTCACCAGTATGAACTTGCTGCGAAGCATCTCTGGGAATGATAATTCCATTTAAGAAATAAACAGTCTTAGTAAAACCGCTGCAATCCATTCCTTTGGCAGAAGTTCCGCCCCATAGATAAGGCACTCCCATAAACTTGTAAGCAGTTTGAAGAATTGTTTCTCCAGTGGGATTTTGTGAATTATACCATTTAGAAAATTTTTCTGATTCTGATTTTAATACATACGCAATTCGCTTGTCAGGAAATTCAACTTTGTAAAACTCTCCTTCCTCATCTAATAGTTTAACTATATTTCCAGCAACTAAATCAGAAATATGTTGAGAATTTTTGTCTGGATTTTGATAAGCCCAACCATATTCTTTGATAAAAATAATTTTATCGGATTTGTTCCATTGTTCTAATTCAGATTTGTTCATCAATTCAAAGCCATCATCATCTAACCACGAAATATAGCCATCGGGAGTCTGTACGAGATAAAAACCTGATTTACCTTTCTTTAATATTTTAATCGGCGTTCCAAGAATTGCTTGTGTAGAAAGTTCTGCAGGATGATCAGGATTGGAACGTAAATTAGCAACTGATAAAGTTATTACACCATAAAATTTTTGATTTAGTTCTGAAGATGGAAGGAGAGTGATATTATCAACAAAAGGAATTCCATCGCCGTCAAGTTTCATTACTAAATAATCCTTTGCTTCTGGAATATTAGTTTCACCTTGAACTATATATTTTTTATCAGGGATATTCAGTTCAACATTAAACAGAGCAACACGCTTATCAGGAGCAAATTTGTTTTTGGTTTCAATAATCAATGCTTTTATTTTTTCAATATCAGGATTTACTTGTGCCATAGTTTTTATTATAATAGTTAGAAATAAAATAATTAATAATTTGGTTTTCATTTTAATTCCTCAAAATTGTTTAGTTCAGAATATTCCACTTCCATTTTGTATTTCCATTTATCAAAATAAAGATTCCCGCCTCTCCATTCGAGTTCACCACGTTGAAAATCAACTGTTTCGCTTCTTGGAAATATTTTAGCAGGGAAGAGAGGACTTGAATAATCATCATTCGTGATTAAATGGTATGCATCTATGCTGCCTAAAAAGAAATATTTTTCTTCTTCGTTTTCTGACTCAATCAAGCCAAAAGATTGATCAACAGGCAGCCAGCCATATCCTTCAAAATAAATTTCGCACCAATCGTGAAGATTAACTTCACCGGGATGTAACATCCAACCGCTTTGCCATTTTGTTGGAATTCCATTATATCTGCACAATATCATAAATAATAACGTTTTTATACCACAATCGCCGTGCATTCTTGAAATACAATAATCTGAAATGTTCTCAATCGTTGAATACTCTCTTGCACCAGCCCAAGGAATATTATCATTTATCCAAGTGAAAATTCTTTTAGCAATTAAATATGGATTTTTTTCATCTCCAACAATTTCATCAGATAATTTTTTTATCTTATCGGTAAATACTATGTGAGGATATCTTTCTGAAGTATAGGTTTTGAACAACCCGGAATTTTTATTGTATGGTTTTATCTGATTTGGATTTATCAAATTTATTTCGGCATAATTTATTACTTCAAGAACCATATTGAAAACAGTTGGTTGATCTTTCTGAGCAACTTTTTCAAAATAAATTGTTCGTTGTTGATTATTATTGCTTGCGATTACATACTCATCAGAGTTTACTGCTAATAGTTTTATATCAACTTGTCTGTCGTGTCCTTCTCTTGGAAAGGGTAACCAACATCTTATTACTTCGCCATCAGGAACTGCATTTTCTGAGACTGTAACAGTATAATTTAGTTTCAATCTGACAGGTTTAACAAGTCGTGAAGATTTTAATTTTGATTCTTTAAGAACTAAAGGCACATTATCTTCCAAGAATACATCAAGAGGATCTTTGTAAGGTCCATCAACTAATTCTTTTTGTTTTTTGGCTTCTTTATTAATTCGAAATAGATTTGATGCAGCTCTTGAAAAATACCATTTTTTGCCATCAATAATTTTGAATTCAAGTGATCCATCTTGTTCCCATTTTAATAAATCGTTTTCGTTTATATCGGGATAATATTTCCTAATAAATTTTAATATGTCATCAGAAGTTTTATTAAAGTCCTTTCTAATTCTATCTAATCTTTCTTTTTCGAATTGAAGTTGAAAATATTCTTGTGGTGATAAAATATCGGTTTTCAAAATCTTATCAATTAATTCTGATGCTTTTTTGAATTCACCTGCTTCGATAAAGGTGGTTAGTTCGGGATGTTTAGTCTGTGTATTGATAAATATTGTCATCATAATAAATAAAATAAAAAGTTTCATAATATCTCCGGGATATCATTTATTTGAACTTCGTAAAATAATTTCAAAAGTAACACTTAAAGATAAAACAGATATTTTAATCTTACCAGAATGTTATCTAATAGATTTTGAATAAAATTATAAAACGATATTATCTTTTTTTCTTTGCGTCTTTGCGTGAAATTTTTTTTTACCACAGTGGCACAGAGAATTTTAAATCTTCTTTGTGAACTTTGTGACATTCAATTTTCCGTGATTTGCTAAATGTTAATGATAAGAAAGTTTTAGCAACAATGACGCTAAGGCACGAGGGATTTATTACGAATTTAAGATTTAGATCTTTTTGCTCTTGTGCGGTAATTATACTTTTGGTTGTTTCATTAGAAACAAAAGACACAGGATAGATATTAGAACTTCTTTCATATTTTTCGACATATAATTTTAAAACTATTGAGAAGAAAAAATGAAACCTTCCGAAAGACTTGTTTCTCTGGATGTTTTTAGAGGAATTACCATAATGGGAATGATATTGGTGAACAATCCCGGCACTTGGAGTGCAGTATATCCTCAATTACTTCACGCAGAATGGCACGGATGTACTTTTACAGATTTAATTTTCCCTTTTTTCCTTTTTATTGTTGGTGTAGCGATTTCATACTCTTTAACAAAACGAAAAGCTCAGGGCGGAAATATGAAATCACTCTATCTGAATATTTTAAGAAGAACTATAATTTTATTTTTACTCGGAATTATTCTCAATGGCTTCCCATTTGGATTATTATTTGGGCATCAGTTTTCTTGGGAGACATTAAGAATACCAGGTGTTCTTCAAAGAATTGCTATCGTTTATTTTATTTCTGCATTCTTGTTTTTAACCACTTCAACAAAATTTCAATATTGGTTTACAGGTGGTATTTTAATACTATACACTGCTCTTATGAGTTTTATACCTGTCCCAGGAATTGGATATGCTAATTTTGAACCTGCAAAAAATTTATCTGCGTGGATTGATCAAATTATTTTAGGCTCGCACGTTTGGAGCGGAACGAAATTATGGGACCCAGAAGGAATTCTTTCAACTCTGCCGGCAGTTGGTTCTGCTATGCTTGGAATTTTCACTGGTAATTGGCTCAAAAAAGAAACTGACCAAAAAGAAAAAGTCGTTTATCTTTTTATTTGGGCGAATGTTTTAATGCTTGCAGGATGGATTTGGAGTTTCTGGTTTCCACTGAATAAAAATATTTGGACAAGCTCTTACGTGCTTTATACCGCAGGATTAGCATTACACTTTTTGGCTTTCTGTTATTGGTTTATTGATGTGAAAAAAGTTACTTGGTGGACAAAACCATTTCTTGTTTATGGGATGAATGCAATTACCGTTTTTTTCTTATCAGGAATTTTGGGAAGAATAATATATCTTATTAAGTGGACAACTGAAGATGGAAAAGTTTTTACAATAAAGTCATATATTTATGAAACATTCTTTCTCTCTTGGCTTGAACCAATAAATGCTTCTCTTGGATTTGCGATTTTTTATATTTTATTCTGGCTTGGACTTATGTGGATTTTATATGTTAAAAAAATATTTATAAAGGTTTAATATGAAATTATTCATTATTGTTATTCTTATCTCGCTGCCGATTTTTTCACAACAATCTAAGTTGAAAACAGTTGACAATGTTGACTTAAAAAAATATGTTGGACTTTGGTATGAGATAGCTAAAATACCAAATCGTTTTCAAAATCATTGTGTTAGAGAAACCACCGCCAAATATTCACTTAAAGGAAATGGAGAAATTGAAGTTATTAATTCTTGTATAGATGATAAAGGGAAATTAGATAAAACAGAAGGGATTGCGCGTGTAGTTGATAAAAAATCAAATGCAAAACTTGAAGTAAGTTTCTTTAGTATTCTCGGTTGGAGACCTGTTTGGGGTGATTATTGGATAATTGGTTTAGATGAGGACTATCAATGGGCAATTATTGGAACTCCAAGCAGGAAATACTGTTGGATACTTGCCCGAAAAGAAAAGCTTGAAAAGGAGACTATGGATAAAATTTTTTCAATTCTCAAAGAGCAAGGTTATAAACCGGAAGATTTTAAGTAGTAAATATTTTCAAGCGACTTAAGAAGTTTTAAGCACATCTGTCCAAAATAAATATATTTATGTGGCTAAAGCCTACCTTCTACTTTTAATTCATTGGGGCTGTCTAAAAAGTAAGGCATATTAATTGACTAATAATAAAGAAGAGATGAAAAAAAGAAGGAAAAAAGAGGAATGGATTCTCTATTTAAAGAAAATGAAGTAGTAGAAAT
>Ga0308414_1001389_pt1 | contig 15838 bp, 11 predicted proteins | sample HotsprSampleOS50_FD_205667 | JGI IMG/M metagenome (GOLD analysis project Ga0308414, IMG submission 205667) | Hot spring phototrophic mat microbial communities from Octopus Spring, Yellowstone National Park, Wyoming, United States - 20090730_OS50 ... | reverse complement strand
GCCTCCAGTTCTGTCACATCACCTTGCGCCACGATTTGCCCGCTCCCGTCCATCAGCGCCACCTGCGCGGCCCGCGCCGGGACAAACGGCGCCACCAGCCCCAGCACCAGCACGATAGCCAATGCCACGCCGTGTGCCCGCCTGCGCCATGCCTGCCCGCACCGTGTGAAATAAAAAAACAAATGAGTGCATGAAGAACACACGTGCATCGCAGCGGCGAAAGTTACGCGGTATGTTCGCATCAGCTGTCCCTATCGGCACGCGCGCGCCACACAGGCCAATGGAGTGGCGCCTCCCGGCGCCACTCCGTCGGCACGGTCCCGTGGTTACTTCAGATAGCCCGTAATATAAATCGGATAGCTGGAATTATTCGAACTCAGTCTTACACCACTGTCAAACACCAGCGGCGGAAATGAGGTGGAGTACGGCGCATCATTGTTCGACTCGTAGAAGTAATACACATTCCAGGTGTTGTTGCCTTGTTGCGCTTGAAGATAGCCTGATGTGTTCGGCATGCAGCCGCTCATCACATACAGTTTCTTCCCCGCTGGGACGGTATATCCTGTACTCCAATCCAAGCGCAACACGACTGTTTCCACACCTTTCGGTACTTCAATCCCCGTCAAGTACAGGTTGTTGTAGCTCTCCGTGCGCAAAACCGTTTCCTCTGGAAATACCATCGGCGTGTGGAACTTGTTGGCACGTTCATTCTTGTAGTAACCTATATTGCCAAAGTACCATACTTGCTGCTGGTTCACGCCATTGGTCAACGCATACAGCCACTGGCTGCTATCTGAAAAACCCGACAAGACATACAACGTCCGGTTCACGGGAACAGTGTACATAAGACTATTGCCATTCCACAACCGGATCACTTTCGGCGTGCCATTGTACCCATCCGGATAGCGAATGTCGCCCGGCGCCGCAGCGTTGCTGATGACTTCGCCACTCGCAAACTGAATTCTGCCCACATTGGCCACCGTCGCGTTGCCAGTGAGCTCAATCTTGCTCACATTCGTGATCGCATTCCCCGCCAGATTCAAGTCTTTAAACAACGTCAACCCAAACGCTGAACTGCATACCAGCGCAACTGCACACATTATCGCAAACGTTCTCATTTTTTCTCCTTGTGTTCTCTACATTGCTTTTTTTAGTCTTCCTAACTCCAACGGCCCGCGCATAAACGGCACGGGGCGGGCCGGCCCGTGCAAAGTCTTTTCCCACCCGTGGTGCTAGCCATAGCGGCGCAGCCGCTCGCTTATACCCCGGCGGCAGGGCGGGCTCTCGCACCCCCACGCCGCGTGCTCTCGCGCCACATATACTCGCAGCGCAGCCGGCAGAAGCATGTCACTCATGCCCGTTCCCGCACCGCTCTCCCCAGCCCCTGTATCAATCGCAGGGCCGCCGGCCACTACCAGCAGCGTCAGGCCCCGCTCCCCAACCGCAAGGCTGTGCACCGCCGCCGCCTCCCCTACGCTTCCCAGTGCCACCATTTGCCGCGCGCGGTCCAGCAACACTAGCCGCCCCGCCCGCGCTTCCCGCACCGCGCGCGGCAGCCACTCCCACCCGCCCGCCTGCCATACCAAGCTGGTGAAAAGGCTCACCGCCACAATACACACACCCACTTTTCTGCGTGCAAAACGCATTAAACTGTTGCGCCTTAATAATAATAGTAATAGTTACGCCACCACTTGTGGCACTCCCCTCACCGCCGGCCTGCTGCACGTGCAGGCTCTGCTTTTCTGTTCAAAAGGGTTGTACGGCTACGAAACTAACAAACCGCAATGTTTGCGTTAATTTTTGGTAAGCGTGGCCCAAGTGGCAGAAATGCAATGCGTTAGCCTGCATGAAAGATGTGTAGGCGTGGGCGCGCGCGGGTGAAGTGCATGGTGCGGCGCGCCTGATTGCAGCTGCAGCGGGTGTGGCGTGCTCGTTATTCCCGCCTGCGCGCGCGCTGCCACGGCGCCGGCCGGCGCGGGAACATGCTGCGCGCGCGGCGTACGGCCGGCGCAGCTGGTGGTGTGCGCCCCGCCAGCGCCTCCGGCGGTGACTCCGGCAAACAACTCACCTGAACCCGTGCAATGGCGTTGCTGGCATCCCGTTCAAGCACACGCAAATATGCTTGACGCGCCGCGTTGCTTGCCCCGCTGGCCAAATACGTCTCCGCAATTTGCAATTCAAAGGGCGTCCGGTCGTCCGCCAGTTCGGCTCCCGCGTACAAATTGGACAGCGCCGCAATGTAGCAGCCAAGCCGGGCCTGTGCTGCTCCCAAGTGATACCACGCCGCCACGTTGGCGGGCTGCAGTGCCAGCACGCGCGCATAACAGCTGGTGGCCTTGGCCAACTCACCGGCCTGCCGCGTCAGCTCGCCCGCCTGCCACCATGCGTCCCACTGCCCCGGCTGTTTCTGCGCACTGTCCCACGCCAGCTGCGCCGCGCTGCGATAATCCGCATTCCGCTCAATCGTCAGCCCGGTATATACCAGGCACAGTGCCACGACCCCTGCAGGGGGTATCAGCTTCCATCCCTGTGTGCGGTTCCAACACCGCATCCCATACTCCGCTACCCAGTTGATACCCAACACTAGCAACACAATCACTGCCGCCACAGGCAGATACAGCCGCTGCTCATGGCACAGCTGCTCGGGACTGAGCGGCGCCACGCTGCCCGCCAGCACCAGCACGAAAAACCACAGCCCCGCAAACCCATACCACCGCCGCTGCACCGCCCCCCATACTGCCACGACTACCAGCACGGCCACACCTAACACCGCCCGCCATTGCGCCCACGCCGACACTGCCACCGGCCAGTAGTACTGAAATACCAGCGGCCGCGGCAAAAAGCTCAACCGCACATAATGCAACCAAATCCCCGGTTGTGTCAGCACCCAGCGCCAGAGTGGTATCGTCCCCGCTGCGTTCGTGTCTTCACCGCGCGCCAGCACGTACAGGCCGCCCACCACCAGCCAGCTTCCCGCCAGGCCGGCATATAGCTGCCAATGCTCCCGCAATGCCTCACGATACCGCGTCCCATTGAAAATCGCATCGTGCAGCAGAATCACGAGTGGCATCGCGGCTGTCTGCGCATGGATTCCTGCACCCACCAGACATGCCAGCACGGCCCCCATGTACCACCAGCGGCGCCATGCACTCGCATGCCCGCGTATCGCGCAATAGAGCGCCGCCAATATGACCACCCCCGCCCACAGCTCCGCGCCCGGTACCGCCGGCGTCACTGCCGCTGTGTGCACCGGGTGAACCAGCCACGCCACCGCCATCGCCCCCGCAAGCGTCAGCGCGCGAAACCGCACCCGTTCCGGCATCACATCGCTGTCCATGCTGCGCCACAACACCCCAAACAACATCAGCCCCGCCACGGCATGCAGCGCCACATTGACCAAATGACACGCCCACGGCGCCACCTCGCTCAGCGCCGCTTGTGCTGCTACGCCCGCCTGATAAAGCGGCCGCGCGCTTGTCAGCCGGTGGTTCTTCCATAGCTGCCGTGCCACGCCTTGCCATCTCGCCTGCTGCACACTCGCGCCCGGCATATCGTACCTGCCGCCCGTGCCGCTCGCCTGCACATGCCCGCTGTCAAAGCTGTTCCAGTACGCCAGCGTAACCATGCACACTAGCGCTGCCGCCGTCAGCCACCAGGCCCGCTCGATAAAAAAAGTTGGGTTGACACTCATGGCCGCCGTGCCGCTCTCCCCGCCGCCGCCAGCTTCCGCTCAACACCACCCCGCCCCGGTTACTTTCCCTTGCCCCCTGCACATCGCTCCGCTTCGCTCCTTCACTGGTAACATCTCTGTTGTTCTCCTGCTCCGCACCCATGCAGCATACCGCGCTTGTGTAAGCGCCCGGTTATTCTTGTGCAAACCTACGGTGAAGGATGCGCCTACCTGCCCTCGTTGCGCAAGACCTTCAGCGCTCGCTGCTTCAGCGCCATCACCCGTGCCCGGCTGAGGCCAAGTTCCTTCGCTACTTCTTCTACCGTCCGTTCCTCCCCGTACAACAGCTTCAATATGCACGTCTCTGTCTCGCTCAACTCACCCCGCCCGCGTTGTATGATGCTCTCAAACCATCCGTCTTCCACCTCGTCATGCCACACCATCTGCTCCGGCGGCACACATTCCAGCGGCACGCTCTCCGGCGGCGCCTGCGCCCGCTCCTCCTCCATTGCCTCCAACACCCGTTTCCGTATCCAATATACCGCGTAGGTCTCGAATTTCGTGCCACACGCTGGCTGATACCGTTTTTGCGCATCCAGCACCCCTAACAATCCTTCTTGTACCAAGTCGTCCTCTGGCACCGCCGTTTTCCCGCATTTCCGGCACATCCATCGCACCAGCGGCAGGTATTTCATGATGTCATCATTCTGACTCATCTGCCTAGAGTATCCCGCTTGTCTGTAAATTTCTTGTAAAAACTAGGCATACTTATAAAAAACGCCGGCGGCGTCAACGGCTCTGGTGCATACTTGTTGCCTCAGCATGTCTTGAAGTGGTGGGGAAACGGTCTGATTGCGATTTACCCCGCGCTTTGGGCCGCTGAGGCCGACGGCCCTCCACTTGCGAGTGCGGTCGGTCTATGTGACGCGCGAGGAACGTACGCGCGGGCATGTGCTGGTGAGGATGTTGTGTGGGCGGAAGGGATCGGGCGTTAACATAGAACAAGTGGAGTTACGATTTACGATTTACGATTTGAGGTGGAAGAGGAGTTCATGCGATGAACAGTGCGGGGATAGCAACGCTCCCGGCGAGGCGCACGGGCGCAGAGACGCGGAGGCCGAAGGACGTGTGCTGTTGGACATTCGACACATGGTGTTGATTGCAGACGGCAAAAAATGTTAATTGAAGCTGTGCGTGGTGTGCGATCTTTTGTGGCGGATAGTTTTTTGAGGCCGGTTGTGTAGTGGGTGGAGTCGGAGTTGTGCGTGCGTGTTGCGTGTGGGCGCTGAGGCCAGCGCCCCGAAGTGATGGTGAACGGGAAGATGGCGGACGGGACGATGGCGGAAGAGTGGGCGGAGGTTGAAGAGACACAGAGAGCACGGAGAGGATTTGGGATGTAAGTTACCCTGGGATTTTTGAGTTTTGAAACGCGCGGTGGTTGCGAGAGGGAGACTGTGTGCCGCTGCACAGAAGCGGGGCGGCGTTTCAGGCGGCGGCGCAGGCGCGGAGGCGCTCGGCTACGAAGGCTGTTCCGATGATTTCGGTAAACCAGCCGGCGCGGGGGCCGCGTTCTTTGCCGATCAGGGCGAGATAGAAGGCGCGGCAGAGTTCGGCCATGGGCACGCCGTGGGCGCCGGCGGCGTCATAGAGGGCGCGGTGGATGTCTTCGCCGGAGAGGCCGGGCTGGGCGAGGCGCGCGGCCAGTGTGGAGAACGCGGCGCGCACGGCGGGCGAGAAATTTCGCGCGCAGGCGGGCAGCTCTGGCTGCACGCTGAATTTGACGTCCTGAGGGGCGAAGCGCTCGAGCCAGCGCAGCGCATAGCGGCAGCGCTCTTCGAGCGCGGCATCACTGCTCCACGAATAGCGTGAACGGCGGAGAATCTCTTTGACGCGCGCCAGATCACCTTGAGCAACCTGGACGACATTAACCAAATGATTGAAGGGAATGCCGATGGGGACAAAGCCGCCGGCTTGAGAGAGGGCGACGGCGCGCGCATCGCGCTGTTTCGCGTGCTCGTCGTCTACTTCATCTACCAGATTGACCATCTGGCCGGCGAGATCGAGTGCCAGGCTGGCTTTGGGAGCGGGGCGCGTGATGAAATAGCGCAACACATCTGGGGGTATGACCTCGAGGACTTCGTCCACGGCGACGACATTGCCTTTGCTGGAGCTCATGTCACCGAGGCCTTTCAAGCGAATCCACTCATAGATGAGCGGGAAGGGCGCGCGGAAGCCGAAGACAGCGGAGACGATTTCCTTGCCAGTATCATACGAGCCGCCTTTGCCGCCGTGATCTTTGCCGAAGGGCTCGACATCTACGCGCAGGGCGGCCCAGCGGGCGGGCCAGTCGACGCGCCATGTTAATTTACCGTGGCCGGTGATGGGGACTGTTTCTTCGAGGTTGCACGGCGCGCAACGATACGTGATGGACTGTTGTTGCGGATTCCATGCGATGAGTGTGGTGGCCGTGAGGCTTTTGCAGAGCGAGCACTGCGGCATGAAGGGGCTCCAGCCGGGCTCGATTTCCTTGCCGGTGATGCGGGTGAGGATTTCGGCGATGGTATCGCGGGCGCGCAGGGCTTGGATGATTTGCGGCAGGAGAGCGCCGGAGCGGTAGAGCTCGCTGGCGCGAATGAGCTCGGCTTCGATTTTCAGGCGGGTGAGGGAGGCGAGGAAGGGCTGCAGAAAGAACTCGGCGTAGGTGCCGGGGCCGTGCGGGGCGGGGATTTCGCTTAGCGGGGCGCCGACGAACTGTGTATAGACCGCGGGATCGAGAAAGGGATAGACTTTGCGCAAGGCGTCGTAATCATCGGCAACGAAGATGAGGCGCGCGGAGATGCCGCGCTCGCGCAGGACGCGGCAGATGATGTCGGCGGTGAGGACTTCGCGCAGGTTGCCGACGTGAATGCGGCCGGAGGGGCTGATGCCGCTGGCGACGAGGAACGGGCCAGTGCCGCGCTCGGCCAGGAACTGGTCTACGGCTTTGTCGGCCCAATGCTGGGCAGGGAGGTCGGCCATGCGTTATTTGAGCGGCATGGGGTTGCAGAGGCTGCTTTCAGCGGCGGCGACGCGGCCGCAATTGAAGCAGACGAATTTGGCATCGCGGGCCAGTTGTTTGATCACGTCGAATTTTTTCTGGCTGGCGAGGACGCAGATGTGGCCCTTGTGGGCTTCGGGATCACAGGGTTTGTTAGTGCTGCAGGTGCAGTCGGCCATACGAGCTCCTTGGATTCGGTTGTGTTATGTAATACGCAGGTTGTTAGATAAAACGAAAAATGATACACTTTAGCGCCATGATTTGTCAACTCAGCGAGCAGACGAAGTGGAAGCTGCTGGCAGTGATGCTGGCAGTGTCAAGTGCCTGCGCGGGGATGGCGCAGGAAGCGGCCGTGGTGCAGGTACGGGTGTTTGAGCACGATGGGGAGGCGGCGAAGGGGGTGCGGGTGTGGTTGCGGCTGCCGCGTGGCGGGCGAGCGACGCAATGGGCTGTGGCAGGGCGAGGGCTGGCCGTGTTTTCAAATGTGCCGGCGGGGCGGGCGTGTGTGACAGTGGGGCTTGACATCCCATTTGCCACGGCGGCGCAAGAGCAACGTGTGAAGGTGGAAGCGGGGCGGCGGACGACGGCGGTCTTGGTGGTGCCAGCGTATGGCGGGCTGCGGGTGACAGCCTGCGAGGGGAGCGCGGGCGGCATGTCCGTGAAGAGCTGGGGTGTTGAGATACGGCAAGCGGGCGGTGACAAGACATACGGCACCAGCGCAGCATTTCACGCTGGCGTGATCAACACGGAGATGTATGAGTGGTTGCCTGCAGGCAAGTACGAGGTGGACGTACAGTTTAACAACATCAGTGTGTTGCAGACGACGGCGGTGATCCGGACGAAGCACACGACGGAGATAGATGCCACACCACGCACCGCGCGGCGCGCACTTGCGGTGCGGATGAGGGATGCGGACGGGCGCGCTGTACGCGGGCGGGTGCACATCAAGGCCAGTGATGATCAAAGTGTACGTTGGTATGGAGAAATTCCGGGCGCGTGCCGGATCGAGCCGCTAGACGCGCTGCGGGATTACCTGCTGACATTTGAGAGCGGCAGCACGAGTATCACGGTGAAGGCGGCGGCGGATGGCGCGCCGGAGCTGGAAGTGCGAGTGCCGCGCTCGTATCGTGTGACGGCGGAAGTGCGCATGGCTGATGGCGCGGCCTGTACGAACGCATTGTATCTGGACGATGTACCGGCGGTATACAGTAACGGCGTGGCGATATTTGAGCAGGTATTTCCGGTGAGACATTGGTTGTGGTACCGGCCACGCAACCGTGTGCCATGGTGTAGAATTGTGTGTGTCGAAAGCAATGATGTGGAGCTGAGCGGACTGACGATTTGCGATGAAGTCGTTGTGCGCGGGCGGGTGGTGGGCGAAGACGTGCCGGACGAGCTGGGTGTGGAATCGCGCCGGACAGCGACAAACACATTTGTGCATGCAGGTTATGTGGACTTGGATGAAGACGGGCGGTTCGAATTGCGCGGCGTGTTGCGGGAAGGGGGTGTGCGCTTGTATGACTGGCGCTACGGGCGGCAGCAGGTGGTGCTGCGCGCCGGGCCGTTTGAGGCAGATCACAAAGAGTATGATGCCGGCGATGTGCATCTGAAAGCCGGGATGACGCCGCGGCGCATCAAAAAGATCATTGGGATTGTTGCCGTGATCATGGGCGTGGCGTTGCTGATACCGTTCGTCATCTACGCGCTGGCGGTGCGCGTATGGGGAGCGCAGGAAGGAACGGCACGCTGGCGCGTATGGGACGGCGTGATGGTGGTGATGTTGTTTTTGCTTGAGTCACTGGTACTGGGCGCGCTTGCTGTGGGGCTGACAGGGGAGGATGGCAGTGTGGTGGATGTGGGCGCGCTGATGTGGGTCTTGCTGGGGGTGAACGTGCTGACGTTGGGGTATGTGGCGATGTTGGCGTGGGCGCGGCGCGGGCGGCTGAGTGCATTGCTGCCATGGCGTGGTGTGGCGTGGCGGCGCGCGGCGGTGTGGATTGTTCTGGGGGTGGCGGGAACACAAGCCGTGTCAATCGGCTTCAGTCTTGTGCTGCGCGCGTGCGGGGTGAGGGTGCCGATGCAAGAGGCGATGCGGCTGATCTTGGGATTAGACAACGCGGGCGAGGCGGTGCTGACACTCGTGGCCGGCGCGGTGCTTGTGCCTGTGTGTGAAGAGATCGTGTTTCGCGGTGTGATTTTTGGCGCGTTGTGGCGGCGCATGGCGTTGTGGGCGGCGGTGTTGATCTCAGCCATGGCGTTTGCCATCGTTCACATGGAACTAGCCTATTTGCTGCCGGTGGGCGTGTTGGGCGCTGTGTGCGCGGTGAGTTATGCGCGCACGCAGTCACTGGTGATACCGGCGGGCATTCATGTATTGAATAATCTGGCAGCATTTGGATATGTTGTGTGGCAGCTTTGGAGATTAGGATGAGATGAACGCGATTTATCACAGCATACGGGCGGTGTTAACGCTGCTGCTGGCGGCGGGGTGTGGGGTGTATTTGGTGCGGCGGAATATTCTGCATGAACAGGCGCGGCGTGATGTAAGTTTGGTGGTGTTTCATTTGGCGCTGCCGTGCCTGTTGTTCAGCAGCATCATCAATGCGGTGAGCGTTGAGGCGCTGCGGCAGTGGTGGCTGCTGCCGGTGGCGGCGGGGGTGCATTGTGGGATAGGATTTCTGGCGGGGCTGCTGGTGGTGCGGCTGAGTGCGCCGCAGAGTGAATTCCGGCGCGATGTGATTGTGACGACAGCGTTTGGGAACGGCGCCTATATTCCGCTGGCGATAGTAGGCGTGATTGCCGCAGATCACAAGGCGCTGCTTGGCGATAGCGCGGCGGCCGATGGGATCACGTACGTCTCACTGTATCTCGTGGTGTATTCTGCGATGCAATGGCTGGTGGGCTATCCGTTTCTGACGCAACGGCCGTGGCGCGAGCTGAAAGCCACGCATGTGATTTCCCCGCCGATCATCGCTGCCACTGCCGCGATCGTGCTGGGGCTGATCCCGTGGACCAAGGCATGGTTTTGCGCCCCGGGCGCGCCGTTGGAAATCGTGCCGCGCGCGGCAGGCATCATCGGCCAGGCCACCGTGCCGTGCGCGTTGCTGATCATTGGAGCAAACTTGGCGCACTCCATCTCGCTGCGCACTGTGGGGGCGCGCGCGCTGGCTGGCGCGGCGCTTGGCCGCTTTGTTGTCGTGCCGGTTCTTAGCATGATTATGACAGTAGCGTTGTGGCGCGCAGGATGGATTGGTTCGCGGATGATGTTTGTTGTTCTTGCACTGCAATCGTTTATGCCGCCGGCCATGAATTTGATGATCATGTGCGAAATTCTCGGGCGCAACAAGCAAGGCATGGCAGCAATGGTATTTTGGCTGTATCTGCTGGCCATACCCGTGCTGGCGGGCTGGCTGGCGGTGACGTTTTGGCTGGTGCAACATGCGGCGTAACCAGTACGAGCGGCAAGGGAAACGCATGTACAAAGCTGGATGTGTGCTGGCGGTGTTGGCGTTGTGCGGCTGCGCGGGCGGGCCGCGGCATGTGGAACATGCGGCCGCAGCGGCGGCCCCTGCTGCGGCGTGCGGCCGGCTGCAGTTTGTGATCATCCCCGACCGCACGGGGGGCGAGCGGCCAGGCGTGTTTCCGCGCGCGCTTGAGGCGGTCAATCTGCTGCAGCCCGAATTTGTCATGTCTGTCGGTGATTTGATCGAAGGCAACAGTGATGATCCGCGCGTGGTTGCGGCGCAGTATGATGAGTTGGAGCAGTTGGTGGCGCGATTGGATGTGCCGTTTTATTATGTGACTGGGAATCACGATATTAGCAACCCCCTGATGGCGCGGATGTGGGAAGAGCGCTTTGGGCCACGCTACTATTATTTTGTGCGTGGTGATGTGTTGTTCCTTTGTGTGAACACAGAAGAAGGGCATATTCCCGGCGGGCTGGAGCTGCAAGCCGCGCGGGTGTGCCAGACGCTGGCCATGTATCGCGATGCGCGCTTTACGTTTGTGTTTATGCACAAACCGGTGTGGGCGGAGGAAACAGTGCCGGCGTGGTGGACGCGCATCGAGCAGGCGCTGGCGGGGCGGCCATATGCAGTGTTTGCAGGGCATCAGCATACTTATCGCAAGCGCGTACGCCATGGCCGGCCGTATTACTCGCTGGCGACGTGTGGCGGATGGAGTTATTTGGACGGCGTGTATGCGGGCTTGTTTGATCATGTGACACTTGTGACACTTTGCGGAACAAATCTTTGCGTGGTCAATGTGAAGGTTGATGGAATCTTGCCTGACGACGTGGTGACGGATGAAAGCGTGGCATACGGCCAGCGGCTGCTCGCGGAGGGCATACATGTTGCGCCGGTGCTAGTCGAAGGCGCGGCGTGTGAAAAGGGCGTACTTGCGGTGGCGTTGAGCAATTGTGTGGAGATGCCGGTGCAGATGGACATTACAGTGCGTGCGGAAGGGAGCGTGCTGGTGCAACCAGCGCACGTTGCCGCGGCGCTGGCGCCGGGCGAGATGGTCATCCGCACGGTGGACGTAGTGGCGGCGGGCAGTATGATGCGCGAAGCGGCGGGAACGCTCGCCGTGGATTGGCAGGCGCGCTTTGAGCCGCGGGCGCGCACACCATTTTACGCGCAAGGCACCGTGCGCAGCGGGGTGGTGCGGCCGCACACATGTCCGCGTGCAACGAAGAATGTCGTGATTGACGGCGTGCTGGGCGAATGGCCGGCGTTGCCGCTGGTATGCACGAATGCGGCGTATGTTGGGCTTGACCGCGCAGCGTGGTGCGGCCCGGACGACGCATCGTTCCGGTTTGGCGTGCAGTATGACGACGAGTATGTGTATGTGGCGGTGGCGGTGAATGATGAACTGCTGCACGCCGCGCCGGAAGCGCACGCAGGGCAGCAGGACGGCGTGGAGCTGTGGCTGCAGGGAAACCCGTGGGACGCAGGTGCACTGGGCAAAAAGCCATGGTGTATCGCGGTAAGCCCGGGAACAGGAGCAACTGCGTGTGTGATACACAATAAGGCGCACGTGCCACAGGGTGTGCGGGCGGCATGCCATGCGGCGCCGGGCGGGTATGTCATTGAATGCGCGGTGCCGCGGCGCGCGTTGAGCGACGGGGAAGGGCACGCGCTGCGGGAGTTGTATCTCAATCTTGCCGTCAACGATTATGATATGGCGGGAGGCAACGGCGTGCAAGTGTGGTGGCAGCCGGACCACCGCAGTCGCGCGGGCTACTGCGGCGCGGGGGCGTTCCGGCTGAGTACTGCACACTGAGCACGCGGCGCAAGCAGCCATGCGGGGAGCTGTGTGTGCGGACAAACAGCAACACATGTTGATTGCAAAGGGCAAAAAATGTCGAATGTCGAATGCCGCATGTCAAATGCCGCATGTGCAATGATAACGTTATCATTCGACAAAAGATGTTGATTGCAAAGGGCAAAAAATGCCGAATGAATTTTCACACGGTGTAGAGAGTGCCAAAGCGTCATGACTACCAACAGTGAAATGAGTGTGCGGGCGGTGGTGTTGGGGATTGTGCTGGCGGTGGTGCTGGGTGCGGCGAATGCGTATGTGGGGCTGTGTGCGGGGATGACGGTGTGCGCGTCAATTCCTGCGGCGGTGATATCGCTGGGCGTGTTGCGCGCGATGGGCGGCGGGAACATCCGGGAAAACAACATTGTGCAGACGGCGGCGTCGGCGGGAGAAGCCTTGGCGGCCGGGGCGATTTTTACGCTTCCCGCGCTGGTGCTGATGGGCGTGTGGAGCGAATTTCCGTGGGGTGCTGTCAGTGCGATTACGGCGCTGGGAGGGATGCTGGGTGTGTTGTTTACCGTGCCGTTGCGGCGGGCACTGGTGGCGCGCGGCGCGCTGGCGTTTCCGGAAGGCGTGGCGACGGCGCATGTGTTGCGTGCGGGGCACCGCATGACAGCCGCAGTTGCCGGAGAGTCGCGGACGTTGGTAGTGAGCGCGCTGGGCGGGGCGGGGATGAAGTTTGCGCAGCAGGCGCTGCATGCATGGGAAGGCACGTGGGAACGCGCCGTGCGCTTCGGCACTGTGAGTACGGTTGTGGGCGTTGATCTTTCACCCGCGCTGCTGGGCGTTGGGTACATTTGTGGAATGCGCGTGGCGCTGTGCGTGTGCGCGGGCGGGGCGATTGCGTGGTTGTGCGGCGTACCGCTGGCAACGGCGCTGAGTGCGCGGGGAGATGCGGATGCGGCGGCGGCGGCGTTTGCCGCATGGCGCGGCGCGGTACGGTATCTTGGCGTTGGGGCCATGATTGTAGGCGGAATTCATGCGCTTGCGCACGTCGCCGCGCCAGTGTATGCTGCGCTGCACCAGCGCACGCGCACGGCTGGCAACGGTGCTGCGTCATCTGTGGATGAAGGCGACGTACCCGCAGTGCTCGTAATGGCCGGTATTGCGCTCTTGTTAATCCCGATTGCGTGGTATGCCTACGTGGCGCTGCACGGGACGGCACGGGCAGCCGTGATGACGGGTGTCGTGGTGCTGTTGGGATTTTTATTTTCGGCGGTTGCGGCGTATATGGCGGGCTTGGTGGGCTCGTCCAACAATCCGATTTCTGGGATCACCCTTGCGGCGGTATTGATCACGGCGCTGGTTTTGATGATGCTCGTGGGACGGGCGTATGGCGGCGGGGCGGCGTGCGCGGTGATGCTGGGCGCGCTGGTGTGTTGCGCGGCGGCGATTGCTGGGGATGTGATGCAGGATTTGAAGACCGGCCAGCTGGTCGGCGCCACGCCATGGAAACAACAAGTGATGGAGATGGCGGGCGTGTTGGCCACAGCGCTTGTGATCAGCACGGTGCTGAACATTTTGCAGCGCGCGTATGGGATCGGCACGGCGGCCTTAAGCGCGCCGCAAGCCACGCTGATAAAAGCCGTGGCGGAAGGGGTGTTTCACGGCGCGCTGCCGTGGCGGTGGATATGTGCGGGCAGTGCGCTGGGGCTGGTAGCATGCGGGGTGGATGAATATGTGCGCGTGCGGCATTCGACGCGTTTTCCTGTGCTTGGGCTGGCCGTGGGCATGTATTTGCCGTTGAGTCTGTCCAGCACGATCGTGCTGGGCGGCGTGATCGGGTGGCTGGCGCGGGGGCGTGGCACGGGCGCGCGCGCGCACGAACCGGGCGTGATATGCGCATCAGGTTTTATCACAGGGGAGGCGCTGACGGGGATAGCGGTGGCGGTGCCGATGTTCGTGACGGGGAATGCAGACTGGTGGCCGCATGTGGGCGGTGTGGCATGGGCCGGGCCGCTGCTGAGTGTGGCGGCAGTAATTGCCTTGTGGCGTGTGGCGCGCCGGGCAACGCATTTTTACAGGGATTTGGCTTAAGGACGCCAACTGCGGCGGAGTGACACGCAGATGCTGATGTGATAGAATCTTGAAACATGACGACATACGCACCATTCCGCTTGCCACGGGCATACTATTGCGCAGCGGTGCGCGCGTTTTTGGAGAGCGAAGATGATCGGATTCTTGGGGCACTGACCGCGCACAGTGATATGAGCATCGAGCCAGCGCAACGTGATGCATGGCTGGAGGAAATCACGATCCTGAAACGCTCGTTGGATTGGCTTGACGGGATGTTAGCGCTAGAATTCAACATTCCACGCATGGGAAGGCGTATTGATGCGGTCGTGGTGGTACGCGCGTTAGTGGCAGTGATAGAGTTCAAAGTAGGCGAGACAACGTACACGCGAAGCGATATCAATCAAGTGTGGGATTATGCGCTGGATTTGAAGAACTTCCATGCAATGAGCCATGATGCCACGATCGTACCGATACTTGTTGCAACCGATGCGCCGGCGGGGACAGTGACGCTTTCAGGGGGCCATGAGGACGACGTTTACACACCGGTGACAACCAACAGTGCAGGGTTGCGTGCGGCACTAGAGTTGGGCGTGGCGGCGGCGAGTGGGAATGCCCTAGATGGGCAGGCGTGGTACGAGGCGCCCTATCATCCCACGCCGACGATCATTCAAGCGGCGCAAGCGTTGTACGCCCAACATTCAGTAGATGCGATCGCGCGGCATGATGCGGGTGCGCGCAATTTGCGCGTCACGTCGCACCGCATTGAGGAATTGATCGAAGAGGCGCAGCACACGCGCAGTAAGAAGGTGTGTTTGGTGACGGGTGTGCCAGGTTCAGGCAAGACATTAGTGGGATTGAACATAGCCACGCGGCAGCGCGACAGGCAGCGCGCGACACACGCGGTGTTTTTGTCAGGGAATGGGCCATTGGTTGCCGTGTTACGCGAGGCACTCACGCGGGATGAGCTAGCGCGGCGGCGGGCGCACGGCCAGCGTGTGCGCAAAGGAGTAATCGGTGAACGTGTCAAAGCATTTATTCAAAATGTGCATCATTTTCGGGACGAAGCGTTGCGTCATGCCGGGCCGCCGGCAGATCATGTGGTGATTTTTGACGAGGCCCAACGTGCATGGAACCGAGAGCAAACGACAGCCTTCATGCGGAGAAAGAAGCGCATCAATGGGGTTACGCAATCAGAACCAGAGTTTCTTCTCTCCTACCTTGACCGCCATGAAGATTGGGTTGTTGTCGTGTGTTTGGTGGGAGGTGGCCAGGAGATCAACACGGGCGAGGCAGGTATTGGTGCATGGATTGAAGCGATCAATAACAAGTTTCCTGCGTGGCAGTTGTATATCTCGCCTGAACTGAGCGACACAGAATATGCGGCGGGGCGTGCGTTGGAATCGGTACTGACGCGGCCGCAGACATACTATGACGAAAATCTGCACTTGGCGGTATCGCTGCGTTCGTTTCGCGCAGAACATGTTTCTACCTTTGTCAAAGCGGTGCTTGATGGGGAGGTGCGCACGGCGCGTGAGATGTATCAGCGCGTGCACCGCCGTTATCCTATGGCGCTGACACGCGATCTCCAGCGCGCCAAGGAATGGGTGCGCGCCCACGCACGCGGCAGCGAGCGCTATGGCATGGTTGCCTCATCAGAAGCACAGCGCCTCAAGCCGCACGCCATTGATGTGCGCGTCAACATTGATCCTGTACATTGGTTTCTGGATGACGGACATGATACACGATCTAGTTTGTACCTTGAGGATGCAGCCTCACAGTACGACGTGCCGGGACTT
>Ga0308414_1001384_pt1 | contig 15871 bp, 12 predicted proteins | sample HotsprSampleOS50_FD_205667 | JGI IMG/M metagenome (GOLD analysis project Ga0308414, IMG submission 205667) | Hot spring phototrophic mat microbial communities from Octopus Spring, Yellowstone National Park, Wyoming, United States - 20090730_OS50 ... | reverse complement strand
CTGGAAGCTGTCGCGCATCCCGCCTGCACCACCTACTGGCAGCCGCCGCACGGCATGCCCACTGCCGAAGCCGCTGACGGCCTGCGCCTGCTGCGGCCGTGGCTCAGTAATCTGCATGTCTTTCACTAGTGGCCGGACGCCGGCCATCGTCTCCCGCTGGCCGGCGGGAGTGAACGCTGGCGCGCGTTTTTTGCCGTGCTGGCGGGCGATGCGCGCGAGCATTGGGCCTCGCTCGAATTCCTGCCCAATGATGATCCCGCGCTGCTGCCGCGCGAGGCGGCCGTCTTACGCCATCTCTGCGCAGAAGCATCCCCCGCCGCGCCTCCTGCCTCCAGCAACTGACATTTGACATTCGACATTGTGTGTCGTGTGCAATCAACATTTTTTGCCGCATGATAACGTTACCATGTGTGCAAACTGCAGAGGAACGCCGCGGAAGCCATGCTTCCGCAGTCCACAGCGGAAGCTGCGCTTCCCCACGCCACACGCCGCCTTCGGCGTCCACACGCCCCCGCGGGGAGCGCCGCGGGGAGCGCCGGCATCTTGCCGGCATCACATCCCCGCACTCACCCATCCTCCTCCCCCAGCGCACGCCTTATGCCTTCAGCGCACGCCTTGTCCAGCGGCGCGCGCCAGCGCATCCGTTCGCAGGGCTTGGGAAATTTCTTGCGCACGCCACGCCGTCATGATCGGCAAACCGGAAGCCGCATTGCCTGTTGTTCTCATTCCACCCTGGTGCGTCGTTTGCGCCGTTGCGCGAGGCTTTATTTTGAATTGACGAGCCTCACCCTCGGTCACCCGCTACGGGTGAACTGTACGGCGCAGCCAATGGTGCGAGAATCATAGTTTGTTCAGTGCCGCATCGAGAGTTGCCTTGGTCTTCTTCTTCTCGATCTCTGGGTCAACCCTCTGAATGTATTCAACCGCCGCAAGATCGTCGCCACGCTTTCGGTTCTGCCGCGGTTCAAGGGCTTCGATCAGCATCGCCTCCAGTGCTGGAATAAGCTTGGCGGCAGCATATGTCTCCGGCAGTGCTCCAAGACCGCCCGTTTCCGATACGGGCAGAAGCCCGAACCACGAAAAGCGATCCCACCGTGCAGACATTCGGTCAATCGTGTGTTCATAGAGTCTGCGGCCAAGCGGACGATCAGTCGTGCGCCCAACGTAAATCACCTCACGTCCGTCATACAGGAGATAGATTCCGAGTTGCTTACAGAAATCAACCGGCGTGGCTCCAATTTGCTGCATTCCGAGAAGTTTCGGATTGGCCGTCCACTCTATTGCGTCCTTTCGCCAGAACATACCAAACGACGAGATAATCTCGTACTGTTCCTCTTCGTCGGATTCGGCGACTTTGGGAGTCAGCTTCGTTGGAACTATCATGGCCGCCGCACCACTCGACTTCAGCGCGAAGGTGCCTTTGGCAACACGGATGTATGGGGAAGACGCGCCGTCACGCTTGATCGATGCGGATATTTGCGCGTTGACTGTCGCGGCTGGTGTGGCCCCGATCTTCTGGCGAAGGCCCTCTGATATAATCCGCTCGGCAATATCTTTGTAATGCAGAGGGGTTGGCGACGACGCCAGAACCGTGTCGATCGCCTGCCGCCAAGTCTTTTTACTCGCCATATTCTGTTTCTCCTTCTGTCGAACGTCCACGGTCACCCACGGCAGCCCGTGGCGCGGCCCATGCCGGGAGCGCAGCGACTACGCATGCGGCGTGAGGCGCGTAGCCGTTGGATGCACCGCCTTGTTCGCTTTGTTTATTCTCTTGAAGGTGACTTCTGACAAGTCGCCTCTCATGCTTGCGTGTTCCACGATGATCGGAACCACATGACCTGAATCGTCAAGGTCCAAGTAGATATCCTCGGATAATTCACGGGTCTCTGACGGCGTTTCCTCCCCCAACTCAAGAAGGGCGGTGTCTGTGTCTTCAAAATATTTTATCTTCATGTACTTTCCTTCTCATAGTCGCGGTCAAAAAACGCGTTGTGGACGGTATGCCCGTCCTCAAGCAGCATAACTCACACTGCCCGGTTCGCAAAGCCGGAAATCCGCGCCCCGCGTCGAATTCTCCCATCCGACTGAAGTTCTTCCTGTGCAGGGTGATTGATGACATGCTCAATCCACTCATCCTTGATCCCGATTCGGTCAGAACGCTGGCGCGTGTGCTTGAAGTATTCATTTGACGGAAGGGGTCGGGCGTTAACATTTAACAATTAACCGGTTCGCACCGCACGGCTCCCTCCATGCCTCTCCGGGAGCGTTGCTATCCCCGCACTGTTCATCGCATGAACTCCTCTTCCACCCCAAATTGTAAATTGTAAATTGTAAACCGTAAATCGTAAATCGTAAATCGTAAATCGTAAATCCACTTGTTATATGTTAACGCCTGACCCCTTCCGCTCACAAATTGTTCGGCATCTGTTGCCAGTCTGTCAATTTCGCCCCACTTTCATTCCGCCTCAAATCCATACGGATTCAGCTTCAGCGCCCGGCAATTCTCCTTCACCGTCCGCACCGCCTTCTCAGGCACCCCGTCCGGCACCTCCGCCTCCACCTCCAGCCGCACGCGCACCTTCGCCCGCGGCAACCCCTTCAAATGCGCTATCACCTCCTCGGCTATCCGCGCCGCATCCCGCCCCACCCGCTCCGCATCAAGCTCCGCGCTGGCATGGAACCGTGTGTAGACCTCCCGCCGCGGCCCGGCCACGCCGCCTTGCCGTGCACACCCTGGCTCTGTGCCGCCTCCGGCCGGTTTCTCCACCTCCGGCTCCGTGCGTGGCGCCGCTTGTGCTTCCATCTGCGCCGCAGCTATCTCCGCTCTCACAACAAGTGTCTTTTCATTCACCGACACACGCTGGCCGCCACGCAGCCCAATGTACCGCCGCTGCTCCTCATCATAGCTGTCCGCAACCGCAAAGGTGTCCTGCCGCCATGTGAGCAGCTGCGCCCCGTCATCCACTGCCCGCTGCACCACTTCCGGCCCGCGCACCCGCGGCAGATACGGATAGCGCGCACAATCATCCATCAATTGCCCGGCGCTCACGTGATCACCCCGCCACAACGGCACCTTGTCAAGATGCATCCGCAACATCGTGCCCGCCATGCTCGTAATCAGCAGCTCCTCGCTGCGCAACTTTTTGCTCGCCCGCATGGCCAGCCCATCCTGGTTCGTCAAGCGGAACGCCTGCCATTCCACCGCCGCCTGCGGCGTCTGCTGCACCGGCACCAACAGCCACTGATACGCCTCCGGCAACCGCGTCTCAACCGTGGCCGCGGCCGCCTTCAACTGCGCTTCTGCCTGCTTGACTTGATACGGCGACAGATCAAGTACATCCCGCTCGGACAAGATGTTTTCCCAGGCCAAATAGCGCCGCACCGCCTCGTCCAAGTCTTGCAGCCGCGCCTGGTCGACCGCCAAACATGCCAGTGTGTTGCGGTACAGGCGCGGCCCCGCCCCGCGCGATTCCCAGATGGCCTGTGCTGCACGCACCGCCGCGCTGCCCGGCTCCCTGCTGTACGGCGCATCCATGCCCAGCACCACCAGCGCCGTCTCCTGTTCGCCACTCACGTCCTGCCCCGTATGCGCCATCGCATGTACCCGCGCGAAATCGCCATGCCTGCGAATGTCTTCACGCACCCGCCGCGCCGCTTCTTCGGCTACCTTGTCCGGCTCGCGCCGCATCTGCTCCGCACGGTCTTCCGCCAGCTTCGTTACCGTGGGCTGCGTCGAATACCAATAGCGCACGCCGTCCTGGTACAAGTACGTCGCCTGCGCGCTCAACCGGCGCAACGCATCGCCAAACACCGCCGGTGATTCCCCCGGCATCACACACCCCAGCTTGATGCGCCGCTCATCCAGCCCATGATGCGCCGCCGTCACTGTCGGTGCCGACCCAAGATAGATCGTCCGCGCCAGCCGCCGGCACGCCGAAAACCGCCCCACGTTCGGCACTTCCCCATCTATCGCCAGCGGCAGCGAGCCCGGGCCGTCCACATCCCGCTCCAACACCGGCACCCAGTTGTCCGTCAAATACCGCGTCAGTTCCGTCCGCACCCGCTGGTCGTCTATCGGTATCGTACACGGCATGATCAACGCATTCCGGTCGCCCTTCTCCCACAAACTATGGATCACCGCCGCCATCAGCCGCAACACCCCGCGCGTGCGCTGAAACTTTAACAACGTTGACCAATCATTGTACAACCGGTCAAATACCTCCGGATGGATCGGATACGCCGCCCGCATGCGCTGCTCGTACTCCGCTGCCCGGCACTCCGGCGGAAATTCCTCATGCTGCGTCCGGTACAAATCATAATACGCCCGCGCCACCATATCCCGCGCCACAAACTGCTCCCGCCCCACCAGCGGCTCAAACAGCCGCCGCCGCACTATCTCAAACCCCTCCTCCGCACTCGCCGGCCGCCACGATGCCTCCACCCGCCCAATCGCATTCCGCAGCCGCTGCAACGCCACCCGCCCACGCTCCCCCCCACTTCCACATCATCCGCCACACTGTGCGGCGATGCCGATGCATCCGACGCCGGCAGGCTCACCACCAGCAGACACTGTTTCGCCGCCCTCGCCGACTCCGTCAACGCCTGCGCAAACGTAAAATGCGTCTCGAAGCTCCCCCCGGCAGATCGCTGCTGTCGTGCAATTGCCGTGCATACGCCACCCATTCATCTATCAATATCAAACACGGCGCGTGCTCGTTCATCAGCGCCCGCAACGCATCGCCCGGGCTGGTCGCCCGCTCATCATCCGCCTGGATGCGTTTGTATGCTTTCTTCCCGCCCAACTGCCACGCAATCTCTCCCCACAACGTGTGCACCACCGTGCCATCCGGTTTTGTCACCGGATTCCCCGGCGAAATCTTGTTCCCCACGATCACCACCCGCTTCACCCCTTTCGCCGGCAGCAGCCCGCCCGCGTCTTTCACAACCTCTTCGATGCCCGCCAGTTCACTCGCCGGCACCCCCGAAAACAAATGATACAGCGCCAGCATCGAGTGCGTCTTGCCCCCGCCGAAATTCGTCTGCAGTTGCACCACAGGATCACCGCCCGCGCCCGCCAGGCGTTGCAGCGCGCCCGCCAGCCGCCCGCGCAGGCTCTCCGTCACATACGTCCGCCGGAAAAACTCTCCCGCGTCGCGATACTCCGCGCTCCCTTCGCCACTATGCACCTGCCACAGGTCCGCCGCAAATTCCGCCTGCTGATACCGCCCGCTGGCCACATCCTTGTGCGGCGCCACAACCTCCCGCCATGGTTTCAGCTCACCCGTCACGGTGCTCTCTATGGCCGTGCCGGCGCTCTTGCGTTTTTCCGTGCGCAGCTGTTCTTCAAACACCGTGCGCCGCAGCTCCATCTTCAGCTTGCGCACCTCCTCCGCCTCACCGGCCGAAACCGCCGCCAACAGCCGCTCCACCGAGTCAAGCGCCCGGTCGGCATCATCGCTGGAAAACGTTTCCTAGTGCGCCCATCGGTTCCGCACCTCGCGCAGCTCGCTCACCAAACTCCGCTCCGCATGCCCCAGCGTCTGCTTGAAGACGTCATTCCATCCTTCCCACATCAGGCGCAGCAGCGCATTCACATCCCACTGCGCCAGTGCTTTCTTCGCTGCCACGCGGTCGTCACTCACTAAGCGGCGCGCCTCCTCCAGCGCCTCGTCCCCGTACCGGCTGGCCATCTCGCGTTCAATAAACGGCCCCAGCCCGTCCCGCAAAAAATCCAGCCCCTTCCCCACCCGCTCATGATTTGTCAGTGCCATTGTGCGCTTCCTCTGGTTCTCAAACGTTATGCTGTGTCACTCCAGCAACTCGCCGCCATTGTGCGCTTCCTCTGGTTCTCAAACGTTATGCTGTGTCACTCCAGCAACTCGCCTTGCACCATGCCACGGCCTCTCTGCTGCTCATTCGCCAGCCGCTGGATTTCCGGCCAGCTTTGTACCAGCGTGTTGTATGACAACGCTTCTTGCGCGCGCTTCTTGCGCTCGCAAATCGTATACAGCCGGTAGCACAGCTCGCGCGCCGCTTCCGCGTGCACGCCAAGCTGGGCGGCCAGCGCCGCAGCGGCCGTCTCGCCCCCGCGCTCCAACACGCGAATCAGTTGGTGTACCATCTCCCATACCGTCAGGCGCTGGTCGCGTTGCGGCTCCCATTCTGCCTGCAACTCGCCGGGCTTCAGCAGACGCACTTTGCCCGCTTGTGCCTCCACAATGCCGGCCGCCACCATCCCGTTCACACTGGTGTTCTTCGCCTTCGACAGCGTTTCCGCCACGCCAAATTCTCCTTTCTCAAACCCATACTGCGTAAACCACGCCAGCGCCCAGCGGCTGTCGGCATCGAAATCACCTTCCTGCTCGGCCAGCACTTCATCAAGGGTCTGGTTGATCAGCGCAAGGGCATCGCGCACCGTAAGCGGTTTGCCTTCTGCATCACGCACCTTGGCGTAGCGCGTGTAGACGGCCATCCCCGGCCCAATCGCCGCCTGCGCCAAATCCACCGGCGCAATGTTGCTCTTCTGCAACTGCACCAGCGCTGCCGGCAGCTCGGCTTTGAGCGCCGTCAGAAACTCACGCCGCGTGGCACAAGGCGCATCAGCCGGCCGCTTGCGGCATACCAGCACAATGCTCGAGGCAAGAGCAGAGACGTTTTTTTTCAAATTGCCCGTGTACTCGGTCCGCATGGGCCATGTACCCGTGATAGCGAAGCCTGCGTCAATGAGCGCTGCAAGAAAGGTATCCCAGCCGGTACTTAAAACCTCGCCGTTCTTTTCGCTTTCCGTTTGCTTGAATGCGTAATAGATCGTAACAGGGAACGCAGGATGCGCCTGCTCGGCCAGGCGATGCATGGCTTGTGTCATGCCGTCCAAGAAAAACTTTTCGGCCTTGTCCTTGCTGCCATGGCGATACGGTGTGGCCACAAGCTCTTCGGTCTTGGGCACAGCCACGGTTGCAAACAAATCGGGAAAGACTGGTTGCAGTGTCCGCCGCAACCACACGTAGAAAAAGTCAGACAAGTCCGCGTAGCCGATGTTGTCATAGTACGGCGGATCTGTAGATACGATCTTGTCTCTCGAAACGTCCTGTACTGCGGCATCGTCCTGTTTCGCATAACCGGTCCTTAAGGTAGGAGCGGTTAGTAGAAATTTGGCCGCTTGTTCAATACCAGCGAGAAAATTTCCTGAGGAGTTACTGAAAATGTTTGCCTCTGCAAAATCCCATACCATAGGTACGGCTTGCCGCCCAAATGTACTTGTAACCGTATCGCGCCCCGTATGCCATGAGCACAACGTAGACCAGTAGTTCCCCGCTTTGTCAACAGCAAACATCATATAAACTGCGATAAAATCTGCATAATCTTTAGTGTGGTATTGACGCGCCTGGAAATGTGATTCGGCGCTGCGGGTCGATTGGGAACGTCGGCATCCGTGCCGGCACCTTCCGCGCGCCCAGGCCAGCCGCCGCGCCGTATATCCTCGATCACTTTCTCCCGCACCTCCCCCACCAAATCCGCAAACGTCGTCAGCGCCATAAGCTGCCGCGAAGTGAAAAGATCGGCCCACGTAAAAAAACCCTAACCACGACCGCTGACGATATTCGATGTCTCGCGGTTCATGGGTTGATCTGGCTTCCAAGTCGGCTGTGCTTGCTGGGCGATCTGTTCGTGTTCCTCATTTGGCTGCAGATAGACGCGGCCACGCTCGCCTTCAGCAACGATCGCCATAAGACGCGCTCCCATGCGTCCGGCCATGCTTTCCGCTTTATGTATTGTTCTTCAATCGGCGTACCGGACATGATACACCGAAAGTTCGCGCCACGCGCCAACTTGGTGCCACCCTGCACGGCCTCCATGTTTTCCGGTTTGCCTATTTTCACCGTAAACCGATAGCCGTCGCTTTCAATCACCGGCTCGACATACGCTTCCTTCCCCGGCTTGGTCGAGAGCATGAACTTGGTTGTCAGTGGTACATCAATGTGGCTGAACGCCGGATTGGGGCTTTTCACCGTCCGCACCCACAGCCACGCGATCACCGTCAGCTTCTGGCCTGCATACTTTTTCAAATCAGGCCGCTCTTTCACCATCTCGGCCGTAATTTCGATCTTCGGATACAGATGCCCAATGCGCTTTTCGGCTTCATCGCGCATCCACCTGCCATAGTACCGCACATCTTCCGCAAGGCCCTGCGCCCCGCGCCATACGCTGGGAGCGCCGGCATCCGTGCCGGCATCATGCGCAACAGCCGAATGCCCGCCGCACCTCCGCTCCCGTTCGTTTTCTTCTCTTTTCGGCCGCGCCGCGCTCGAGTACCGCCACTCCTCCGCCCGCTCCACCAAGCCACTTTCACCGGATTATTCTCGATGTAGTTCACCGTATTCACGTAATGCCGTTCATCCCGAATAAACCGGTCATGATATTCGCGCTGCCAAAAACTCCCCTTGCGGCCAAGCAGCGCGTTCGCCTTCGTTGCCGTGTACGACTTCCACGAATGCACCACGCTGCTCAGCGGATGGCCGTCACATTGTTGGATGAGCACATGCACATGATTGGGCATGATGCACCACGCCAGCAGGCGGTAGCGTTCGCCATCATCGTGAAGCAGCGCGGCTTCCACCAGCGCCGCAATACGCTCGTCGCGCAAATGGCAGGCGCCATGCCCTCTGTCGAGCCATTCATTGATGCGCTGCTCGCGTTGCGTGTGCCGTTCGTCTTCCGGCAGAGCCGCCAGCTCGTGCTCCCATGCTGCCAGCACTGATGCCGGCAACGCATCAGCCAGCCGGAACGTGACGCTCTGCAGCAAGCCGGGCGCATCACGGTGCGGCACATAGCCGCGGCTGCGCCATTCTGGGGTGGCTGTAGAAGATTGATTGTGCCGGCTGGAAGCCGGCGCTCCCAGCGGCGCTCCCAGCAGACTTGCCCGCGCCTCCGGATTCACCGGCGGCATGTTGGCAAACTTGGGCGGTATCTCAATCATCGCCTTGTTGATCAACACCGCCACGGGATTCAGATCGCTGGCATAGGCTTCCAAGCCCAGCCGTTGCGCTTCGAGCGGCAAGGAACCCCCGCCGGCAAACGGGTCGTGAAACGCCGGCAGTTTGTGCCGGTCAAACAGCTCTTTCGCCCTGGGATGATCAGCATTGCCGGCACATGCCCGCCGCCAGCTCTGCCAAATTTCGTCCCGCGCCGCCTGCAATACTCTTTCGTTGGTGGTGTTCTCCCATTGCACCAGCTCCTTGATCAGGGCAAAGAGCCGCTGGCGTTCCTTGTCTTGTTCCTGCTCGGTGGGAAAAAGTTCCGGACACGATGAGGGATCATCCACCATCTGGGCAAAGATGACGGTGCGCGCCGCCGCCAGCGGCCGCCGCGCCCACCACAAATGCACCGCACGCGGATGCCCTTTTAAGAATGGATTCTTCTCGCGCGCCGCGGCCGCATTGATGGCCTCGAGCGGCAAGGCCACTTCAATAAGTTTTTTGCGTGGTTTTGTCATTTCGCTTTACTCCACGAGTCCATTTTTCTGGAGGGCCGCCCGCCCCGGCAGCCTGATGCGTTGCCCCTCCATTTTTTTGGAGGGCCGCCGGCCCCGGCGGCCTGATGCGCGCGGGGCATGAGGGCAACGAGGCCGTTGCCCCTCCATTTTTCGGTATCGGTATCGCTATCGGTATCGGCAGGGTGGCGCGCGCGTGGCGTGCGGACGCGAGGATTGCGTCTCCTCAAGGGGGAGAGCGGGAGGGCGGCATGAGTGTAAGTGAGGTTAATGCCGGCAGGGATGCCAGCGCTCCCAGCGGGGCGCGCCCAGCCGGCGCGCTCCGTCAATTGTGTGCTACTTTATGCGCAAATCATGCGAGAAATTCGCCCGGCTGTTGAGTATTATGGTGCTTTGTGACGAAGAGTAGAAGTTGACAAAGAGAACCAGAGCAAGACCGGACGCAGAATTGAGTGTATGAACAACGTTTATCATTTCGATGACGCGCGGCGCAGCATTGTTATCACCAGGCAGGACCTGCCCGCGCCGTGGATCAACTATTTGTCGAACGGCCATCTGCATGCGTTCGTCTCGCAGGCGGGCGGCGGCTGTCTGTGGTGGCAGAGCCCGCTGTTGTTCCGCCTTACACGCTATCGTTTGCAGCATCTGCCGATGGACACGCCGGGGTTCTATCTGTATGTGCGCGAGCAGGACGGCGCGATTTGGTCGCCCACGTTGCGGCCGTGCGCCACGCCGGTGGACGAGCGCCGCAGCGAGCACCGCCCGGGCATCAGCACGTTTGCCGCGCGGCGCGGCACTCTGCGCGTGGAACTCGCGCTGTTTATCCCGCCTGATGAGCACACACTGGTCTGGGATGTCACCGTGTACAATGACGGCACGCGCGCCTGCGCCGTTGATCTCTTCGCCTACGCCGAATTCGGCATGCTGGACTGGAAGCAGGACACCGATTGGGAGTATTATGTGCGGCACAATTTGAATGTGTGGCTGGATGAGCCGGGGCAGGCGGTGGTGTACCTCTATCATCATCACTATCATCCGCGGATTATGGACGCGCCGCTGGTCTGGCTGGGCGCGGCGGCGCCGGTGGTATCGTTCTGCGGCGATCGCGATGCGTTTATCGGTCCTTACGGCGACGAGGGCCGGCCGGCTGGCGTGCAGCGCAACCGTCTCGGCAACGAAGCGATTGCCTGCGGCGAACCGTGCGCGGCCGTGCAGACGCCGCTGGAGGTGCCGCCCGGCGGCAGGGTGCGCACGGCGTATTTTCTGGGCGCGACGGCGGCGGCGCTGCCGCACTGGCCGGATGCGCTCGGCCGGATGCGCGCGACGCTCGCCGCGTTGCGCCAGCCGGGCCGCGTTGACGCGCTGCGTGCGCGCCTCGGGCGCTGGTGGGACGAGCATCTGGATGTGTTCCATGCCGCGCTGCCCGACGCTGACTGCGCACGCATGATCAACATCTGGAACCCGGTGCAGTCGGTGCACACCGGCCGCTACTCGCGCTCGTTCAGCTCGCAGGCCTCGGGCGTGCGCGGCATGGGCTTCCGCGACACGTGCCAGGACATGCTGGCCATTGCCTATCGCAAACCGGCATGGGCGCGCGCGACGCTGCTGTATCTGCTCAGCCAGCAACTGCCTGACGGCCGCACTGTGCACGAGTGCTTCCCCGGGCAGCAGCGCGCGCCCGATCCGCACGTGCACATTGACGACCCGCTCTGGCTGCCGATGCTCGCGTATGCCGTGCTGGCGGAGACGGGCGAGCTGGCGCTGCTTGACTGCGCGGTGCCGTATCTCGGCGCGGATGGCCGGCCGGCGGGCACAGCCACGGTGTGGGAGCACCTGCTGGCCGTGACTGATTTTATTGAAGCGCATCTCGGCGAACATGGGCTGCCGTTGATCCTGTTGGGCGACTGGAATGACAGCATCCGCGCGTTCGCCACGCCGGCGCGCGGCGAATCCATGTTCGCCGCGCAGCAGTATGTGTATATTTTGGGCCAGTTGCGCGCGATGGCGGAGCTGCGCGGCGAGAGTGAGACAGCGCGGCGGCTGGCGGCGCTGCGCGACAAACAGATGCAGGCCATGCTCGCCTGCGGCTGGGACGGCGCGTGGTGGCGCCGCGGTTTTGACAAGGACGGCAACGCGATTGGCTCCGCCGCCTGCGCCCACGGCAAAATCTGGATCAATGCGCAGAGCTGGGCTGTCATCGCCGGCGTGGGCAGTCGCGCGCAACACGAGCGCGCCATGCAGTCGGTCTATGAGATGCTCAACACTGATTTCGGTCTGAAAAAGCTGCATCCCAGTTTTCCGTCGTGGCCAGACGTGGCCCGGCCGTACAGCGGCTATTCACCGGGCTGCGGCGAGAATGGCGCGGTCTTCTGCCACGCCAATACATGGGCGATCATCGCCGAAGCGCTGCTGGGCAATGCTGAACGCGCGTGGCAGTATTACCGGCAGCTCGTGCCGCATCTGGCGCTGCACAAGGCCGGCCTCGAACGCTATCAGGCCGAACCGTATGCGTATGTAAGCAACATTGTCGGGCCTGAAAACAACAAGTACGGCTGGGCGAATGTGACGCAGGTCACCGGCACGGCCGCGTAGATGGACATCGCGGCGACGCAATATTTGCTCGGCCTGCGGCCTGAACTGGCGGGCTTGCGCATAGCGCCGCAAGTGCCAGACGGCTGGCCCGGCTTCAGCGCCAGCCGCCACTACCGCGGGTGCCGGCTCTCTATCGAAGTGCGGCGCGCCCGCGCGGGCGAGCCGCCCGGCGTGACGCTTGACGGCCGCGTGCTGGAGGACAATCTCGTGCCCGCCGCCGCGCTGCACGGCCGTGCGGCGGCGCGCGTGGTCTGCATACTAGCCTGAAGCACGGCGCGGATGTGTCCAGCGTGACCGCTGACTTCACCCGGTGGCGCGACACGCAAGCATTTTGTGCTATTTCCTGCGAAGTTTGTGCGAGTATTGCGGCGCGAGTTTTGGTATTATCAACCGCAAATGAACGATTACTTTGCTGAGATTGCTGCGCATCATGCCGAACTCAAGCGCGAGCTGGTGACGCCGCAGCCGCTGCCGAAAGGCACGCTACGGTTGCCACGCCATGCGGATCCCCGCGCGACGTTTCGCCCGCCGGCCGATATCGCCACGCCCGCGGAGCTGCGCCGCGCCTTGCGGCGCGAACGCGCGCGCATGCGGCCGTTCATGGCCAATCTCGCGCCGGTGCCCGCGCCGACACGCCGGCACATCGCCGTGCACGAGTTCCAATGGCGCATGGAAACCGCCGCCGACCGGCGCGACCTCAGCCGCATCGCGCGTGGCGAGGGCGCATGGCAGCGCGTGCGCATTCCGCACTACGGCGGGCCGATCGGCCGCGCCGCGGCGTGGTACCGCGCCGTAGTGGAGCTGCCGGCTGCGTTGCACGAGCTGGGCGCGTTGTTTTTCCGCTGCGAAGGCGCCGATTACAAGGCGCAGGTGTATCTCAACGGCGTCTGCGTCGGCACGCACGAAGGCTTCTTCGCGCCCTTTGAATGCGATCTCACCGGCGTGGCGCGCCGCGGCCGCAATCTGCTGGCCATCCGCCTCGAAAATGACGCCGTGTGCCAGGGCAATCATTTTCAAGGCCAAGCCATTGACGGCGACAAAATTTACGCGGCGACCGGTCTTGGCTGGGACGACCCGGAGCTCGGCTGGCACCATTGCCCGCCCGGCATGGGCATTTATGGCGCCGTGCGCATCGAGGCGCGCCCGGCGTTGTTCATTCATGACCTGTGGGTGCGGCCGTTGCCGGAGCAGCAGCGCGCAGAGCTCCGGCTCGAAGTTTTCAACACGCAGGTCAGCAACATTGTGCCGCAGGTTACGTATGCGATTTTCGGGCAGAATTTTCGCGCAACCGTGTGCCGGGACCGCACCGCGGAAGCACTCCCGCTCGCCGGCCCGGGCATCAGCTATTACACCATTCCGGTTGACATGCCGCGCCATCGCCGCTGGGAGCCCGGCACGCCGTGGCTGTACCAGGCGCAGGTGACGGTCGCCGACCCAGCCACGCAACAGGGCGACACGCGCGTGCAGCAGTTCGGCATGCGCAGCTTCCGGCAGGACACAACGCACGTGCCGCGCGGCCGCTTGTTCTTAAATGGCCGTTCGATCCGCCTGCGCGGCGCCAACACCATGGGGCACGAACAGCAATGTGTGCTGCGCGGCGACATGGCGCAGTTGCGCGATGACCTCCTGCTGGCCAAGCTCTGCAACATAAATTTCCTGCGCCTGACGCAACGGCCGGTGCAACGCGAAATTTATGACATGTGCGACAAACTCGGCGTGATGACGCAGACCGACTTGCCGCTGTTCTCGTATCTGCGCCGCAATCAGTTTGCCGAGGCGGTGCGCCAGGCCGGCGAAATGGAGCGGCATGTGCGCGGGCATGCCTGCAACATCATGGTCACATTCATCAACGAGCCATTTCCCGACGCATGGCGCGCGGTACAACACCGCAATTTGTCGCGCGCCGAGCTGCTGCAGTTTTTCCAGGCCGCCGCCGCGCAGGTCCTTGTGTGCAATCCCGACCGGGTCATCAAACCGGCACACGGCGACTACGACCCGCCGTGCGCGGGCTTGCCGGATTATCATTGTCACACATTGTGGTATGTCGGCCACATGATTTGCGTTGGCCGCCTGCACGCGGGCTATTGGGCGCCGGTCAAGAAGGGCTGGTTGTATAGCTGCGGCGAATTCGGCGCCGAGGGGCTGGACGATGCCGGTTTGATGCGGCGGCGCTATCCGCCCGCATGGCTGCCACAGTCGCCTGCCGAAGAACGCACGTGGACGCCGGCGCGCATCAAAATGGCGCAGACCGGCAACATGTCCCATGTCTGGTTTGACCGGCCACAGCGCCTGCGCGACTGGGTGCGCCTGAGCCAAGACTATCAGGCCTGGGCCGTGCGCTTCCAAACCGAGGCGCTGCGCCGCGACCCACGCATGATCAGCTTCGCCCTGCATTTGTTGATTGACGCATTTCCCGCCGGCTGGATGAAGGCTGTCATGGATTGCGAGCGGCGGCCGAAGCCGGCCTATTTCGCGTATCGCCGTGCGCTGGCGCCTCTGGCCGTGCAGGTGCGCGCCGACCGCTGGGCATGGTACGGTGGCGAGACGCTGCGCGCCGATGCCTGGGTGTGCAACGACACGCACGACGTGCCGCAGGGCGCGCGCCTGGCCGTGCAGTTCGAGCGTGCCGGCGTCGTCGTGTATGCCAACAAAGCCCCCGCGCGCGTGCGGCCCGATGATGTCGTCTGCCAGGGTGAGTTCACCTATGCGCTGCCGCATGTGACGGCGCGCGAGCACTGGACCTGCCGCATCGCCCTGCGCGACGCGCGCGGCCGCATTCTCGCCTGCCACGACCTGCCGTTCGATGTGTTCCCGCCGCCGCCCAACGAGACAAGCGGCCTGACTGCAGTAGTGCTCGCCGCGCCGGGCAACGGCACGGCCAGCGCGCTGTGCGACGCGCTTGGCCTGCGGCGCCTGCCGTGGTCTGCGCTTGACCGCGCCGATGTGATCCTGCTCGAACACTGGCCGGATGACCAGCGCGCCGCCGCCATCGCGCACGCCGTCAAGGGCGGCGCATGCGCCCTGCTGCTCGACCTCGCCCCCGGCACCTATGGCATCGCCGATACGCAGGTCACTATCGAAAAATGTGACATGAATGAAGGCTTTTACTTCGTTTCACGCGCCACCGGCCATCCGCTGGTGCACGGCTTTCTGCCGCGCGATTTCTGGCTGTGGACGGATGAACACACCGGTTTGTTCGCGCCGCTGATCTACCGCGTGGCCACCGCGCCTGGCTGGGCGCCCGTGCTCACCACCGGCAACGGCGGCTGGGGCCGCCCGTGGACGGCGGCGCTCGCCGCGGCCGAACTGCGCGATGGCCGCGGTGTCTGGCGTCTCGTCCAACTCCGCCTGCGCGGCCGCCTGCGCCTCAACCCCATCGCCCATATCTTCGCGCGCCGCCTGGTTCTCTACTGAATGATTCCAGGAGTGCACTCATTGCTTCTGTCCCTTACGTCCCTTATGTCCCTTTCCCAAACCACCGCCCACGCGTTGTCAAAATTCAGTTAAAATGTCCTATGCTACGTTCAAAAGAAATCTCCTCATGTCATAGCATACGCTTCTCACCAAAAACAGCGAGCAGCGCACATCAAAGAGCAGACAAGCATGCGTACACAAGAAGTGGATAGGTGGTATGTAGTGCGGGAAGTGATGGAAGGCAAACCGAGGCAGAGGGAGGCGGGACGGCTGTTAGGGAAGCGCACGCGGCAGATACGGCGGCTGGTGGCACGCGTGCGGAAAGAAGGAAAACGCGGGGTGATGCATGGGCTGAAGGGGCGGGCATCAGCGCGG
>Ga0308414_1001383_pt1 | contig 15872 bp, 11 predicted proteins | sample HotsprSampleOS50_FD_205667 | JGI IMG/M metagenome (GOLD analysis project Ga0308414, IMG submission 205667) | Hot spring phototrophic mat microbial communities from Octopus Spring, Yellowstone National Park, Wyoming, United States - 20090730_OS50 ... | reverse complement strand
AATATTCTCAGGTGGCTCGCGGTAAAAACCGTTGTCATTCAAATTGAGAATTAAAAGCTCGCCAAGGCGCCGCCAATCTTCAGGAATTGGCTGGAGGCGGAGCTGCCATAGCAAATGCTCATGCAAGGTCTCTGGCCTGCTCAACACGCCTTCAATAAATTTCTGTTTGGCATCCGCGTCCTTAAAGCCCGAGTTGAGATAACCAGCATCTGAACTTTCAGCAAAATAACTCTCTTCTTCCTGTTCGTCTGTGTTTTCGTTATAGGCCTCCTCTGCCTTTTCGTCTATAATTTCTAAGGCAGGATTCCTCTCTACTTCCTCCTGAATGGCTTGTTTCAGCTCTGGCAGGGGCATAGCCATAATCTTTATTATCTGCAAGAGCTGAGGCGTCAATTTAAGCTTTTGGATCTGGCGTAACTCGTTCCTTTGATCCTGCACGCTATTCCCTTTCTTAAATAATATTATCCTAAAAATAAGGCTTTTTTTCCAGTCCTTCTTAAGCCCTTTTTTAAGCCCAAGGCCAGGCTCTTTGTTAGTGCATTCTAAAGTCTTCACCAAGATAGATCGTACGAGCTATTTCGCTTTGGAGGAGTTCTTCACGGCTACCACTGGTGACAATCTCCCCCAAATTGATAATATAAGAGCGCTGGGTTATCTCTAGCGTGTAGTGAACACTATGATCAGTAATCAAAATCCCAATCTCTTTATTCGCAAGGCTCGCAACAATTTTTTTTATCTCCGAGACCGCAATAGGATCTATCCCCGCAAATGGCTCATCCAGTAAAAGAAACTTTGGTTCAATCGCCAAGGCCCGTGCAATCTCGGTCCGTCGCCGTTCACCACCAGAGAGGGTAAAGGCCTTTTGCTTACGCAGATGTTTGATTCCTAACTCCTCAAGCAATTCTTCCAGGCGTTGTTTCTTTTGAGAAGAGCTTAGATCGGAACGCATTTCCAAAACGGCCTTGATATTATCTTCCACAGATAATTTTCTAAAGACAGATGCCTCTTGAGGAAGATAAGCAATACCAGCGCGGGCCCGCTTATACATCGGTTGCTGGGAAATATCTTTTTGGTTCAAAAAGATATGTCCACTAGTGGGTTTAATAAAACCTACTATCATATAAAAGATAGTGGTTTTACCAGCGCCATTAGGGCCTAAAAGCCCAACAATCTCCCCTCTTTCCATAGAAAAGCTTACGCCCTTGACAACAGTCTTTTTACCAAATTTTTTGACCAGGCCTTTGACTTCTAAGGTTGTCAATCTCTGACCTCCGGTTTGGGGCTCAGGGACGATTTTTTACTGCTCGTTTTCTCCTCGCTAGTTATCTCTCCCTCGACATTGTTTTCAAGTCTAACCTCCTCATTTTTAAGATCGATAATAATCTTCTGAGCGCGATATTGATCGCCCTTCCACCAGACCACAGGCATTCCACTTAATTCAAGGAGTTCCTGCTGGCGCAGGTATTTGGCAAACTCAGCCCGGCAGGACATATCTTTTTTTAAAATACGTACACCTATTTGGATAATAATCAGATCCTCCTCTTCGCGGCTTTCGAGAAAACCGCCTTTGACTACTACTTCATTCTTGCGATCAACCATCACAGCATTGCCACGAATGCGCGCAATTTTTTTATTTCGCTCATAGAGCAACTTGTCACAGGTCACCTCGATCCCGCGCTCTGTGTTTATCAAGTGCACATGGCCTCGGCATTCCACATAGTTTGATTTTTCACCAAAGATTTCGATCTCATCTGCAGTGATAGTATTTTTATCAGAGACAACCCGAGCATGACCTGAAAGAAGGGTGTGCTCCTTGCCCTTAGTATAGATGCTTTTTACTTTATCGCCCGAAAAATAGAACTGATCAGCTACCAGATTTACAAGCCCTAGCAGCCAGAGGGCGAGGATAAGGCTAAATTTATTTCTCTTTGTCGGAGTTTTCTTCATCAAAGAAATACCTGCCATAGACTGGTCCTTCATAGGAAAGGGTTCGCCTTCGTCCATCACTAATAAAATAGGAACCCTGAATAAAAGAGCCATCGTCTTTTGTAATCTTAACAATCTTGCCTGAGTTGCTTGTTAGGAGCTTGGCTTTACTATCCCATTGGAGGTCATCAGCATAAAAGGTGATCTTTTCAGAATATATATAAAAGATGATATTTCCCTCGATCTCGGCATTTTCTGTTTCATTATAAATGATAGCCTTATCTGCCTGGCCTTCTAAAGAAGGCTTGCCATCCGAGTTATATTTAATAAAACGCACACCCTTAAGAACAGTAATCTTTTTTTTGTTGAAAAGTTGGGCCGTCTGGGCTTCCAACTGAAAAGTAAGTCTTGTACCCTCTACTGAGGTATGAATGAAGTTCTTAAAACTAAGTTGGGGAATAGATTCGGCTAATTCATTAACTTCCGCGTTCTCTCTGTAATCAAGACTACAGGCAAAGACCAGGGCTGCAACTAAGAGCATTAGCTTAAAGCCGCGCATACTTAATACATTCTCCCACAAAGCTTTTAAATAACGGATGGGGCAATTCAGGTTTTGATTTATATTCGGGGTGAAACTGAACCCCAATTCCAAAGGGATGGTCGAGCCATTCTACTGTTTCAACAAGCTTGCCATCTAATGTTGTCCCAGTAATAATTAGCCCATTCCTCTCCAAAACTTCACAGTAGCGGCTGGTTACTTCATAACGATGGCGATGCCGTTCTTCAATTATTTCACTGCCATAGATTTTGCGGATAAGAGAATTTTCTTTTAATTTAGTTTTACTAGCTCCCAAACGCATAGTTCCGCCCAGCATACTGATATTCTCCTGTTCCTCCAAAAGACTTATAACGGGATCCTTACATTGGGGATTAAACTCAGTTGAATTGGCGTCTTTTAAGCCTAGGACATGGCGGGCAAACTCGATTACCATAATTTGCATTCCCAGACAAATGCCAAAATAGGGGATCCCTTGCTCACGCGCAAGTCTTGCGGCAATAATCATCCCTGAGGTTCCCCGGACCCCAAAACCACCGGGGATTAATATACCGTCAATAGTCTTAAGCCAGGAGTTGTCATCAACAGCATCGACAAGCTGGGAGTCAATTTTTACAATCTTGACATTTATCCCGTGAGCAATCCCACCGTGGACCAACGCCTCAAAGATTGATTTATAAGAGTCATGCAGATCTAAATACTTTCCAACAATTCCAATGCGGACTGATTTCTGAGCACTACAATAGGAAGTGATCATCTTTTCCCATAATTTTATCCGTTTATTATGAGTGGAGGGTTTAAGCCCTAGCTTGGCAAGCACAATTAAATCTAGATTCTGCTTGGCAAAAATTATAGGGATTTCATAAATAGAGGTCTTGACATTATAAGCAGAGATAACAGCCTCAGGGGCTACATTGGTAAAAAGAGCAATCTTTTGCTTTAATTTTTGATCGAGAATCTGTTCACAGCGGCAAAGCAAAATATCAGGTTGGATACCCAATTCTAAAAGCTCTTTCACAGAGTGCTGGGTAGGCTTGGTCTTAAGTTCACCACCTGACACAGCAGGTACAAGGGTTAGATGTATATAGAGGACATTTTCTTTACCAAAGTCATGGAGAAACTGACGTGCCGCCTCAATAAATGGCACAGATTCAATATCTCCTACTGTGCCGCCAATTTCTACTATTACAATATCGACATTATTCTTTTCTGCCACACGGCAAATGCGCTGCTTGATTTCGTCGGTGATATGTGGGATTACCTGAACTGTCTGCCCTAGATATTTGCCCTCGCGTTCTTTGCGGACAACTTCCTGATAGATTTGGCCGGTGGTAATTGAATTATCGCGTGTAAGAAGAGAATTAGTGAAGCGCGCGTAGTTCCCCAAATCGAGGTCGGTCTCTGCCCCATCATCTGTAACATATACCTCACCATGCTGATAAGGGTTCATAGTCCCCGCATCCACATTGAGATAGGGATCAATCTTTACTAAAGATATATTATAGCCATGCCCTTCTAGCAAATTAGCTAAAGATGAAGCTGCCACCCCTTTGCCCAGGCTGGAACAGACACCACCGCTAATAAAAACATATTTAGCCATCTTGTGTTCTATTATTTACCTGAAGCCTTTATTCTGTCAACTCAAGGTCTCTCCCATGCTTTGCTAAAAGATTATTTTTTTTTGCCAAAGCTGATTTAGAACAAATGAATACTGCTCTTTAATGCATGCTGAAAATAAGATAAGTGTAGCCATACATACGCAAGAGCTTTTGACTAAAAAGGCAAGAGATACGATTGACTTAGCATTTAAAAAGATTATCCTTTCTTTATGCGCAGTCAAAAAAAATGTTATAGGAATAAGGCTTTAAGAGGAAAGACTAAGGGCAATCTGCAGGCCGAACTGATTGCTGTAGGCAGTGAGCTCTTAAGGGGCCAAGAGTTTGACACCAACTCTTCCTATCTCTCCCAAAGACTCTTCCATGAGGGGATCGAGGTCTCTTTTATAACCTGGGTCCCTGATAAGAAAAATGCCATCCAAGAGGCTTTAAAGGTGGCAGCTAGCCGTTGCCAACTGATTATCTTAAGTGGGGGACTGGGTCCTACGGCTCGTGACCTCACCAGAGAGGCAATTGCTAGTTTTTCAGGGCAGGGGTTAAAACTTAATCCCTGGGTTTTACAGTCAATTGAAAGATTTTTTACAAGCCGCGGCCTTGCTATGCCTTCCTCTAATCAGCAGCAGGCCTATTTCCCCTATCAGGCCCTTGTTCTTGAGAATCCAGTTGGCACAGCCCCTGGTTTTATCGTTGAAGGTAAAAATATTCTTATTGCCCTGCCCGGCGTTCCACATGAACTTAAATTGATGTTTGAAAACTCAGTCCTCTCCTATTTAAGAAAAAAATTGAAGAAAAAGAGGGACTACCTGATTTTTAAGACCATAAAGCTTGTGGGCCTGCCAGAATCAGAGGTGGCCACGAGGCTAAGAGACCTTTTTTCAGAGTGCACAAATCCCAGGTTGGGTATCTTTGCCAAGACTGAAGAAATCCAACTCTGTCTTAAAGCCAAGGCCAAAAACCCCAAACAAGCCCAGATGATTAATGAAAGAGTTGCTGGGCTCATCTATCAAAGGCTTGGTGACTATATCTACGGCGAGGACGAAGAGAGTTTAGAGGAACTCGTTGGACAGGAGCTAAAGAGACATGGGCTTACCTTTGCCTGCGCTGAATCATGCACTTCCGGATTGCTTGCTGGCCGCATTACGCGGGTTGCAGGAAGCTCTGCCTATTTTTTGGGCGGGGTTGTAAGTTATTCTAATGAAAGCAAACAGCGATTATTAGGTGTTTCCCCTAGGCTTATTGCTAAATTTGGGGCTGTGAGTGCCGAATGCGCCAGGGCCATGGCCCTGGGCTGCTTGCATAGATTTAAGGCTCAGACAGCTCTGGCTTTGACAGGGATTGCCGGCCCAGGTGGTGGCAGCCCGGAAAAGCCAGTAGGGCTTGTCTATGAGGCTCTGGCATTTAGAGGAAAGATCAGGGTGACAGAGAATATCTTTTTAGGTGAGCGGGAACAAATCCGCCAGAAGGCAGTCCAATTTGCACTTTTTAGCCTCTTGAAGGCTTTAAAGAGTTTAAAGAGTTAATATACCCTTGGCAATAAAATAAAAGAGGTTTATTTTATAAAAAAATTATAAGGAGGAGAAGATTCATGCGCCTTATGAGTACGCGCGGACAGGTAAAAGAGATAGGTTTTCAAGAGGCCCTCTTTCAGGGCTTAGCCCCTGATGGCGGGCTCTATCACCCTGTTGAGGTAAAGGATGCCCGCGCAATCTTCGAACGCCTTAAGCCCACAGCTAGTTTTAACGAAGTGGCTGAGGAGCTTGCAAAGCTGTGGCTTTTGGATGAATGGGAAGAGACAAGCCTTAAGAGGATTGTCGAGCGAGCCTTTAGTTTTAGTCCCCAGCTCAAGGAAGTAGGCGACTATATCTATCTTTTAGAGCTGTTTACTGGCCCTTCCCTTGCCTTTAAGGATTTTGGGGCCTGTTTTTTAGCTGCCTGTATGGAAGAAATTCTTGCTTCAAGAAATAGGAAAGCGATAATTCTTGTAGCTACCTCGGGTGATACGGGTAGCGCGGTAGCGCGGGCTTTTTATGGAAAAAAGAACATCGATGTGGTCATCCTCTATCCCTCGGGGCGGGTTAGCTTTTTACAGGAAAAGCAATTGACCACCGTCGGCGGCAATGTCTTTACCCTGGAGGTAAAGGGGTCCTTTGATGACTGCCAGCGGATGGTGAAAGAGGCCTTTATAGATGACGAATTAAAGTCAAGCCTGACTCTGACTTCCGCTAATTCCATAAATATTGGAAGGCTCTTCCCTCAGGCCTTTTATTATATTTATGGCTTTCTACCTTTTAAAGGCCAGGTCCCTGATGTGGTCTTCTGTGTCCCCAGTGGCAACTTTGGCAATCTTACAGCCGGGGTCTATGCCTGGTGTTGGGGATTGCCGGTTAGCCAGTTTATTGCTGCTACTAATATTAATGACGTTGTCCCGCAGTATCTAAAGACAGCTGTGTATCAGCCTCGTCCCTCTTTACAGACTCTCTCAAATGCCATGGATGTAGGCAATCCCAGTAATTTTGAACGGCTCTTGGCTATCTTTAACAATAAGCATCAGGCTATGGCCGATCTCCTATGGGGTGAAGTAGTTACAGATAGTGAAACACGTAAGACTATCAGCGAAGTTTATCACAGCCACAAGGTATTTTTAGACCCCCACACCGCAGTTGGCTACTTGGCGGCAAAACGCTATCTAGCAAAGCACCAACACCGACCGCCGATAGTTATTGTCTTGGCCACAGCCCATCCGGCTAAGTTCAGCGAAATAGTGGAAGAGGTCACGGGCACAAAGCCTCCTTTACCACCCGCCTTGGCCGAGGCTCTAGCCTTGCCTAAGCGTTCGCTTATGATAGACAATAATCTTGCTGCATTAAAAGACTTTCTTCTAAAGCGTTTTGCCTAAAGGCGGGCTCTCGTAATTGCCAGGTTTTAAGCTGGATTGATGCCAATAGTTGAGATTGTCAAGCTGTTGCGGGCTGTGCTACTTTGAAGTAAGATTTTTTATTTTAAGGAAATGGAGGAGGAGTCTATGTTAAAAATAAAGGCTTTGGCCTTTGGTCTGCTCTTACTGCTTTTTATTGGTTGCGATCCCGATGCTGGTATACCTTCCCTTTATAAACACTATGAGGGAATTTTTGAGATTGGGGCGGCGATTGAACCTGAGCAGTTTGAGCGTGGTGGTAAGGAGAAGGCCCTTTTAGTTGACCACTTTTCCAGTGTAACCCCAGAGAATGTGATGAAGTGGATCTCCATTCATCCCGAGGAGGATAAATGGAACTTTGGTCCAGCTGACAGGCTGGTAGAGTTTGCGTTAAAAGAGGGCAAGAAGATTCGCGGCCACTGTCTGATTTGGCACCATCCTGATCAAGTAGCCGACTGGATGTTTACCGATGAAAGTGGTAATCCAGCCTCCCGTGAGTTAATGCTTAAGCGTATGGAAAAACACATTAAAACGGTAGTCGGCCGTTATAAAGGAAAGGTCTATGCCTGGGATGTAGTCAACGAACCGATTGATACTAAGACGGATGACCAGTTGCGCCATACCAAATGGTATGAACTCATTGGCCCCGATTATATTGAATATGCCTTTCGTTTTGCCCATGAGGCAGATCCTGATGCCCTTCTCTTTATCAATGAAGACAATACCCAGGAAACCAAGCAGATGAATGCCTTAATCAAGCTTATTTCGAATTTAAAGGCCAAGGGTGTCCCGATCCATGGCCTTGGAATGGAGATGCATATTACGATTGCGCGGCCGACGATCGAGGCCATTGAGAAGTCTATTCAAAAATATCGTGAATTGGGGATAGTCCTCCATGTGACCGAGCTTGATATGTCTCTTTATGCGCAGGAGTTTGAGACCCTGACTGAACCCCCTGCTGCTTATCTCATCCATCAGGCCCATCGCTATAAAGAGCTTTTTAATGTTTTTGTGAAGAATAAGGACCTTATCAAAAATGTAACCTTCTGGGGCTATCATGATGGGCACACCTGGCTCAGGCATTTCCCCAAGGAGCGGTTGGACTGGCCTCTGCTCTTTGATGATAAATTTAAAGTCAAATATGCCTACTGGGCCTTAGTCAAACCAGAGTCATTACCCGCCGATGACGCCTGGACCCAAAAGAAAAAACCAGCTCAGGTATATAGTGCTTCCAAGGGGACTCCCAAAATTGATGGTGAGGTCGATGCCATCTGGAGTAAGGCGCCCGAAGTTTCAACGGAGGTCTTTGCCTTAGGCTCAAGTGGAGCTAAGGCCAAGGTACGCCTTCTGTGGGACCCCAATTCTATCTATGTCCTGGCTGAGATCACTGATCCAGTGTTAAGCGATAAGGCCTCCCAGGCCCATGAAAAAGACTCCTTTGAGGTTTTTATTGATGAAAATAATGGCAAGACATCAAGCTTTGAAGAGGATGACTACCAGTTAAGGGTGAATTATAAGAATGCCAAATCATGGCTCGGCTCAATAAAAGAGAATGATTTTACGAGTGCCGTCAAGATAACGGATACGGGCTATCGCGTGGAAATAGCTATCAAGCTTAAGACTATTAAAGCCACTGGCGGTAGCCAGCTGGGGCTGGAATTACAGGTCAACGATGACAACGGGGCTGGTAAGCGAACTGCGATCACCAAATGGAACGATCCAACTAACGAATCATGGCGTGATCCATCCGGCTGGGGTATCCTTGAACTTGTTGAATAAGTGAGGGCCTCGCTGTAGCGGGGCCTCTTTTATTTATCTATATTTAACTTAAAGCAAGGAGCATACTTTATTAATGTTGAATCAGCTAACTCCTCAAGAAATGGCCTGTAGAGTAAAAATTAGGGCCTTGATCTTTGATATGGACGGCCTTCTATTTGATACAGAGCGCATCTCAATTCCTGCTTGGCAGGAGGCCGGCCAGGAGTTTGGCTATACTATCCCAACGAGTCTGGTTCTTAAGACTATCGGCATGGATAAGCGAGCTACCAGGGAGGTCCATTTAAACTATTTTGGAAAGGATTATCCCTTTGACGAGATCAATTTAATTAAAAAGGAAAGGCTTAAGCAATATATTGAAAAGTATGGCCTGCCACGCAAAGAAGGCGTTAGTGAGATTTTGCAACTAGTCAAGGAGCTCAGATTAAAAAGCGCTTTAGCCACATCCTCTTCCAGGCAGATGACCAATTACCTTTTAACTAAGGCCAACCTAAATGATTTTTTTGATGTAGTCATCTGTGGGGATGAAGTAACTAGGGTCAAACCGGATCCAGAGATATTCTTAAAAGCAGCCACGTACTTAGGGGTGTTAACAGAGGAGTGCCTTGTTCTTGAGGATTCACCCAATGGGATCCGTGCTGCTTGGGAAGCAGGCATGCTTGCTGTGCTTGTGCCCGATCTAAGGGAAATTCCGCCAGAAGTGGAAAGGCTGGCTTTTCAAAAGATGACCTCTTTAGTTGAAGTTACCCACTGGCTAAAGGCTAAGCTAAAAAACGAGGAAATCCTTTAGTAAACCCATTTTTAGAATTTGGCTGGCAGGCGGAGGCGATAAATCTTTTGGTCTTCGTATTCCCCAGAAGGAGCAAAGCATTCAGCTAAGGCGGGGCTAAGTTCTTCAAAGAGCTCCGCAGCCAGATAAAAATTACCTGCTTTGGCAAAATTACCTAAAATATGGGAAAGTAGATTGATAGAGTCAGATATGATGCGGCCGGTTTTCCCACGTTCCTGATAAACGGTCTTGCCTTTAAGGAGGACAAGGCGATAGGATAAGAGGAGCTTGAACTGGGCTAGGTCAACACTGAGGATCCGCCGCCATAAAAGAAAGCGGATGCAGCTGGCAACTACAGGCTGGATTCCTTTCGAGAGGGGGAAAAGTACAATTCCCCCAAAATCCTTCCAGATCCACAGCCTCCCCTTGAAAGGGGCAAAAAACTGATCAAGGGCGTTTTGGAAATAGCTAATAATCTGCTTGAGGTGTTGATTATCAAAGCGGGCTTGGAGGTCCTTAGCCCCATCGAGTTCAACAGCCAGCATTCCAAAGCTATACTCGTGGCCTGGTTGGACATCGTGCCAGTCGAGGGCCGCCGGAGTCAGTTCTTGGCCTTGGGACTTCGGAGGAGCATCTTTCGTTTTACCCCGGGGCGGTAGTAATTTGAAGAGCTCCTGCCAGCGCTTCGCCTTAAGACCGAGCTTAACTTGTTGCGGCCCCAGATAATCGCTTAAACCCTGGAGAAAAAAGAGGCTTGGATCAAGGACAAAGCCTTTAGCATCGTAGATTCCAACCCAGGTCTTAGACCCATAGGTCTTGACAAGCTCCTTAAGCTTTTGGAGACTAAAAGCAGCAGCATCCAGGTAGATCATGACTTGGTTTAAAGCCTTCTTGCTTGTAAGGGTGGACGGCGGAGAGATTGTCAGTGGTAGATGCAGCTTAGTATCAAGCTCCTTAAAACAAGAGGGCAATTTAGGAGTTTTACTTAAAAAAAGGATTTCCATGCTCAGATTAACTCAATTCTACTGAATAACAAGCTAGCCCATAGGGATTGCGCTCAGGAAGGGGACTAAAGAGATCGGCAACGCGTTTGTCGACGGCAATGAGAACCTTATTACTGATGCTACAAGAATTGGGCTTGGTATAGCGGTTTTCAATCTCCTTGATTTCTTTAATAGGTTCACTCTTGTGGAGAGATTCCATCTCAGAGGTATAGATATGCCGGCCGGCGTGGATAGCAAAACGGGCTAAAAGTGGCGCACTAAGAGGACAGGCTGTGTGATTGTAGACAAGGAGTTCGACAAGAATTTCATGTGCACTTAATGTAGCAGCGGTGTCCTTGTGCTGAAAGGCAAAGGCAGCCAGGCCACCATCCCCTTCCAGTTGCCAGATGCGGCCGTTGCGGCGAACGACAGCCTTGGTTATAAGATTGAAAAAGTCCTGATAGGCCTTTGTTACCTTGGTAGTTTCATTAAGTCTGACCAGGCGCGAATTGCCAGCAATATCAAAGCGGAGAAAGGTAAATTCATATTCAAGTCCTTCACGTATAACTCCCCAGTTTTTGCTTTGGCTGATTCTGGCATCCTCAATAAACATATTGTTTTCGTGATCAAAGATATAGCCGTGTAGCTCAAGGCCACGGATTAAAGCCGATAAATAGGCAATGCGATATTTACGGCCTTTAAAGCCCTTATTCTGAGCATCAATGAGGAGCTGGACAAATGATGGAAAGAGCTCAAGATCGCAGATGTCTGTAACGATCGTCTTGGCGGCATTGGCCTGCGGGATAGAAATGCTTTCGCTAAGATTAAAGCGCCGGTGAAGATTGTAGTCAGGCACAAGCTCGCGCATGAAGTCGACCATCAGTTTTATGGTCATCGATTCGCAGAGTGCTTTGACGGCTAGGTTGCGTAAACTAGTCTTAATGATCACAGTTAGTTAAATCTCCCCTTAAACAAAAAGAATTAGCTCAAGCATAGCGTAAGAGTTATCTTTTGTAAATAAAAGCAGCAATTTTTTTAAGCACAAGGATTCTGACTTATCTCAATTTACAAATCCAAAATAGATAATTATACTTAATTTAATAGAGATTCTAAGAAAATTAGTGAGGTTAGGGGATGCAGTACCGACCATTTGGTAAATTGGAGTTTGCTGTTTCGATCCTGGGTTTCGGGGCGATGCGCTTACCTACCCAAAATGATAAAATAAACGAAGAGGAAGCCCGCAAGCTAATCTACTATGCCATCGACCACGGGGTAAATTATCTTGACACTGCCTATCTTTATCACAATGGGGCAAGTGAGGAGTTTTTGGGGCGGGTTTTGAAGGGCAATCTGCGGCAAAAAATTAAATTGACTTCTAAATTGCCGTGTTGGCTGGTAAAAACTTCTGCTGATTTTGACACTTTCTTAGACACCCAGCTTAAGCGCCTTGGGACTGATTGTCTTGACTTCTATTTACTTCACTCCCTAAATGCAGCGACCTGGGATAGGCTCTTAAAATTGGACGTCTTGAATTGGGCTGAAAAGGCCCGGCAGGCGGGCCGTTTCCGCTGGTTTGGTTTTTCTTTTCATGACAGCTATGATGTCTTTATAAGAATCCTTTCAGCCTATCCTTGGGATATATGTCAGATTCAATATAATTATATGGATGTAGAAAATCAGGCAGGCCAGGCCGGTTTAAGGGAGGCCTTTAAGCGCCAGATCCCTGTGGTTGTAATGGAACCCCTTTTAGGTGGAAAGCTGGCGGCAAGGCCACCCAAGCCGGTTCAGGAGATCTGGGACCGAGCTCCCCTCAGACGGACACCTGTGGCCTGGGCTCTGGAATGGCTGTGGGATCAGCCAGAAGCAACCACAGTCTTAAGTGGGATGAGCAGCCTGGAACAGGTTAAAGAGAATGTCGCCTTAGCCTCAAGGCCAAAGCCCTTGACAGGCCAGGATCAGGACCTCATCGCCGAGGTGCGGGAGGCTTTTAGAAAATTAGCGGCGATCCCATGCACTCGCTGTGGCTACTGTATGCCCTGTCCACAGGGGGTGGATATACCGGCGAATCTCAATACCTATAACGATGGTTTGATGTATAATAGTCCCGAGGCAGCTCGTGGTACCTATCAATGGTGGGAGAGTGCCTATTTCAAATTTCATGTCTTTGACCGAGATATTAGGGCCGCTGCCTGTATCAGGTGTGCTCTCTGTGAGACTAAATGCCCTCAGTCCATACCCATATCATCTTGGATGCCTGTGATTCATAAGGTCCTGGGTGAAGGGTCTCCCTATTGCAAACAGATTTAACACTCTAAACTCGATCTTCTTTTGACGATCTTTCTTTAACAAGCCCTGCTAGATCTATCTTTTTGGCGTACTCGGATATCTTCTTTCCCAAAGCCTTTATCTTGACTAGATCTGGATGATAAAAGATATCATAGAGCTTATCGATATTAAAGATTTTCATGCCATCGACAATTTAGACAAGCTCTTTGGACTGCTCCTTTCTCCAAGAGGAAAAGCCTTTGGGGGTTCAGCAGAGTGATTCGCCAGTACCTCTGACAATAGTGGGATATAAAAGTTGGCCGCTTTTGATACCCTAATACCTAAAGGCTCCATCACCGGATGCTTACAGGACATATATCCTATTTGAAGAAAAGGCTAAAGAATATACCCAAGCCTTATGCCCTTCAAAGGTCCTTATCTCTTTTCCACTTGCTAAATCGCAGGGCTTAAGTCATTATCAGTTAAACCTGACATGGCGAACCTTCCTTCTGATAAAGATGCTATACAGCTGACTATGTCTTTACACCACAACTACACCTGAAACTTCGGGGAGGTATGATTAATTGCAGGTTGCCAGTTGATAGCTGCAAGTATTAAAGGAAATAAAATTGTTTTTTTAATGACTTTAAATCTTAGCTTGTAAAAAAAGAGTTTCATAACTTTTCCAGGGATAAAGAGGTCTGCCCGTCTAAAAATCAGCCAGGTCGCATCCTTAATAATTTTAGCCTGCAGACAAAGGATGTCTGTATCAAGCTCTGCCTACTGAGCTAGGAGATGGCTGTGGGGGGTTAAGTCTTTAGAGACATGGATTTAGGGATAATTGCTTTTATTTTTTACGGCTGGTTTTGGTGGTTGTCTTTTGAACAGTAAAGCTAATTGATTTTTCTTCTATCTTACCCACCTGCGGGTTAAAAGTAAAGCTTACTGCCCGCTTTTCCTCTTTAATGTGTAGGAGACGGCCATGGCTTTCAATCGTGACCCGGGGATAGACTGTTTGGAGCACAAGAATTTCGGAGGGTTGGTGTTCATCAAAGCTATCGCGTAGAGTAATAAGTTTCTTTCCCCAGAGTTCACGCTGTTTAAGAAGAGTTAATTTTTCCTCACGCAAGGCTTTAAGAGCAGCCTGATCGGGGACTGCTGCTCGCTGGAGAGTGCGTTCGATTTCGGCCAGCCGGCTGCGTATTTTTCCCAGATGTTTTTCTAGCTGCTCTATTTGATCCAAGAGTAGGTAATCCTGGCCAAAAGAGATCAGGGTCTGCGTTTCGCTGACCGAACCCAGGTTTACCAAAAACATGCCGCACCTGGCGCGGGCCAATCCTCCAATCAGGGAGCCCTTGGTTTGACCTACTTTTAATCTGCCATTGCATTTAATAGTGCAGTGCATTGCTGAGCGCTTGATTACAATATCCCCCACTGCTAAAAGGGTGGCTTGTTCGGCAAACAAGCATTCAATATTTTCTTTGGCGCGCAAGATGGCTTTTCCACGTCCCTTAATTCCCTGCTCCACAGTAATGGAGCCACCTGCAGAGAGAAGGGCTGCTTCGACAGTGTTTAGGACATGGATATTGCCTTCGGCTATTACCTTAAATCCTGCCTTAATACTTCCCTCAATAAAGACATCGCCGGGGAAATCAATATTACCTGTATCAAGTCCGATATCACCCTTGACTACATGTAGTTTGCGCACGCCAAAGGCATTGCCCGCATTAAAAAACTCTCCTTCACAGGCAGCAAGCACTTTTATTATCCTATCGGGGGCTGTCTCTTGAGTCACATTATAAAAATTAGGAAGCGGACTTCCTCTTTGGGCATGAGGCGGAATATTCCTCCCACAGACATCTTTCCCCGGCCTAGATTGAGTCTTCGCAGGGATTATCTCTGCAAGGAGGTCACCCTTTTTGACGAGGGTTAAATTAGAGGCTGATTTATAGTCTGCCCTTCCATCGGCCGTAATCAGGACCTTAGGCTTGGGGGTTTGCGCGATTTTAATAATCAGTCTCGGCGGTTCAGGATTTACAGGGGGTGTTCCTTCGGCAATTAAAAGGCCTTCGACGGCTTGCCCTTTGAGGGATGAGTCTAAGGCCTGCTGGACAGCTTCTTGTTTAAGGCCATAACAGATATTGTGTTCATGGAGCAGTCTGGCCAATTGGGGCTCACTGGCAGGCAGGCCTGTTCCTTCATGGGGAATAATAGTCAGATAGGCCTGCATCTGGTCATCCGTTAATTCTATGGAAAGACTTGCATCGCGGTGGCAATGCACACGCAGAGCATAGGCTGATCCGATGCGCCCATAGGTGAGGATTCCACAGGTAGTGGAAATAAGGTAATGCCCATACTGCTTAATATTTTCAAAGAGCCTAAGTTCGAGGGCCTGCCCATTGCCGCCGGGAATGGGCTTGCCATAGACATCGCAGCCGTCTTTCCCCTTGCGAGGCGGAATGAGAGTGGCAATCTTTTGTTCTGGTTTTACTAGGGCGAGTTCTAGGACTTTGTCTAAGGGGAAGTCCTTTAAAGATGGATTGATCTCTTTTGCTTGCAAAGAGTTTTGGAGCAGATCAAGGTAATGCTTTTTTTCTTCTGGCCTTAAAAAAGGAACTTCGAAGATCAGGCTTGCATCTTCTCCTGGGCCAGGCAGGGTGCCGCGGGCAATTTCGTATTCTATCAATTCAGACTTATGGGGATCTTTGAAGAATGTCAAGATCTCATTTCGAAGCTCTTCTTTCGAAAACTCAGTTATTCCTGACTTCTTAATACATTCAGCAATCGCCTGTAAACTCAAGGGCTTGCCGCGGCCGCGGGCTTTTTTTAGAGTGAGCCGGGCAATCAGTCTGTCTTTGCTCACCTCAAGCATGCAGACAGAATCGCGGGGTTTGCAGAGTGAAACAGCTTTTAAGGGGGTTTTATTTTTAAAGGCCTGCTCAAGAAGCTCAGCAATTTGAGGAGGACTAAGTAATTCAGCAGCCTCAAAACCAAGCTCTAAGGCTAAAGCAATTATTCGCTCAGGGGCTATTAAATAAGGCCTTCCTTCGGCCGGTATATAGGACAA